>R21__coassemble_339_pt1 | contig 39584 bp, 35 predicted proteins | sample R21__metabat2_high_PE_034 | metagenome-assembled genome bin R21 | reverse complement strand
CGTTTATTCTACGATTCCTCTCCAAAAGTTTGGATTTCTTTTAAGTTTGGATTTTTGGCAGAATGAACAGCATTCGCAGCAGAGCAGAAGAGGTCATCCTGCATGACGTCATTCTAACCTTATAACCACAACATGCCGGCACGGCCATCAAGGTTGTGCCGGCATAATTATGGCGATATTTTTCTGTAAAATTTCTGGAGTGTTTTAGCAATTGAAATTCATACGATATATTGCATCTGTTTGGACTTGTAAAATCAATATATAATATATTCTTCACCAATTTTCGATTCTAAGGAGCTGAAACTCAAGCGAACGAGGATTTGTTCATCTGGTTGGTGCAAAATCGATTTCAGAGGGAAATTGGGAGTATTGATCTTGATTCATACATGACAATCCGCATTGGACCTTGTCGTCAACTATCACCGCTATCCGTTCTTCTATGCCAATGCCGCCGTTGACATCACGGTCACCACATCCGGGACGATCATCACGAATATGGGAAGCGTGTATTCCGAGCCGATCCTGACGGTTACAGGCTCCGGAAACATCACGCTCATGGTGGGTATGACCATTGTGAAACTGGAGACCATCTACAGGAGGATCGTCATTGACTCCGTGTTGCAGGAAGCCTACTAGAGCAACATCCTGATGAATGACCACATGAACGGTGAGTTCCCGAGGCTGAAGCCTGGTGCGAATGCCATCAGCTGGACAGGAGCGGTGACAAAGATAGCCATACAACCCAACTTGCGATCACTATATGGTCTTTTATAAAAGAAATTTTGTCGTATATACTTGACATCTAGTCATCTTTATAATACCATCCGTCATGAAGGGGGTGTTTTATATCGCACGGAACATCAGAATCAAAGTTGCAAGAGCAGAGAAGGATATGACGCAAAAAGCCCTTGCTGAAGCGGTTGGTATCTCCCGACAAACGATGAATGCTATTGAACAGGGTGAGTTCAATCCGACAATACGGCTTTGCAGGGCAATTTGTCGGGTACTTGGTAAAAGTCTGGATGATCTATTTGGAGAGGAGGATGTACATGATGAAGAGAACCCCCAAAAATAATCTCGACGAAATGCAGGATCAGAAGCTTCTGAAATTGGAGGAATATGGTTTCTGGGTCATGTTTTGGGCGCTGGTTCTTTCAATCGTTATTCAGCTTATCATAGGCAGTTCAATCAAAGAAGTGTTGGGCGAGATTATTGTCTTGCTGATTGGCAGCGTTTACATCTCTGTCACGACCTTGAAGAATGGTCTTTGGACAAGAACCTCAATCCCCACCAGAAAAGGAAATGGTCTTGCCAGTATCATTCCCGCTGTTCTCATCTGTGCAATTCATATTTTCAAAATGATTCAGAGCAATAGAATGGAAACAAGGTCACTGTTGATTACTGCTGCCATCGCTGTGGCTGTTTATGTAGGCTGTTTTGTCATCCTGGAAGTACTCAGACTCACATATGATAAAAGACGTGCGGCATTGGATGATATAGACGAAAAGGAAAGCGAGGAATAGTCATGTACTGTCCAAATTGTCAGATCTTTTTTTCTGAAGCAGTTCGATGTCCTGTTTGTGGAAGAAAAAAAGTTCGTGAATCCTTACCGGAAGACATTTGCTTTCTGACAGAAGTAACCCCTGTTTTCGGAGGCATGTTGAAGGATGTGTTGGAGCAGAACGAAATTCCGGTTCTCAGCAATAGCAACATTGGCGCAGGGATGGCGATGAGAGCCGGATCAATGTTTGAACGCATAAAACTGTATGTCCGGTATGATAATCTTCAGAGAGCAACGGAGATAGTCAACGAACTTCTCAACTCATCTGAAGTATTGGAATCGGACGGTAACGAGTAGTTACATCTCTGTAGTCCACCGCATGGATCGTTTGATTCGTGATTCGTGCAAATCTGCAATCCTACAGCAGACTCCTGCTTTGCGTTTCTGAAACCTGAACACAGACGATGTTCATTTCCTCTCCGAAAGCCTGTCGTCCTCATGACCGGAGCACAGGATCATGCACATCCTGATTCAGCACCGAGTTCCGGGCTTTTCCGTACCGCATTCGCGTGGTATGATGATGAAAACAGAACCGGACATTGCCGGTACCATCCGAAACACAATTCTGGGATGAATGACAGGAGATGCAGAGATGAGGGCATATGGTTTTGAATCAGAATACATCGCCAATGAGGTAATCCCCCGCCTGATGCTCGGCGGGCTCAATGAAATCGATTTTATGCTGAGATGGAAGCCGGACGTGCTGGTGCCGCTGGACCGGCTGCCGGGTCTCGTCTGGGAGACAGGTTTTCGCGGTGAGATTCTCTATTATCCCATCGCGGATTTCGGGATCCTGCCCAGGGATGTTCTGGAAAAACTGGTTGCTGAGGTGGCAGAACGGATTCAGGAAGGAAAGCGCGTAGCCATCTTCTGTTCAGGCGGCCGCGGCCGCACGGGGTATGTTGCAGCCTGCGTTCTGTACCGGCTTAGAACTTCTGAAGACCCTGTCACCTTTCTTCGTCAGAACTACAGTCTTCGCGCCGTGGAAACCGACCAGCAGATGCATGAAGTTGAATGGTTTTGCAGCAGATGAACTGCGGCCATTTGGGGGCTTCTTTTCGTTTACTGTCAGGCTAGGACCAAAAAATCATCACGTGAAATGAAAAATAAGAAATGGAATATATGGTTTTTCGTTGGGGCACTTTTTGATTCCAATTACTGCATGGCTGATGATGAATAAACATTGAGGCATTTTACTATAATTACGGTATCAATAACAAAGGTGATGGATTTATCTGTACAGCTGCTACTCGCTTCCCATTAAAACCAAAAAATACTGAGTTTGACATTATGTTTATCCTATCCGTTGGCGTAAAAAAGCTTACAATGCTGTTCTCGTTTTTTGAAATTATCATTTCTACTTTTTCTTCATAGACATTAAAATATATTAGTAATGAAATATCATTGTTATATTTTCTTTCGAACAACATCTCCCCTCCTTCCTTGTCACCTATGTATACTGGTAGACTGGAAAACAACTCAATCAAGTCAGCTTCAATAAAATTCTTGATCATCTTATGCCTCCTATTTAGGGTAAACTGTAATAACGTCTCCTTGTGAGTTAACAATAATCCCAACATCATCCGTTATATATAAATATGTATTGACTGTATTCTCGGCCATGCAACAGTTGCTTTCACAATGGATAAATATGGCCATGTGTCCAGGCAGATGATGGAGGATGCAACCTGCCAGATGGAGGAAATCATTCAGATGCAGAATGTCATGAATGTTATGCCCTGAAAGGACCATAATCAACAAAAAAAGCAGGTGAATCGGCCACCTAAAGTACTAAAAAATTTTTTAGTGGCCGTTCAACCTGCTAAAAATGCTCAAAAATACTTCAAAATGATTAAATCTTCTTTAAATTGTACCGCAATATCGGTCAATTGGCGTACAATTGGCGTACTTTTTACAAGTAAAAATGCCCAAACCCCTTGCGCCACAACAGGTTTGGACACTTTCAGCAATGCGGAGAAGCCGGGATTTGAACCCGGGCGCCGGTTACCCGACCTACTCCCTTAGCAGGGGAGCCCCTTCGGCCTCTTGGGTACTTCTCCATGTCAAGAAAGCTGGCGGAGAGAGAGGGATTCGAACCCCCGGTGCCTTTCAGCATCACTGGTTTTCAAGACCAGCGCCATCAACCGCTCGGCCATCTCTCCATAGTATGAACCAGCTTGGCTATCCTAACACAAAGATCCCATCCTTGTCAAGCCTTATTTTTGCAAGTTGCTCGAACCCTGAAGCAGAAAGCCCATAGTCAAAACCAGCTCGCAGGCAGCCGAAGATGCCTGTGAGCTGGTTTTTCTTTATCTTTATTCCATCAGCGAGCATTCCGCATCTGCTCGCGCATACCCGCCCCACATGGTCGAATAATAGCCTTCCTTCAGCGGCGGCATGGAGAATGTGGATTCCAGCGTATAGACGCTGCCTGTCTCAGCAGACACATCAAATCCATGCAGGACTTCCATTGCATGATACGCCATTTCCTTGCTCATGCGGTGCGGCCGTCCCTGGCGGATCGCATAGGCCATTTCTGCCACGCCCGCGCCACGGCATCCGCCACCGAGTTCCGTCCCGCCCTGTCCCCTGCCGTTATAGCCATGGGTCAGCGGAAGATCACATGGCGGATTTTCCGGCTTGAACAGTTTCACCGGATCTCCAAACTTATTCGGATCCCCCATTTCAAGGATGCCCTCAGTGCCATAAATGCGCAGCAGATGCCGTTCGTTTCCGGTCGTATTGCCGTCCATATGAATGCTGCCGATCGCGCCGTTTGCAAACATCATGCTGCCCGAAACCAGGTTGTTTCCCGGAATCTGCCAGGACTCCTGATCACCTTCCCGGAACATGAACTGCCGCTGATGCACCGGCATGGGTGCTCCAAACGCCGTCACTTTCACCACCGGCCCCAGGACACACAGAAGCGCTGCAAGATAGTAGATCCCGACATCATACGGAAGCGAACCGCCGTTCCCGCGCAGGAAGGTGAAGAGCTCGGAATTCAGGGCCTGATTCCGGTTGATCGTTACCGCGCAGGACGTCACGGTACCAATCATTCCGTGGTCCACAGCCCACCTGGCGGTCTGCACACTTGCGCCGAGCACCGTATCCGGCGCACAGCCCAGATACAGTCCCTTTTCATCCGCCAGCTTCACCAGCTCGCGCGCATCCTCTATGTCTGCCGTCATGGTCTTTTCCGTGTAGACATGCTTGCCCGCCAGCAGCATTTTGCGGATGATCTCCGCGTGCACATCCGTGGGCGTGAGGTTGACCACCAGCTCAATCTCGGGATCCGCCGCCACTTCATCGAGCGTCAGTACTTTCGGAATATCGAACTTCTTCGCTGCCTCTTCCGCCTTTGCTCTTGTGCGGTTGCTCACAGCCACCACATCGAGAATGCTGAACAGTTCCTTCATATTGCGCAGATAGACCGGGCTGATCATCCCGCATCCGACAACCGCCACTTTGACCTTTTCCATGGTTTCCACTGCCTCCTGTATTCACAGATCAGCCGCCTTCTTTTCAGAAAAAAACTGTCCCGCACACGTACGCGGTCATTGCGGCTGTCAGATCTTCCTGATACAATGATACCAGTGACACAATCCCGTTTTCAAGAGTCAAATCTGTTTCCAGACATCATTTTCAGACAAGGTGGTGTTCACCCATGGTTGACAGGAACAGCGTCTGGTACCGGGATGACGACGAGTCCTTCCTTGAAATCTATGACACCGTCACCGGACAGCGCGAAACCGTCCACTTTTTTGACACGCTCATCGAAGCGCCGAACTGGACGCCTGACGGAAAAGCCCTGGTCTACAACAGCCATGGCCGCATTTTCCGGTATGATCTGCACAGCGGCGCGATTGATGAAATCGATACCGGCTTTGTCGACAACTGCAACAATGACCACGTCCTCTCCCCGGACGGCACCCAGATCGCGGTCAGTCACGGAACCTTTGAGGACGGCAAGTCCCGCATCTATACGGTCCCCATGACCGGCGGCATCCCGCGCCTCATCACGCCGCTTGCCCCCAGCTACCTCCACGGCTGGTCGCCCGACGGGAAAACCCTCGCCTACTGTGCCGAGCGCGGCGGGGAGTATGACATCTATACCATCCCGGTCCTCGGGGGAAAAGAGAAGCGCCTGACGGATGCACCCGGCCTCAATGACGGCAGCGAGTATGATTCCGCCGGCGAATACATCTGGTTCAATTCTTTGCGCTCCGGCCTCATGCAGGCATTCCGCATGAAGGCAGACGGCTCTGAACAGACCCAGATGACCTTTGACAGCGAATGGAACACCTGGTTCCCGCACATTTCCCCGGACCGGAAGCTGGTTTCCATGATCTGCTACCGCAAGGGCGACGTTGAGCCAGGCGAGCATGTCCCGCACAAAAACGTCCAGATCCGCGTCATGCGCTCGGACGGCTCCGATCTGCACACGGTCGTCGAGCTCTTCGGCGGACAGGGCACCATCAACGTGAACTCCTGGTCGCCCGACAGCCGGAAGTTCGCCTTTGTCTCCTACCGGATCCGCCCGCACAGCTGATTTTCCTCCTGCCTCTTGCATCCTTCCGCATTCACGCGTACACTATAGGAACGGTATAAAACCTAATTGAAAAGGAGATCTCTGCTCATGAAAATCGGTGCTCAGATGTTTACCACCCGCGCCACCTGCCAGACCCTGGAAGGCTTTGCCGACACGCTCAAGCGCATTGCGGACATCGGCTACACGACCGTTCAGGTTTCCGGAACCTGCCCCTATGAAGGTGAATGGCTGCGCGATCAGCTCAAGCTCAACGGTCTGAAGTGTGTTCTGACCCACATTCCGGTTCCGCGCCTGACCGGTGAACTGGACAAGGTCATTGAAGATCACAACACCTTTGACTGCAAGTATGTGGGCCTCGGTTTCTGGGCTTTTGACGAAGCACGGAACATGACCTGGGACCAGTGGATGGAAACCTTCCCGCCCATTGCGCACAAGCTCAAGGAAGGCGGAAAGTATTTCATGTATCACAACCATGACCGCGAGTTCATCAAGGTCGGCGGCACCACCTATCTCGAAAAGCTCGCAGAGGCTGTGCCCGCAGATGAAATGGGCTTCACGCTCGATACCTTCTGGATCCAGGCCGGCGGCGGAGATCCCGGTCAGTGGATTGAAAAGTTCAGCGGACGCGTTCCCTGCATCCACCTCAAGGATTATGCCTACGGACGCGAGATGGCGGTTGTCGGCGAGGGCAACATCAATTTCGACCGTGTCTTTGAAAAGGCAGAAGCTGCCGGCACGCAGTACATGCTCGTCGAACAGGATGACTGCCACGGCGAAGATCCCATCGAGTGCCTGAAGAGAAGCTATCTGTACCTGAAATCCTGCGGGTTCAACTGATTTCCCCCTTCCCCTTCCCTTCTCCGGCCATGCGCCCCTTCCCGCAGAGAGGCGCATGGCCTTTTTTGTCCTCTCCCTGCCTGTTTCAGTCTGCCGGAACGCGGCAGATCCTCCCTCTTGCCAGTTGCGCGCCGGACGGATACAATACGTAGCGCCGGGTGAAATCAGAACCTCTCAGGAAAGGATCACGCACATGGACAGCATGTCTCAGAATCAGCGGCTTGAGTACCTCGTCAATGCATTCAAAGCGGACTCCGCAGAGTACAAAGACCTTCCAACACCTCCAGGGACGGAAGGCAGGAGACGTGTGCTCCGTTCCCTGATGAATATCCGCATGCCGGGCAGGATGGATGACACTGTGCTCTCGGTGCAGGATGCCTACCTGCAGGAGCGGATCCGGGAAAACGGAATCGTGACGCTTTCGGATATTCCTCCCATCGAGGGCCTCATCTCCCTCTGGCAGGGGGACATCACGCGTCTTGCGGTGGACGCCATTGTGAACGCGGCCAATTCGCAGATGCTGGGATGCTTTGTCCCGATGCACACGTGCATCGACAACTGCATTCATACCTTTGCCGGCGTTCAGCTGCGCGCGGAATGCGACCGGCAGATGCGCCTTCTGCGGGCGAAATTCGGGGAGGACTATGAGCAGCCGACCGCCGTGCCGATGCTGACCGACGCCTATAATCTTCCCGCAAAGAAGGTCATCCATATCGTCGGGCCGATTGTCTATGGAGGGCTGACGCCAGCGCTTGAACAGGACCTGGCCGACTGTTATGCGCGCACGCTTGACCTGTGTGCAGAAAACGGCCTGAGGTCCGTGGCCTTCTGCTGCATTTCCACCGGTGTCTTTCACTTTCCGCCCGAGAGGGCAGCCGAAATCGCAGTCACAACCGTCCGGCAGTGGCTTTCAGCGCACGACGGCGCCATGGACCGTGTGATCTTTAATGTATTCAGTGACAAGGACAGGGATCTTTATGAGCAGTACTTCAAACAAACCAAAGCCTGACTATTCACAGTCGCTTCAAAAGGGCATCTCCTTTGTGCGCAGCCTCACCTCCGGCCTGACCGATGATACCGGCAGCCGCAACGCGAATCTTCGCCGCCTGAAGGAGGAAATCCAAAGCGCTGATGCCATCGTCATCGGCGCAGGCGCAGGCCTTTCCACGTCCGCCGGCTTTACCTACAGCGGCGAGCGGTTCGACCGGTATTTCTTTGATTTCAGGGAGCACTTCGGCTTCCGGGATATGTATTCCGGCGGCTTCTACCCTTTCCCCGACGCGGAGACCCGCTGGGCCTTCTGGGCGCGGGACATCTATATCAACCGATACATGGATCCGCCAAAACCCGTGTACCATGACCTCCTCTCTCTGGTCAGGGACCGGAACTATTTCGTGATCACCACCAATGTGGACCACTGCTTCCAGCGCGCCGGCTTTGACAAGGAGCGGCTCTTCTACACGCAGGGCGATTACGGGCTGTTCCAGAGTGCCGGGGGCCGCATCAAAAAGACCTACGACAATGAAGACTGGGTCAGAAAAGCCATGGCGGCGCAGGGCTTTGTCCTGGATCCAGACGGCATATTCCAGGTTCCGGAGGACCGGCGTCTCTCCATGCGCCTTCCCAATGACCTGGTCCCGGTCTGCCCGGACGGCGGCGGGGCGGTCTCCATGAACCTGCGCGCCGACGAGACCTTTGTGGAGGACGCCGGGTGGCATGCCGCGGCGGACCGGTATGCTGCGTTCCTTGAGGCACACGAAGGACAGCACGTGCTGTTCCTCGAGCTCGGCGTGGGCAGCAATACCCCCATGATTATCAAGTATCCCTTCTGGGCCATGACGGAGGAAAATCCCCGCGCGGTCTATGCCTGTCTGAACTTTGATGAAGCCGTCTGCCCGGAAGTGATCCGGACACAGTCCATCTGTCTGGACGGCGACAGCGGCGATGCGCTCAAAGAGCTGCTGGAGCAGCAGCCCTGAGCGCCGAATGCCCATTTGTTTCCTGTATTGGATGCATTCCGAAAACCCAGCGCACGAACGAAAAGGAGGGATACACCAATGAAGATCGGATTCTGTGCCAAACTCGACCGACTCCAGGAAGTGGAGCAGGCAGGCTTTGCCTACATCGAGCCTTCCGTGACCAACGTCTATGAGATGAGCGACGAAACGTTTGAAGAGGCCCGGAAGGCGCTTGCACAGTCCTCCATTCCGGCGTCTTCTTTCAATGTCCTTTTCCCCGGAAAATCCCTGTATGACTGGGAGGAAACGGACCTGCGCGCCTATCTGCACAAGGCGTTTTCGCGTGTCGCGGCGCTGGGCGGAAAGACGGTGGTCTTCGGCAGCGGCAAGGCGCGCCGCCGCCCGGAGGATCTGCCCTACCCGGAAGCCTTCCGGAAACTGATGGACATCACCCGTCTGATCGGGGAAGAGGCCGAGCCGTTCGGGATCACCGTTGTGATTGAACCGCTGAATCCCTCCGAGACGGACATGATCAACTCGGTGGCCGAGGGCGCCTGCCTTGCGGCCGCGGTCAATCATCCCTGCGTGAAGCTGCTGGCTGACTATTACCACATCGCGCGCTCCCAGGAACGCCCGGGCGATCTCGAGCGCCTCGGCGGGATTGCGCATGCGCATATCGCTTCCCCGGAGGGCCGCACGATTCCCCTCGAGCGGGAAGAGGGCTATGTGCAGATGTTTGCTGCCATGAAGCATACCGATTACCAGGGCAATGTCAGCATTGAAGGAAAGTGCGAGGATCTTCTCAAAGACGGTCCCCGGGCCATCGCGTTGCTCAGTGCCCTGTGGGCGGAAGCGTAAATGGAGGCGCGTATGAAAACACTCTTTGCGCCAGGCTGTGCCCTGAAGAAGTACAAGCCGGAACTCATTGACCGCATGACCCGCTTTCTTCAGGAGCGCGGGCTGATTGACGGTCTCTGGGATCCCTGCTGCAAGTCCGGAGAGCATGTGCCGGAAGGCACCACCCTGATTGTCTGCTGTCCCGGCTGCAGCCATCACTTTGGCGAAGAAAATAAAGGCATCTCCATTGTCTCCCTGTGGAAGGTGCTTCTGGGCACTGACTTTCCGTTCCCGGATTATCACGGGGAAAAGATGTCCATCCATGACGCCTGCCATGCAAGGCACCGCCACAGCCCTGAAATGCAGGTCTCTGCGCGGCAGCTGTGCGAAAAGATGCACATTGACCTCATAGAACCTGACCTCACGCGGGACGAAGCGCGCTGCTGCGGCGGGTCCTCTCCGGACCTGGAAGAGCGCACCGCCATGGCCCATCTTCGTGCCGCCGATTTTTCCGAAAGCAGTGTCGTCGTCTACTGCACGGGCTGCACGCGTTCCTTCAGCGTCACCTCTGTCGCGCCCCGGCATCTTCTGGACCTGCTCTTTGATGAGACCACGCAGGGACTCTATCCGCCGGGCTATCCATGCACATAACGAAAGGCAGCACCCCAGCCGGGATGCTGCCCTCATTTTTTTATGCCGACTTATTCTATCGTCAGCGTGCTTCCGTTCCTGCCGCCCGTCACGCGGACCTTGGCGGGAATGCATTCCTCGAGCTTCGCGACATGGGAGATGATGCCAATCTGCTTGCTGTCGCCGGAGAGTCCGGAGAGGACATCCATGGCCGCATTCAGTTCCCTTTCGCCCAGGGATCCGAAGCCCTCGTCGACAAACATGGCCTCTGCGCTCAGCGCACCCGAGCGCGCCTGCACGACGCTCGAAAGGCCGAGGGCCAGGGACATGGAGACTTCAAAGGATTCACCGCCCGAGAGCGATTTCACATCCCGCTGCTCGCCGGTGATATGGTCCAGCACATTCATGTTCAGGCCGCCGAGCTGCGCTGCATTGTTGTCCATCCGCCTGTACACCAGCTCATACTTGCCCCCGCTCATGGTGTCCAGGTGCTGATTGGCCGCCTGCAGGATTTCCCGGAAGACATAGGTCAGCACATAGCGCGAGAACGTCAGAATGCTGCCGGTCGCCCGGTCGCGGTTGGCCAGCTCCGAGAGCGAGCTGATATGCCGGAACGCTTCGTCCGTGCCCCTGAGGGCCTCACGGCTCTGACGCACATTCGCCAGAACGGTTTGATGCACCTTCAGGGTCGACACAGCATTGGTATGCCGCTCCCTTGCCTCGCCCTTCACCCGGACGGCTTCTTCGCTCACCTTTTCCAGCGCTTCCACATCCGTGCGCTCCGTATGCTCGCCGGCCTGTTCGCGGAGCATCTCTACCGAATGCTCTGCGGTGTGCAGCGCGCTGTCAAAGGCTGTAATCGTGCTGCGTGACCGGTTCAGATAGCCTTCGCCGTCTGTCCCGGCGGGTTCCAGTGCCTTTCGGTACGCTTCCTCATCCGCAAACTCGGATGCTGCGACCGCACGCCGGAACGCTTCGCCGGCCGCGTCCAGGTCCAGCCGGTTTTTCTCCGCCTGCGACGAGAGCGTGGCCTGTCTGCCCTGCATTTCCGAGAGCAGTTTTTCCATCCGGCCCACATCCTCCTGCGCACGCCGGATGGCTTCATCAATCGCCTTCGCGCCCGCCTGCGCCTGACGCATGGCCTTCTCGGCCTCGCCGAGGCTTTCAAAGTCCAGACGGATGGCATCCGCTTCCGCCTTCAGCGAGGGCACTTCAATCTGCAGTTTCTGCACAGCCTGCTCCAGGTCGCGGATCTCCTGGACGCCTGCTTCCTGCGCTTTGCGGATCTCCGCGGCTTCGTTCTCGGCAGAGCACTTCTGTTCCACAGTCTCCTGCGCCTTCCGGCAGGCTGTTTCCTTTTCCTCCAGAAGCGCTTTCTCTTCCTTCTCCCGGTCCATCAGCAGTGTTTCATCCGAGAGAAGCACCCATTCATCCGCCAGGCCCAGCGCAGCAGCCCGGGTCTGCGCGGCGTTTTTCATTTCCTCAAAACGCGCGGAGAGACCTTTCGCATCGCTGGCCGCACCCTGCAGTTCTGTCTGGGCCTTCTGCATGGCGTGCTGTGCTGCATCGACATCTTCCCGGGTCGGATCGGAGGCGGAGGGCTCGGCAAAGTGCACTGCGTCCCCGCGCACATAATGCGCATGGCAGACCGGGCACAGAGCCTCGCCTGTCTCTTCCATCGTCCGTTTCAGGCTGACACCGAGTTCCCCGGCCTGCGCTGCAATACGCTCCTCCACCACGCGGTGGTATTCTGCCTCCGCCTTTCCCGCTTTCGCGTTGGCCGCCTGCAGCTTTTCCAGCGCCGTCTCGCATTCCTTCTGCACTTTCCGCGCTTTTTTCACATCGCCGATGAGCGTCTGCAGCTGCTCGAGGTGCCCCTCCGCTTCCTTTTTCTGCGACTTCGCCTTTTCCAGAAGCACCTCAGCGTCCCGGACAGATTCGAGGAACGCCTGTTTGTCCTTCAGCCGGTTTTCCAGCGTTTCCTGCGCTTTTTTGGCAGCATCCAGACTGGCGGATGCCTTTTCCAGATCTTTTTCCGCACTCTGGAGTTTTCCGAGGAGCTGACTCTTTTTCGTATACTGCGGCAGGGTCTTTTCCAACTCGGAAGCGCGGATTTTCATTGCTTCGCCTTCCGCCTGTCTGCCCTCGGCGGCCTGCTTTGCCGGAACCAACGCTTCAAGCGTACTCTGACCCTTCCGGATGTCCTCTTCGAGTTTCTGTGCGCTTTCTTCGGTTTCCTTCAGGGTTTTGGCGGCGCGCAGCACGGTCTCTTCCTTGGGCCGGATCTCATGGAGCGCCAGGTCACAGAGCCGGACGCATTCCTTCAGCGCATCCATTTCTCCCTGCCTGTCTCTGAGCGACTCAAGTTCTTTTTGTGTGTTCTCCAACTGATCCAGAAGCTTATTGGACGCCTTTGCGGCGTCCACGGCGCGCGCAGCATTTGCGGCCTCAGTGTCCGCCTTCGTGTACGCGGCCCCGGTTTCCGCCTCCGCGGCCCGGTCCCCTTCGACGATCCCTTCCAGCGTGCCCAGAAGTTCCGGGTATGCCGGGTCATATTTCGCCTTTTCCTCATCCGTCATGCCGGTGAGATCAAAGGAATGCATGGCGTGCTCAATCTCTTTTGTATGCTCTTTCCGCTCCGCGAGCAGGCGATCCTCCGCGGCCTTCAGGACGTCCTGGAAGGCGCGGTAGCGGGCGTCATCAAAGAGTCGGGACAGGATCGCCTCGCGCTTGGACGTGTCCGCTTCGAGGAACGCGCGGAACTCGCCCTGGGCGAGCATGATGATCTGCCGGAACTGCCGGTCATCCAGGCCCAGGAGCTCCTCCGATTTTGCCGTCACTTTGCTGGGGCCGTCAATGACCTCCATGCCTTCCCCTTCCATGACGGCTTTCTGTGAGGCCTTTGGATTGTATCCGTCCTTGTATGCCTTGGATTTTGCATAGTGGAGGGTCCGGGTGACCATGTATTCTCTTCCGTTGTGTGAATAGACAAGGGTGACCTCCGTGTCCTCCCCGCGGCTCACATAGTCGGAGTGCATCATGGAGGGATCGCGGTCTGAACCGCTGGCTGTCCCGAAGAGGGCAAACACGATGGCGTCAAAGATGGTGGTCTTGCCGGCGCCGGTTTCTCCTGTAATGAGATAGACGCCCTGCGGGAGCTTTGTGAAATCCAGCGTTGTTTTCTGGGCATAGGAGCCGAAGGCTTTCATAGTCAGTTTCAGCGGTTTCATGCGTTCACCTCCCCGCTCAGTGTCCCTGCGTACCGGACCAGGCGCTCAGCGAGCGCTTCCGTGGTTTCCTCGTCGCCACGGGTCTCCAGGAGTTCCTGGAGATGATGGATCAGCTGCTGATCAAAGGGCGAAATCGGCATGTCCGGCCGCTGTTCCTGATAGTATTCCAGGAAATATTCCTCGGCGCTCTTGTCCGCGGAGGCCTGGAACTGCATTTCCCCGGCTGCGCTCCTTGTCACCCGGTCGAGCCAGAGCAGCTGGCTTCCCGATGCGTCAAACAGCGCGCGCAGGCGCGGCAGGGTATCTTCGGGGAGCACCTCGTCGGTCAGGCGCACATGAATGTATTCACCGCGCCTTCCGCTGTTTTTCTGCTCCTCAACAATGCTCTCCAGCGTGCCTTCCATGTTGCGCAGCGGATGCAGCGGGGCAACCGGCACCCGGCGGTAGGTCGGGGCGGATCCTTTCTCTCCGAGTTCCACCACCAGCACGCCTTTTTTGAAATTGCCCTCATCCGTTTTTCCCGCTTCCCCGAAGTGATAGCACAGCGGGGAGCCGGCATAGCGGACTTCCGGCCGTCCCATGACCTGTTCCTTGTGAATATGGCCGAGCGCGACGTAATCAAAATCGTCAAACACGTGATAATCGATCTGTCCGACACCGCCGACCGTGGTTTCGCTGCCGCCCATCTCCGGCGCGTCGGTGCCCGAGAGCACCAGCTGATGCGCGATGAGCACATTTCTCTCTTCAGGGTTCATCTTCTGATGCTCCAGGATCATCCGGCAGGCTTCAGTATAGCTGGAGGGCGCCTCTTCCGTTGGATAGACGGACCTGGCCAGCGCCGGGAAGAAGTACGGAAGCATCCAGATATGCACAGGGCCGAACGCGTCCTCCAGTTTCACGCACTGGAGCGGATTTTCCAGGACACCCGCGACATACAGTTTCTTTTCCCGGACAAGGTCGCCGAGATAGGCGATGTTTTCGCCCGAGTCATGATTGCCGGAAATCATGCACACCGGAATGCCGCGCGCAGCGAGCGCGGTCAGAAAATCACTGCACAGCCGCCTGGCTTCACTGCCGGGCTGACTCCTGTCATAGACATCGCCGGCAATGAGCACCGCGTCCGGTTTCTCCTCATCGATCACCTTCAGGCATCCCCTGCACCAGTATTCCTGGTCCCCCTGGGTCACCAGCGACAGGCCATGGAGCTGACGGCCAAAATGGAGGTCAGCGAGGTGAATCAGTTTCATGGGCGTCCCTTCTTTCCCAACAATTTCTGCAGCGCCTGCTCTGTCTGCGGGACCGGTTTCCGCACGCTCTCTGCCGCAGACTGGTCACCCGGAAGTGACCTTTTTGCGCACACGAAAACCTGCAGCGTCCCGGCAGGCGCACCCAAACATGTTCTGTATCTCCAGACTGAAGTATAGCGGCGAAAGACCGGCCTTGCAAGACGGTTTCATCGTATTTCCTTTTCCCTGAAAAAACTTGGAAGGGTGCGGAACAATTCTTCCTCCTCATTCGTCTATTCGGGTGAACGGAGAAAAAACGCTCCGTGATTCTGCTGAAAGAAAGAAGGAAATCATGATGATGAAAAAAATATCTGCCTTTGTCCTCGCTACGCTGATGCTTCTGACCCTGGCCTTTGGCGCCTTTGCGGAAAACCCGATTGACGGCGGCTGGAGTGAAAGCGCATCCCACACGCTCACACCTGAGCAGAAAGACATCGCCACCAAAGCGCTCGCCGATCTGGCCGGAACGAACTATACCCCGGTTGCCTATATCGCCAGCCAGGTGGTCTCCGGCACCAATCACTGCATCCTGTGCACCGCCCTCTCCGAGGACAGCGATGACCCCGCCTCCTACGCACTGGTGACCATTTACCAGAGCCTGGACGGCAATACCGACGTCCTGGACATCTTTGACTGCGACGCCCCGGCCGGCATGCCCGACCTGCTGGGCGGATGGCAGGCCCCGGAGACGCCCGAACTCACAGAGGCCGCAAAGACTGCGCTGGAAAAAGCGCTGAAGGACACGGAAGGCACGGCGGTCCGCCCGATACTGCTCCTGGCCACGCAGCTGGTCTCCGGCACCAACTACTCCATCTTCTGTGAAGTCACCGAGTCCGGTGCCGCCCCCGCCTATGAGATCCTCCATGTGTATGAGTCCCTCGACGGCGCAGCGGAAATCACCGACGCCTATGGTTTCCTGCCGTCCAACGGCTGATGCCTGCGCATACCCCCCTGCCTTTTCAGGCAGGGCTTTTCTTTTTGGCTGAAAACAGATCATTTTTTGCGTTTTTTCGCTCTGAGTCCTTGATTTTTCCATTTTTCTCAGGTATCATAATATTCGATTTCTAACAAAACTTCACACCTGCACCGCTCAGAGTTTTTTGCGAGCCCTCTTCCTGTGCCCGGCCGAAGTCTTCTTTTCGTACGTTCACAGGCAGACGAAGCCTGTTTTTTTCCCTATCTTCCGCAGGAAGTCTTTGCCGTGTGCATCCGACCCTTTTCAGGAAGGAGACGAAGACATGAGTAACAAGCGCATCGCCGTGGAATGTGCAGAAGGCTGTATGGTCTTTGACATTGCGGAATACGACGACGGGGTTGCCCTGACCCATTACCTCACGGATGATCTTGAGACGGTCATTCTTCCGGACCAGGTCGATGGAAAACCGGTCACGGACATCGGGCCCGGCTGTTTCTTCAATCATCCGGAAATCACCAGCATTGTGTTTCCTGAAACCCTGCAGCATGTCCGGGAAAGCGCGTTTGCCCTGTGCAGGGGAATCCGCACGCTCATTCTCCCCGACAGCGTCACGGAGATCGGCATCCACGCCTTCCGCGACTGCACCGGCCTTCGGAAAGTGGTTCTGCCTTCCGGTCTGAAACAGCTGAAAACCGGCACCTTCTCGTTTGACTATTTTCCCGACAATGTGGAATTCCTTGTCAAGGATGGTCTGGAGACGATTGAGCCCGCAGTCTTTTTCTCGGGCGGGCTGTCGCTCTCCTTTGTCCTGAGACTGCCCGACAGCGTCGTCTCCATTGCAGACGGTGCCTTTGAGCCGGGCATGCATGTGCTGACCAGCCTGCCCTACAACGCAAGGTGGTTCGCCAAGTGAGGATTCAAAAACAGCATCCGGAAGCGGATGCTGTCTTTTTTTCAGTTGTGCATGGAAAAGCGGAACCAGTCGGCTGCCGCGTCCTCAAACGTCCCATAAAACTGAAGGCTGATCTCATGGACGCCTTCCAGTGCAGGCATTTCCACCGAAAGCACCCGGTACGCGCCGCCGGTATCCGTCTGGGCACAGCCAAGGTACACTCCGTCCGCATAGACTTCCACGCGGCAGAGGCCTTCCGAGCGCAGGCGGATGTCCATCCTCTCCTCCCCGGAAAACTGGAGGCATCTGTACAGCGCCGTGTCCCCGCTCCGGAGGGCGGAGAGCGCGATCCCTTCTTCTGCCCCGCTGTCCGCGGCGACGCGCGCATGGCCGCTGCGCTCACAGGCGCGCCATGCATGAAGGCGCTCTGCGGCCGCAAGCGGCCCGCCCATGCCCGAGGTTGTCATCCGCACCTCCTCCATGCTTCCGTCCGGTCGGAAAACCACCGGCTCTGCGCAGACCCACCGGGAATAGCGGCTGGCATGGGTGGAGCGGTGGTAGAAGACGTACCAGGTGTCCCCGATGCGGCACAGGGATCCGTGATTGTTCCACGTTTCCGGATCGCAGGGGAAGTTATCCACCACAATGCCGCCGTAGCGGAAGCCGCACGTCGGGTGATCCGACACCGCATACCCGAGGCAGGTCGCCTTTCCGCCATGGCGGTGCGTATCCGTGAAGAGATAGTAGTATTTCCCGCCGATCTTTTTCACGGAGCTGCCCTCATGGAACTCGTGCTCCCGAACGCTCAGCGGCTGCGAAACCGTTGCCGGGTCGATCTCTGTGAGATTGTCCTTCAGGCGGGCTGCGCGCACGCCGTCCATCTGGCCCCAGTAGAGGTATGCACACCCGTCGTCATCCAGAAGGACCGCGGGATCAATGCCGTGGACATGCGCGATGGGCCCGATATCCCTGAACGGGCCGTACGGAGAGGAGGAGACCGCTACGCCGCAGCGCCCGTCCGGCACGCAGTAGTACAGGTAGTATGTCCCATCCCTGTACGCGCAGTCCGGCGCATACAGCGCGCCGAGATCCTTTGCCCAGGCTGTGTCCTGCAGGGAGAACGCGACGCCGTGATCCACCCAGTCCGTCAGGTTGTCCGACGAAAAGACATGGTAGCGGTCAGAGCAGTACTCCATTCTTCCGGGCAGATCCAGCGAACCGTACAGATACACCCGGCCGTCGGGCCACACATGGGCCTCCACGTCCGGCACAAAAAACCGGCTACCCAGAATCGGGTTTGGCGCGGCAGGTCTGCTGATCTGATCCATATGTTTCCACTTCCCTTTTTGGTCTGTGCAGGGATTCCAGACCCGTGATAGGGCAAACCACGGCCTTTTTCAATCGGTTTTGTGCATGATTTGCATATGGCTCTCCCCGGACAGATGCGGTACAATACTTCCAGCGACTACAGATCACAGCGATACCTCAATACTTCCTTTCAGGAGGGTGTAAACAGAATGCAGTTATTGAAAATACAGTGCCAGAGCTGCGCAAGTCCCATGGAAGTCAAACCGGGGATCGACCGCGTCCGCTGTCCCGCCTGCGGGATGACATATCTGATTGAAAGGGATCGCGCGTCCCATCCGGGCATCCCCGCCGATGCCAGCGGTGACAACCCCGTGGATGTGATGCTGGTCCCGTTTCCGCACAACACCATTTCCCTTGGCAAAAATACCCTGAAAAACATCCCCGTGCTGAAGGATCTGTCCATGGACCAGCACCTGCTGCCACGCGACAGCAGCTGGATCGGTCTTTCCAAAGATCTGGACGAGCATCTTGCGTTTCTTGCCCGCCTCGTCTATGCCACAGGAGAAACCTATACGCTCGATATCGGCAATTTCGCCCTCGATCCTGTGATGATGTACTATCAGGGCAGTGACCGGCACATCACAGGTCCCCTGAGCGAAGAACAGATCCGCTGTCTCGTCGAACCCCGGAAAATGACGAAGGATACCCTGCGTTATTCGCGCGGATACCTGCATCATCACCGGTATGGATACCGCGTGTACGACCAGAACGTGAACGCCAAAAAGAACCAGGCGGTGAAAGCAGAACTGGACGCGGTGATCCGGAAATATCATCTGCAGGTGGCTGACACGGAAAAATTTACGCTCCCGGAATTGGAAAAGTATTACCGGAAAACCCTGTTTGGGCACAAAGAGGCGCAGAGATACTGGGTCCGGAGATATACGGACAGGCGGCTCTTTCTCACCCTCGATCCGCATCTGGCCAGAACCTTTCTGTCCGGCGATGCGGTTTCCCAAATGGACCGGATGGGGGCGCTTGCATGCATTCAGGATATGGCCGCCATCATTTACCGGGAGTTCCGAAAAGAGAACCAGCCCGGTCTGAACACACAGGGTTATATGAACCTGGAACTTGAGCCTTCGCAGATCGTGATCAAGAACATCCGCTATGACGTCCGGCAGACCGATCATTCCAACCACTGGCACGCGGATGATTGGGTCTATATCACGTTCAGCCATTACGGCATGCAGCCGCTCGCGAACCAGGAACAGGCGGATATGCTCGCTGCCCACCTGATCCGCGGCCTGAAAGACCTGATCCGGGCGAATCATGACATGGAGTGGACGCTCACGGAATGGTACAATTACACAGGATATTCCCATCCATACGGTCTGGACATGAAATTCATGCCGAGCGTGAAACCCGTCGGCATCTATAACAGCTGGGTGTAATACTGCCTGCTTAAAGATGGAGAAAACATGAAAAGACTCACAATCATCCTCTGTCTCCTGGTGCTCCTGTTCTGCCCGGTGTCGTGCCTCGCAGAACCCGTCGAATCGCTGACCTACGCCGTGTTTCCCTATCTGCCGGATCCTGAATACTATCAGGAGCTCATTGAGCGCCTGTGGGCCGAGCTTGAGCCAGAAAATCCCCCTATCCGTCCCTCACTGAGCGCTTTCCGCTCTATCAGCTTCTGGAAAAACTGGCAGACAATGAAGAGAACCATGTGATTCTTACGCCCTCACCCGGGATGCCGGAAGAAGAGACCCTTGCTCCCGCCGCCTGAATGGTCCGGCCATTTTGAAAGATCTGTGTACGCGCAGGTCTTTTTTTGCTGCGCTTTTTCTGCACGAAAAAGAGCAGACCGCAGGGCCTGCTCCGAAAGGAAACGAATCAGAGGCTGAGCAGAACAATACTCAGCACCGAGACCGCAATCCCGAGAAAGGTCATCTTTGTGGGCTTTTCTCTGAGCACCACGAAGGAGAGCGCAGCGCTGAAGACCAGCACGCCGCCGTTGATGATCGTCAGGAGGATATAGCTGGGCACGGATTTCAGGAGCAGCATCAGCAGGAACACCGCAAACGCTGCGCACAGGCTGCTGAGGGAAGCAAAGGCGGCCGTTTTCCCGCTCATGGCAAAAGCGCCCGCGATCTTCCCCTTCTGGGAAAAGAGCAGATAGCCAAGGGAAATCACGCCCAGGGAAAGGAACACCACCATGATCATCTCATTGCGCTCATCGGGCATGCTGCGCTGCTGGGCATCCATGAGGACACCGTAGAAGCCGTTGGTCAGAAAGAGCAGCGTGCACCAGAAGAAATAGCCTTTCTTTATCCCGGAGAGCGTCAGGCCGCCGGCATTGAAGATCACAAAGGCGGCCAGCATCAGGCCGATCCCCAGCAGCTGGAGCGGCGTGATCGGGTCGCCCCAGAACAGGGCCGCAAACACCAGACAGACCACGACGCTGCCAAAGAGCATGGTGATGCTCTGGAAGGAATACGGGCCCTTTCTGGCGGCCTGGATCATGCCCAGGTTATACAGAAACAGGATCACGCCGTTCCCCATGCCGAAGAGCACCGTGGTCAGGGAAGGCGAAAAGCGGCATCCGTTCATCAGGAAGGTCACCAGCGCCACAATCAGCGCATACACGGTGGAAAAGACCGGTGTTGCCGCCTCGGCGGAGCCTTCATAATGCTCCGAAAACATCCGGTTGAAGAATGACTGCCCGGTGTAAAGCGCAACACACAGGCAGATCAGAAGGACTAGGACTGGACCCCACATGATGGTTCCCTCCGGTTTTACATCGTTTCGCCTGGCCCCATTCAGGCAGGCACTGCATTGAAAAGTATAGTCCTCTCCTGTGCCGTCCGCAAGCAGAATGGTTCGTCCGTCCCAGCTTTCAGACAGGCGCAGGTTTTCTTTTTTCCGCTTCCAGCGAGCGCAGGGCTTTGCGGAACTGGAAGAAGAAAAGAACGGCCGTAAAGGTCACCGCCAGGGTGTCGGCCACCGGTTCCGCGAGATAGACATCCATCGCTTTATCGCCCAGGATCCCCACTTCCGGCAGGAGATAGATCAGGGGAATCAGCAGCACGACTTTTCGCACCAGCGCCACAATGATCGAGCAGCCCGCATAGCCGATGGAGGTAAAGATCTGCTGGCACGCCATCTGGATGCCGAAGATACACAGGACCGCGCAGTAGATCCGCAGTGCCCGGCCCGTGTAGGCGATGAGCGCCGGATCACCGGAAAAGATCCGTGCAAAGCTCTCCGGAAACAGCATGATGATCAGGTACAGGCTGAAGGAATAGATCAGGTTGACTCTGAGGAGCAGACGGAACGTTTCCCTGACCCGGTCGCCCCACCCCGCCCCATAGTTATAGCTCGCAATCGGCTGCGCGCCCTGCCCGACGCCGGACATGGGCAGCAGGGCAAACTGCATGGTGCTCGTGCAGATCGTCATCGCACCGACCGCTACATCCCCGCCGTAGAGCAGGAGCGATGAGTTAAAGCAGACCTGGATCACGCTCTCGGTCACCTGCATGATGAACTGCGCCATGCCGAGGGTCACGCACGGGACAAGGATGGCGCGCTCCATCCGCATCCTTGATTTCTTCAGGCGCAGAAAACTCTTCCTGCCCGAGAGGAACAGCAGGCACCAGATGCAGGAAACCGCCTGCGCCAGAATGGTCGCGAGCGCCGCGCCCTGGACGCCAAGGCCCAGGACAAAGATGAACAGCGGGTCCAGGATCAGGTTCAGCACCGCCCCGATGAGCACCGTCAGCATGCCGGTCTTTGCAAACCCCTGGGCCGTGATAAACATGTTCAGCCCCAGTGTCAGCTGCACAAACACGGTGCCGAGGGCATACACCCGCATATAGTCCGATGCATACCCGACCGTCTGCCCGCTCGCCCCGAAGAGCAGCAGGAGTTCCCGGCTGAACAGTATCAGGATCACGGTCAGGACGGCAGAAATCACGAGCAGCAGGGAAAAACAGCTGCCCATGATTTTTTCCGCAGTGTCATGGTCCTTTCTGCCCATAAAGATGGAGGCCCTCGGCGCACCGCCCGCGCTGACCAGCGCGGCAAACGCGGAGACCGCCATGATCAGCGGCATGCACACGCCGACCCCGGTCAGCGCCATCGCCCCATCCCCCGGCATATGCCCGATATAGATGCGGTCGATGATGTTGTAGAGCATGTTCACCAGCTGCGCAATCACCGTCGGCAGCGCCAGACGGAACAGCAGCCGTTTGACCGGTTCCTTTTCAAGGAACGTCTTATCATTCTGCACTTTGCTTCCTTCTTCTGTCAGACTTGATTTCCGGGCTGTCCTTCGTCCACGGTCCGCTCGAGAAACGCCAGCTCCTCCGGGATCACGCCCATGAACAGGCTGTCCGCATACCCGGCCAGGCGGAAGCCGTTTTTCAGGTACAGCGCTTTGGCCCGCTCATTGTGCGCATAGGTGTCAATGCGGATGACCGTGCAGCCCATGCTCAGCGCATGCGAGAGGGCAAACGCAATCATGCGCGTCCCGAAGCCCCGGCCGGCTTTTGCCGGCGGAACGCAGAGCGTATGGATGACCAGCACGTGCTCCGGATCCGCTGCATACGCCCAGGGAATCCCGGCATACTCCGGCAGCTGCTCCTGATTGAGCACCATGCTCGCCAAGACCTCCCCGTCCTCCTCGAGCACAAACATTTCGCCCCTGGGCACCTTCTCCCGAGGCACCGCAGCGGTCGGATAAACATCCAGGACCCAGTTGGACTGTCCGCCGTGCTCTTTCTCCCATGTCAGGAGCGCCGTATAGGTCTGTGCGATCGCCGGGATATCCTTTTCCTCTGCCTTACGGATCATGCTGTCCTCCCCCTTCCTGGCCCTGCCAGGACAGAGCATAGCACAGAAAGCGGCGTTTGTCGCCTCCTCCGCCCGCCGCCCTCCTGTTTTTCCTTGGTTCCACAATGAAAGAAGGCAGAACCTTCCGGCCCTGCCTTCTCGTTTGTAAGTTTCTCCTTCTTTATAATGCCCTTCAAGGCAGTTCATTCGGTTTCCTTTTCGTCCAGCACCCTGGACACTTCGCGCCATACCTTTTCCCAGATCGGGCCGTTGGCACATCCGACCCTGAGGCCTTCCGGCGGATACCAGTGGAAGGTTGTCTTTCTGCCGTCGAGGAGCCAGTCCTGAGGCAGCGGGGTATCCATCCAGTCCAGCGGCTCCGCAGCGGGGCGCCGGACGGAATTGGCCCGGAGCATCTCTCCGAGTTCCTCCTCCTGATCCTTCGGCAGGGAGTTCGGTTTCACAGAGACAAACATCGACGTGCCGCTCAGGCTGAGGAGTTTTCCCCACTGGCGGTTCAGCGCCCAGTCAATGCCTTTGGTAATCCCCATGCAGTCCGCGTCTGTATCGTAGAACGCGCCGTGCTGCGGCATCCGGAAGGCCAGGGTGTTGACCCCGAATCTCAGCGAGCGCTCCCACATCAGTCCGCTTGTGTCATCCCCTGTGCGGTTCATGTGCATGAGGCCTGCGCCGAGGTGGCCGATGGTATTGCAGCCGAGGATCAGCATGTCGTAGGGTCTGGCAGCCTCAAGCACCGCCTGGTACAGGTCCAGGATGATTTCTGCGCTCGTCCGTGTCCGGTCCGCGAAATGCCATCCGTCCTCGGTCATCTCGGTGAGCATCTCCCCGCCCCAGTGTCCGAAGACATCAAAGGTGGAAAAGTCATGCTTGAGGAGTTTGTATCCCCACTGTCCGATGCGGTCCACGGTCTCACGCACGAGATCGAGCACACCCGGAACGGAAGGATCCAGGCCGCCGCCCGGCAGTTTCCAGTCAGCGGGTACACCGCTCAGGTCGTCCTGAAGCAGCCGGACCCAGATGCCCGGCAGGACACCTTTCCTGCGGATCCCGTCGGGCAGTGCCTTCATGTCCCCGAACTTTGCAGTGGGGTTCCTGGGACCGCCGTGAGAGATGGGTTCGTAACTTCCGTCTTTCTGATACCGCCCGACCTGCCATCCGTCATCAATCACCATGAACGGGCGGTTTTCCGCGCCTTTCGTGAGGCGCGCCATATATTCTGCATCCGCGAGGATTTCCTCTGCGGAGCTTCTGCCGTAGGCGTAATACCAGTTGTTGGCACCGTATACCGGTTTTTCGGGAAGAATGGGATCGGTGCACATCACTCTGCAGAAGGCCTGCGCGGCTTCAAAGGCAGACATGCCTGTATAGATCCGGCTGACCACGCTCGCCGCTTCCAGGGTTCGGCCTCCGAGCTGAACACCGCAGCCGCCGTTTCTCACATCCATTTTGAGGGTGATGCCCTCCGGATCCATCTGCCAGGAGCAGATCGCGCCGGGCCGGACCATGACGCCGTAACCGGCGGTGAGTTCGCCAAGGGTGATCAGGAAGTACCACGGCAGTGTCTGGTAGGGCGTCAATCCTTTCCATCCCAGATCCGCATAGGCGCGTTCCCATGCATCCCCGAGCACCTGACCGCGCACTCTTTCTTTGAAGTGCCATCTCAGGCGGATCTCACTGACCGGTGTCGTCTGTGCGGTGAGAGAAACCTTCAGGCAGGCCTGCTCTTTCCGGGTTTCAATTACAATATCTTTATATGAATATGATCCGGAATCCATGTGATTTCCGTATGCTGTTACGCCATTGATGAGGACATGATCAGGAATTCTAAGAATGCTTTCAAACATATTGATTCTCCTTGAGGCCTGGTGTGTTGTCATCATTATGCTGTTTTTCAACCAGATGGTAAATAATTTGATGTTGCTGTTTTATGTGAATTCAATATATTGAAATCGTCCGAAAATATGTTAAAATCGTACAAAGACCATACGGGGAGGCGTCCCCCATGAAAGTTGCAGCTTACTCCAGCACAAGCTCATTTCAGGTCCTGGAAGGACTGGCGGAACCATCCCTTGAGTTATCCGTCATGCATGTCGGTATAGAAGAATGCAAGCCTTTCCACACCTGCTCCGACCCGCGCCATGAATACATCCTGCATTTTGTGATCTCCGGAAAAGGGTTTTACTCGGCCCGCGGCACCACCGAGGCGCTCGGCGCGGGACAGATGTTCCTCATTGTACCGGAGGAACCCATCGTCTACGGTTCAGACCGGTTTGATCCCTGGACCTATGCCTGGATCGGCTTTAAAGGCGAACGCGCCGCGAACATCCTGAAGAAATGCGGTTTCGTGGGCAATACGCTGACCCGGAAGATCAGCTGCACCGAAGACATTGTCCGCTGCATCCGGGAAATTCTGGATCACCAGTCTTTTGCTGCCTCGGACCTGCTCTTCCGCGAATCCTGCATGATCCGTCTCTTCTCCCTGCTCGCGAAAGATTACGAAGTCACCACCGATGACATCGGATTCAATCCGGCCATCTCCCGGGACAGTGTCTATGCGGAGCTCGGCACAGCATTCATCAGGGAAATGTACATGCATCCGGTCATCGGCGTGGAGGAGGTGGCTGCGCACATCGGCATCACCCGTGCAAGGCTCAACCGCGCTTTTCAGAATGAACTGAACATCTCTGTCCAGCAGTACATGATTGACTGCCGCATGCGCCATGCCTCCCGCCTGCTCCTCACCACAGGCCTTTCCATCAAGGAGATTGCCGCACAGTCCGGCTACAGCGACCAGCTCGTGTTTTCCAGCGCCTTTAAAAAGAAGTTCGGCGTCAGTCCCAAGCTGTACCGCGAAAAGGGCGGAGAACAGGCCGACGCTGTGCCGGTCTCCCTGTAACCCACCTGCCCCTTTGCACCAACCCGAAAACAGGCACCGCCTGCTGCCACTAAAGGGCATCCGACGGTGCCTGTTTTGTTTTCCATCTCAGGGTTTGAACTTCTCCGCGTTCCGTATTATCATACACAGCAAAGCATCCGAACCATTGATCCATTCTTTTCCGGGGGAAAGCCTATGAAGAATCATGCCATTCACTCTCCGCAGCCGATCCTTTCCCTGCATCTGGCCGTCATGATGTTCGGACTCAGCGGCGTGATCGGGCGGATCGTCCACGTGTCCTCCGTCACCCTGGCCGGCGGACGCGTCCTGTGTTCCTCCCTGATCCTGCTCGCGATGCTGCTTTTCAGAAAGCAGTCGCTGCGCGCTGTATCCGGAAAAGACACCATGCTGACCTGCCTGGCCGGCCTGCTCCTGGCCGCCCACTGGACATCCTTTTTTCAGTCCGTCCAGATGGCCTCGGTTGCCATCGGAACAATCACCTATTCCACATTTCCGCTGTTTCTTCTGGTGCTGGAGCCGCTCCTCTACCATGAGAAGATGTCGCTGAGAAATGCCCTCCTCTCCTTTGGGCTTCTCGCCGGCGTTCTCATCACTGTGCCTGAGTTTTCCTTTTCCAACCATACGACCGTCGGCATCCTCTTCGGCATGCTGTCAAGTGTCACCTATGCGCTCCTGACCCTCATCAACCGCCGGCTCTCCCGTTCCTACAGCGGGACCTGGGTCAGCTTCCGGGAGCAATCCGCTGCCGCCGCTGTGCTTCTCCCCGTTCTCCTTGTCCGCGCAGAGCCCGTCACCGCTTCGGACATCCTCGGCATTGCGGCCATCGGCCTGATCTGCACCGCGCTCGCCTTTTCCCTGTTTGTTTCCGCCCAGAAGCATGTGTCGGCGCAGACCGCCGGCATTGTCGCCGGGATGGAAACCGTCTACAGCATTCTCTTTGCTTCCCTGTTCATCGGTGAGTTCCCTCAGCCGCGCGAGGTGCTCGGCGGGCTCATCATCCTGGTCATGGCCTTCCTCGCCTCCAGAAGCCCGCAGAAAACAGGATCTGCACCGAACAGATCCTGACACAAAGAAAAAAGAGCAGCTGCCGCTGATCCTCAGGATCCATGCGGCAGCTGCTCTGGTGTTCAGACATTCCCCCTGCTCAATGCAGAGGATGGAAGCCGGTCATCTGGCAGCTGACAGTGCGTCATATTCTGTCTTTGTAATCACGCTGTCTTCGAGCAGCTTTTCCAGCAGGTTTTCCACTTCAGCCGCTTCCAGGCTGTTCTCTTCAAGATACGCCCTGATCTCCTCCAGGGTTTCCACGGAAATGATACCCTTTGCAGCCATGGCTTCAAAATCGATCACGGCAGGGACCTTCGTCTCCGGCAGATCACCCGGCTGCTCCGCGGCCGTTTCCGGTGCCTTCACTGTGCCCTGCGTTTCCTGTTTTTCCGCTTTGGCGGTCCTGCCCCTGCTGCCGGGACGTGTGCCTTTCTGTTTTCCACCGGACGGCACTTCCCTGTTTTCCGTCTGCCCGTCCGTATTCTCCCCGGTCTGAGGCTTTTCTCTCTTTTCCTTCATGCGGCTGGTCTTTCCCTCTGCGGGAGACTGGCCGTTCGTTTCATTTTGTCCGTCCGGGCTGCTGCCCTGCGGGCCTTTTGCTGCCGTCGCCTGACTCATCGCATCCGGCTGCTCCCCGGCCATCCCTTCCGCAGCAGGGGGTTCATTCACATTGGGCTGCGCATCTGGTGCGCCGGGCTGTGTCTGGGATGGACCGGGTGTCCCCTGACGATCTCCTCTTCCCGGACCCATCCGGCCGCCGGGACCTTTCGCCTGCTGCATGCTTTCCTGCACACCAGGCTTTGTCGTTTCACTCTGCACACTGATGTCTCCTTCTGCCATCGCGGCGGACACGGCCAGCATGGCCAGCGCCAGGATCAGTGCAAACATTCTTTTCATCATATTGTTTCTCCTCTCATTATTCAGTATCTGTATCCTTACGGAAACAAAATCGTTTTCCGGTGTCTGCTTTTTTAGCCCATCGCCGGTTCCATCTCCTCTCAGGATGATTTCCACCCGGTCTGCAGCTTCCGGATGGGAGGTCTTAAGTGTATCGTGAAGGGGTGAACGGCCTCTGACCCCTGTGTGATTTCTTTCTGAAAGCTGTCTGTATGTTTATCGCGTGACAGCCCCTGTGCTCCGATTGTCTTTTGTTTGTGTTTTCTTCCGGGAGGGGCCGGATCCGCTTGCTTTCTGGTTTTCTCAGGGTATACTTGTATACATGTATACAAGAACGGAGGCCCAACCTTATGCTTGAAACCTCACCGAAGACCAACCTGCTTGAGCAGAAAACATACCGGTATTCCCTTCAGGATGTCGCCGAACCCAATCTCTACCGTGACATCTACGATTACGAAAGCGTTCCCAAGATCGCGTTCAACCATCGCCGCGTCCCGATCAACATGCCCGAAGAGATCTGGATCACAGACACTTCCTTCCGCGACGGACAGCAGTCGGTGGATCCGTACACCGTCGATCAGATCGTCGATCTCTACAAATATATGCACCGTCTGGGCGGTCCCTACGGCATCATCCGCCAGACTGAGTTTTTCGTATACTCTGCCAAGGACCGCGAGGCCATCCGCCGCTGCCAGGATCTGGGCTACCGCTTCCCGGAAATCACCACCTGGATCCGCGCGACCAAGGAAGACTTCAAGCTTGTCCGGGACCTGGGCATCCGGGAAACCGGCATTCTGGTCTCCTGCAGCGACTACCACATCTTTAAAAAGATGAAGCTGACCCGCGGCGAGGCGATGAAGAAATATATGGATACGGTCGCCCTGGCCTTTGAGTCCGGCGTCATGCCCAGATGTCATCTTGAGGACATCACCCGCGCGGACTTCTACGGGTTCGTCGTGCCCTTTGTCAACCAGCTCACCCGCATGAGCCGTGAGGCCGGCATTCCTGTGCGCATCCGCGCCTGCGACACCATGGGCTACGGCGTCCCCTATCCCGAGGTCGCCCTGCCGCGTTCCGTGCCGGGCATCATTTACGGTCTCCAGCACTATTCGGATGTCGAGAGCGAATACCTCGAATGGCACGGGCACAATGACTTCTACAAAGCGGTCACCAACGCGTCCACGGCCTGGCTCTACGGCGCAAGCGCTGTCAACTGCTCGCTGCTGGGCATCGGGGAGCGGACCGGCAATATCCCGCTGGAAGCGATGTGCTTTGAATACGCGGCCCTGCGCGGATCCCTCGACGGCATGGATCCCACCGTCATCACTGAGATCGCCGACTATTTCCGCCGCGAAATCGGGTATGAAGTGCCGCCCATGCAGCCCTTTGTCGGCAAGAACTTCAATGTCACCCGCGCCGGCATTCATGCCGACGGCCTCATGAAGGACGAGGAGATCTACAACATCTTCAATACCAAGAAGATCCTCAACCGCCCGGCCTCCGTCATGATCGGACCGAACTCGGGTCTGGCCGGCATCGCCTACTGGCTCAACGATCATTATCAGCTGAAGGATGCCGATGCCCTGAACAAGCAGAGCCCGCTGGTGGTCACCCTCAAGGAATGGGTGGATGAACAGTTCGCCGACGGCCGCGTTGCCTCCCTGAGCCCCAACGAAATTGAAACCAAAGTGGCTGAACTCACCGGCGGAAAGTTCGGCAAACTGGATGAGTAAAGGAGACGCCTATGGAACATCAGATGCTTTCCCTGGCCGACCAGGTCTTTGACGTCATTGAACGCGATATTCTCAACGGCACCCTTGAGCGCGGGGAATACCTCACCGAAACCGCACTGTCTGACCGCCTCGGCGTCAGCCGCACCCCTGTGCGTGAAGCGATCCGCCGCCTGTGTCAGGAACACCTGCTGGAGAACACCAAGCACGGCGTTCAGGTTGTCGGCGTCTCCCCCGAGGATATCCGTGACATTTATGAGATCCGCTACCGTCTCGAAGGTCTCGTCGCCCGCCGTGTCGCCGAGCATGCCACCTCCGAGCAGATCAAAAAGATGAAGGAGGATCTGGACCTTCAGGCCTTCTACACGGAGCGGGATGATTCCGAGAACATCAAGGAAATGGACAGCCTGTTTCATCAGGCCATGTATGATTCCTGCGACAGCGCCCCGCTGAAGCACACCCTGGAGCCCCTGCTCATGCGCATTGTCAAATACCGCAAGGCATCCCTGTCTGCCCCGGACCGTGCCAGCAAGTCCCTGGAAGAACATCTCGCGATCTACAGGGCCATTGTGGACCACAACCCGGATGAAGCCGAGCGCCTGATGCTCGAACATATCCGCGCCGCGTCCACCAGCATTCTCCTGACAGGCGGCAAATGATCTCTCTTTCTGCAACGGATGCTCTGCACAGGGCTTGACAACCTCGTCTCCGGCCTATCATCATTCTGAAAAATAATGTATCTTGATCTGCGCGTGCAGTGCAGCATCAGAAAGGAACCCTGACATGAACAAGCTCTCCAGAAGCAGAACCGCTCAGCTGATCTTTCAGTCCATGTTCTGCACCCTCGCCCTGATCGCCTGTGTGGGCAGCGTCGGTTTTTTCGATATGAAGTTTTCCAGCGACTTCTATATCTACTTTACCAATCTTTCCTGCTATATCGCGACCGGCATGATGATCTTTGAGCTGGTCCAGACAGCCAGGAAAAAGGAAGACAGTTATGTGTCGGCCGCACCCCATCTGCATTTCATGATCATGCTGGGGCTCATCATCACCTTGATTGTCTTCAACGCGCTCCTCGCCAACGATCCGGCCCGTGATCCCGCGCTGAACTACAAGGTGGAATGCATCCTGTGCCACATAGTGCTCCCGATTCTCTTTGTCATCGACTGGGCCGTCTTCTATGAGCACGGAACCATGGACTGGAAGCTCCCGCTGCTCACCCCGCTTTTTCCCCTGGGTTATGTGGTCTATGTGTTTATTCACGCAGCGCTCCGGGGCTTTGACAGCAGCATCATGAACTATGCCGGCACGGACCCCGTCATCTACCCCTACTTCTTCCTCAATCCGGAGAAGGTCGGGATCGGCGGGATGGCGCTGTGGATCTTCGGCCTCCTCGCCGCCTTTGTGCTCCTGGGCTACCTCTTCTTCCTCATCGACCGCCTGCTCGCAGGAAAAAAGAAAACCGCATAACCGTTCGGGGTTTCCGAACCGATCTTCAGGCAGCCGTCCGGCTGCCTTTTCTTTTGTGCGGGATAGAATGTCAATGGTATGTTCCCCCTGTCCCGCATCCGGCAGGTTCACGAACATTCTTTGTCTTTGTGTGTTTGTCCTTCGATTTTTCCTCGTTGTTTGTTGACGCACATGCATTGCATATGATACAATCCGGTTGTTTTCCGAACATTCTTTATGAATCGAGGAGGGATGGTATGACATCGCGCATGAGAAAAAGCTTCTGGCTGCTTCTGGTGCTGCCGGGATCGCTGTTCATCACAGTCTTCATGCTGATCCCTCTTTTTTCTGTGGTCATCTCGACCTTTTTCCCGGAAAGCAGCTTTACCCTGTCCAATTATTCCGGCCTGATCCGGAATGTGTACTTCCAGCAGGTCTTCGGGCGGAGCGTCCGGTTGAGCCTTCTGTCCACACTCCTGTGTGCCCTGCTCGGGTTTCCCTGCGCCTACTACATTTCCCGCTATTCAAAGCACAAGGGCATCATGATGGCCTTCGCCGTCTTCCCGCTCTTCACAAGCCCTGTCATCCGCTCGTTCAGCTGGATGGTCATTCTCGGGAAGAAGGGCATTGTCAACCAGTTCCTGGTGGCATCCGGTCTCTTCGCCCGTCCCCAGTCGCTTCTCTACAATGAGTTTTCCATGACCGTCGGCTTTGTGCAGCTCTTTCTTCCCCAGATGATCCTCTCGCTCCTGGGCGTCATGGATTCCATTCCGGAAGATCTCACCGAGGCCGCCGGAAGCCTTGGCGCAACGCGCTTTGTATCCTTCCTGCGCATCATCTTTCCGCTGAGCGTTTCCGGTCTGGTGACCGGCTCCGTGCTGGTCTTTACCGGCTGCATGACCGCCTACACCACGCCCCAGCTGCTCGGCGCCACGGATACCCAGGTGCTTTCCACCATGGTCTACCAGTACGCCATGAGCCTGCGCGACTGGACGCAGGCCTCCGCCATCGCGGTTGTCATGATTGTCGTCACCATGCTGGTCTCGTCCGTCTTCAACCGCCTCAGCCGCAAAATCAATCCGCTCGCTGCCTGATCACGGAAAGGAAGGTGACATCATGGCGCTCCTGGAACTCAGCCACATTACCGCCGGTTACGACAAAAACATCATTCTCCGTGATTTCAATCTGAGCGTGAACCGCGGGGATTTCGTCTCCCTGCTCGGCTCGTCGGGCTGCGGCAAAACCACCACGCTGCGCCTCATTGCCGGTTTCTCGGAACCCAATGAAGGCACCATTTCCTTTGACGGGAAAGACATCACGCATGTCCCGCTGCACAAGCGCAATTTCGGCTTTGTCTTCCAGAGCTATGCGCTCTTCCCCCACATGACCGTGTTTGACAATGTCGCCTTCGGCCTGAAGATGCGGAAAGTCCCGAAAGCCGAGATCCGCACGAGGGTCATGGACATGCTCCGGCTCGTGGACCTGGAAGGGTTCGAAAGCCGCTATCCCCGCGAAATGTCCGGCGGTCAGCGCCAGCGCGTCGCCCTCGCCCGCGCCATGGTCATCCGGCCTGACCTCATGCTGTTTGACGAACCGCTCTCCAACCTGGACGCCAAGCTGCGCGTCAAGATGCGCGTGGAAATCCGCCGCCTGCAGCAGGAGCTTGGGTTCACGGCGATCTATGTCACGCATGACCAGGAAGAATGCTTCGCCATCTCCGACCAGGTCGCCATCATGAATGGCGGCGTGATTGAGCAGATGGATACCCCGGCGCACATCTTCAACGCCCCGAAAACCGAGTTCATCGCGCACTTTGTCGGGTTTGAGAATTTCTTCAGGCTCACCCGCGTCTCCGGTCAGCTGACGGCGGAGAACGGCACGCCCATGCATGTCGCCCTCGACCGCAGCGGGGATGCTTTCACCGGCTGCATCCGTCCCGAGGATGTCCAGATCCTTCCCCCCGGCAGCAATGCCCTCAACGGGATTCCCGGCGAAGTCCTCGTCTCCACCTTCCTCGGCCGGACCGTGCAGTACAATGTCCGCACCGCCATCGGCGAGTTTGTCGTCAAGGCGGACCAGTCCCAGGTTTATCCCCTCGGCGCCAGCGTTCTGCTGGAGCTGAGTGCGAATAAAATCATTCTTATCAACCCATCCAACCACTGAACCATTGAAGGAGGAAACCACCATGCGCAAGTTTCTGTCTCTTGTCCTCGCAGCCATGATGCTTCTGTGCGTCGCTTCCGCTGCCACCGCTGAAGAGAAGCCCTATGCCGGTCAGACCCTGACCATCTCCACCTTCGCCTTCAACGCAGAGCTCCTGCAGAAGAACATCTATGATCCTTTCATGGCCATGACCGGCTGCACCATCGTGGCCGACGGCGCTTCCAATGCTGTGCGCGTCTCCAAGATTGCCGAAGCCGCTGAAGGCGACTACGACGTCGTCATCATCGGCGACATGTTCGTCAAGCAGCTCATGGCTGAGGGCAAGATCGACACCCTCGACACCGCTGCCCTGACCAACCTGAGCGCCATCTATGACAACGCCAAGGCTCCCATGGGCGAAGGCTACGGCCCCGCTTACACCTTCAACCGTCTGGGCATTGTCTATGATCCCGCGACCTGCCCTGTCGAGATCAAGTCCTTTGCCGATCTGTGGAATCCGGAACTGGCTGACTCTGTGGCCATCCCTGCCATCACCAACACTTCCGGCCCTCTGTTCTACTACGGCGTAGCCAAGGCCTTCGACCTGACCCCCGGCACCGATGACGAAGCCATCTTCGCCAAGCTCGCCGAACTCAAGGCCAACGTCAAGTCCACCTACACTTCCGCCAACAACACCATCACCATGCTCAACCAGGGTGAAATCGCCGTGGCTGTCCTGCTCGACTACTCCTACACCACCGCCAAGGGTGCCAACCCCGACTATGTGTGGGTCAATCCCTCCGAAGGCATGTTCGGCGGCTACAACATGCTCAACATCGTCACCGGTTCCAAGAACAAGGAACTGGCCCAGCTCTTCATCGACTACTATCTGAGCTATGACGTGCAGTATGCCGAGGCCATGGACGGCGTGGACAGCCCTGTGCGCACCGACGTTGTTCTGGACGAAGAGCATGCCATGAACTTCACCTACGGCGACATGGTCAATCAGCTGATCCTGCCCGACTGGGATTTCGTTGCCGCTCAGCTGCCTGCCTGGACCGAGTCCTGGAACCAGACCTTCGGCGTACAGTAATCCGGAAACTTCTGAAACCAAACTTCTGAAACCATGAGATGAGAGGAGCGAGCCCTGTGAAAAAGAAACACCATCTTACCCTTGGGGTCATTACGTTTCTGGTCTATGTCTTTCTCATCGGGCCGCTGCTCATCATCATGGCCTCTTCCTTCGGGGAGCAGAACGCGCTGGTCTTTCCCGGAAAAGGATTCACCCTCAAGTGGTACCAGCAGGTCTTCCAGATGCGTTCGTTCATCAACTCGGCTGTCCTGTCCATTGAAATCGCACTCGCCGCAACCGCCATTGCTCTGCTCCTGGGCGTTCCCGCGGCGTATGCCATGAACCGGTACCGTTTTCCCGGAAAGAACCTCATCAAGACGATGTTCCTCTCCCCCGTTCTGATCCCCTGCATTGTGCTGGGTTTCATTATGCTCCGGTATGTGATTTCCCGCTGGAATCTCTCGGTCATTCCCAGTCTGCTCATCGGCCATACCCTGCTCTCGATTCCCTATGTCATGCGCGTGGTCACCTCATCCCTGGCCAATTTTGATTTCGCCATGGAGGAGGCTGCCGGAAGTCTCGGTGCCGCCAGAGGCTACACCTTCTTCCATATCGTGCTGCCCAATATCCGGAGCGGGATTGCCTCAGCCTGTGTCATGGCCGTGATCAATTCCTTCAACAATGTATCCCTCTCCACCTTCCTCACGGCCCCGGGCATCACCATGCTGCCCATTGAGATCATGGGGTATGTGGAGTACCATTTCGATCCCACCATCGCAGCACTCGCCACCATCATGATGCTCGTGACGCTGGGCGTGATGCTGCTCATCGAAAAGACACTGGGGCTTCAGAGCGTTGTCTGAAGCGCACGTTCAGCCATGTTTTCAGGCCGCCGGATGGTTTCCGGCGGCCTGTTTCTTTGCCCTGCTTTGTACAATTCTTGTTTTTTCCTTTGTATCTCTTGTGTTTTCGGCCCTTCAGAGGCCTGAAATCCCTTGCCCGCAAAGGGAAGAATCGCTACAATATTTTTCGTTCACAGAAATGTTGCAGATGAGGTGACGAACCATGGCAAAGATTCAGATGAAAACACCCCTCGTTGAAATGAACGGGGATGAAATGACCCGGATTCTCTGGGCGGATATCAAGCAGCTGCTCATTGAGCCCTACGTCGACCTCAAAACGGAATATTACGATCTCGGGCTGAAACACCGCGATGAAACCAATGATCAGGTGACCATCGACAGCGCCAACGCTACCCTGAAGTACGGCGTGGCCGTCAAGTGCGCCACCATTACGCCCAACGCCCAGCGCGTGGAAGAATACGGCCTCAAGCAGATGTGGAAGAGCCCCAATGGCACGATCCGCGCCATCCTCGACGGCACCGTTTTCCGCGCCCCGATTCTGGTCAAAGGCATTTCCCCCACGGTCCGCACCTGGGAAAAGCCCATCACCATCGCGCGTCACGCCTACGGCGATATCTACAAGAATTCCGAGATGGTGATCCCCGGTCCCGGCAAGGCTGAGCTTGTGTTCACGGGAGCGGACGGAAAGGAAATCCGTCAGCCCGTCTTTGACTTCAAGGGCCCCGGCATCCTGCAGGGCGTGCACAATCTCGACAGCAGCATCACCTCGTTTGCCCATGCCTGCTTCCAGTATGCACTGAGCCTTCATGAGGACCTCTGGTTTGCCACCAAGGACACCATCTCCAAGACCTACGACCACCGCTTCAAGGATATTTTCGGGGAGATCTACGAGTCCGATTACAAAGCCGCCTTTGAGGCCGCCGGCATCCAGTATTTCTACACCCTCATCGACGACGCCGTGGCGCGCATCATCCGCTCCAAGGGCGGCGTGATCTGGGCGTGCAAGAACTACGACGGCGATGTCATGAGCGACATGGTCGCCACCGCCTTCGGTTCCCTCGCCATGATGACCAGCGTGCTCGTCAGCCCGAACGGCCAGTACGAGTACGAGGCGGCGCACGGCACCGTGACCCGGCACTATTACCGCCATCTCAAGGGTGAGGAAACCAGCACCAACCCGATCGCCACGATCTTCGCCTGGAGCGGCGCGCTGCGCAAGCGCGGCGAAATGGATGCGCTGCCTGAACTGCAGGCGTTCGCCGACCGTCTGGAAAAGGCGGTCATGGATACCGTCAACAGCGGCATCATGACGCAGGACCTGGCTCTCCTCTATGAGGGAGAGGCCCAGACCGTCACCAGCCGCATGTTCCTCTATGCGGTCGCTTCAAAACTGCCCGCAGCCGAATAATCCGAATGCATATGCAAAGGGAGGCGTTCAACAAACGCCTCCCTTGGTTTATAATACACGCATCAGGGTTTCCCTCTTGAGGGAAGCGCCTTCAACACCGACTACCAGCGCCGATACCCGGTTGGCAAGCATCAGGGCCCGCTCCATGTCCATGCCCTGTGCGAGGGCAAAAAGCATCATGCCCGCATGCGCATCCCCGGCCCCGATCGTGTCGACCACGCGATCTATCTCAGCGCCGGGGGCAAAGGCTTTCCTGCCCTTCCGGTCCACCGCCAGGGCGCCTTCCTTTCCGAGCGTCACAATGACCGCATTCTCTGTTCTTTCATGCAGCGAGAGCGCCGCGGCCTCCGGGTCATCCAGTCCTGTAAAGCGGCAGGCCTCCTGACGGTTGAGGTGCAGTACCGGATGCAGTTTCAGGATCCGCTCCTGCCTCGCTTCCGGGATCGAAAGAATCCGCGGGCCCGGCGCATAGAAGACCGTTCCTTCCTTCAGGCCTTCCAAGAAGGCAGTCAGCGCATCCCCTGTCCTTTCCTCGACTTCCAGTCCGCTGACATAGATGAAATCAAAGGGCGTCTGCATGACGTCCCGCATCCACTCCGGGGAAAAGGTATATTCCACGCCGTGCACGGACAGGAAGGTCCTTTCGCCGTCCTTCTCCACCAGGCAGTAGCAGCAGCCGTTCTCCGCATCCTCAAGACACACCGGATGCACCCAGGGCTGCCCCTGCACAGCGCGCAGGACAAACGGGCCGAACAGCCCTTTCATCCCGACAGGCGTCACAAACGTCACGTCGGCACCGGCCTTTCCCAGAATATTGGCCGCGTTATACGCACACCCGCCCATGCGGAAGCGCTGACTTTTCGGGTGCATATCCTCTTCCGTCACCGGCAGATGATCCAGCTGAAGAATCACATCCACACAGCTCGACCCGATCACCAGAATCCTTCCCGCCATGCCTTTTCCCTCCATGCTCACCTACATTTGTTCCGATCTTACCATGATCCAGCCCATCCTGCAATCACCCGGCAGGATATCCACAACAACTGCGGAGGTATCCACATGCTCTCTTCCATCACTCAGGTTCGTACCCTTGCCCGCGCGCTCCAGCCCCGGATGGTCAGCACCCGCCGTTCCCTCCATATGTACCCGGAAACCGGCTTTCTTGAAATGCGCACCTCGGCCATCATCTCCGAGCGCCTGCACGCCCTGGGCTATGAAGTGCTCACCGGACGCGAAGTTCTGGACGCGGAGATGCGCCTGGGCGTTCCGGATGCTGCCGTTCTTGAGGAGCACGCGAAGGCTGTGCTCACACAGGAAGGCACGCCCTGCAGCTATCTGACGGGCGACATGAAGGAAGGCATCACCGGGGTCATCGGCATCCTCCGCTGCGGAGAAGGCCCGGTCACGGCCCTGCGCTTTGACATTGATGCCCTGGGCATGACGGAGCGGACGGACCCGGACCACCGGCCTTTCCGCGAGGGCTTTTCCAGCCGCAATCCCGGCATGATGCATGCCTGCGGTCACGATGGGCACACCGCGATCGGCCTTGGCATCGCAGAGATCCTGATGCAGCTGCGTGACTCCCTGCACGGCACCCTGAAACTGATCTTCCAGCCAGCCGAGGAAGGCGCACGCGGCGCGCGTGCACTGACGGCCGCCGGGCATCTGGATGACGTGGACTATTTCATTGGAAACCATATTGCACCCACGCACTCCCTGGATGACGGGGATGTGACGGCCGGCACCTGGGGATCGCTCGCCACCACCAAGTATGACGTCATCTTCCACGGCCTGGCAGCGCACGCAGGCGGCTACCCGGAAAAGGGCAGCAATGCCCTCCTTGCCGCCGCGGAGGCCGTGCTCGCCCTGCACGCCATTCCCCGGCATTCCGGCGGACAGAGCCGCGTGAACGTGGGCGTTCTGCACGCGGGCACCGGACGCAATGTAGTGCCGGACCGGGCCAGCATGCAGGTGGAAGTGCGCGGGGAGACGACAGAGATCAACGCCTATATGGCCGAGCGGTGCGAAGCCATCTGCCGCGGCGCTGCGCAGATGCAGGGCTGCACGGTGGATCTGGTCAAGGTGGGTGAAGCCGAAGGCCAGCACAGCGATCTTCCCCTCATTGAGCGCATTGACCGGGTGCTCGCCGAAAACCTTCCGGAACTGCGTCTTTCCAGCATCCAGAACGCACAGAACTGGGGCAGTGAAGACATCTCCATTATGATGAACCGAGTGCAGGCGCATGGCGGTCAGGCGACCTATATGCGCACCATGACCGACCTGGCCAGCGCCCAGCACACCGTCGGCTTTGACTTTGAGGAATCGGTGCTGCAAAACGCCTGCGAGGTGTTCTGCGCCATCGTTCTGGACCTGATGGGAGAGAGTGCCTCTTGAAAACGCTTTTGAAACATGCCCATGTACTGACCATGGACGATCAGTGGACAGCCTTTGAGGACGGCTATGTGCTCACCGAGGGCGGACGGATTCTGGAGGTCGGGAGCGGGAACATGCCTGAAGCCGACCGCGTGGTCGACTGCCGCGGCGGCATTCTTCTCCCCGGGTTCATCAATCTTCACTGCCATGCCAGCATGGTACCCTTCCGCACCATGGGAGATGACTGTCCCGACCGGCTCCGCCGCTTCCTCTTTCCCCTGGAAAACGAAGCGCTGACCCCTGAGCTCGTCTATCTCGGCGCGAAGTACGGCATTGGGGAAATGCTGCTGTCGGGCACCACCACCTTTGTGGACATGTATTACTTTGAGGACGAGGTTGCCCGCGCCTGTCTGGAAACCGGCATGCGCGGTTTTCTCGGGGAAACCGTGATCTCCCAGAAAACGCCCGACAGCGAGAGTGAAGAAGGCGGCCTGAAACTCACCGAAGACTTTCTTCGGAAGTATGCCGCCTCCGACCGCATCCGTCCCATCGTCGCCCCGCACGGCACCACCACCGTTTCCGAGGCTGCGCTCCGAGCCTGTGAGGCGCTCTCCGAGCAGTACGGCGCGCTCCTGACGCTGCACGCGAGCGAAATGGACTATGAGATGACCTATTTCCGTGATCAGGGGCTGACACCCATGTCCTATCTCGGCAGACTCGATCTTCTCTCCGACCGTCTTCTCGCGGCCCACTGCATTCACCTGCACGAGGACGCCCTCAAGCAGATGGCCTCGCACGGTGTCCGGATCGCACACTGCCTCGGCAGCAAAGCCAAGGCCGGAAAAGGCA
>R21__coassemble_332_pt1 | contig 39882 bp, 34 predicted proteins | sample R21__metabat2_high_PE_034 | metagenome-assembled genome bin R21 | reverse complement strand
TTCCTGCAGCGCCCGGGCAAGGTTTTCCATTGTTGTATTCTTATCCATTATGTTTCTCTCCATAAAATCCCGATTTTTCTATTTCTTTGTCATCATTGTCACGCACTCCACATGCCTCGTGACAACAGCGTGAATAAAATGGCACATATTCATGCTGTTGTCACGACCCTCGGCGTCAGGAATATGCCGTTGACCGATTGCGTCAGGACGCCCGGATCGATTTCATTGTCCCGGCAAGCCGGAATTTGCAAAAAGATGCTTACAGCTTTTTACAGGTGAGATCGTCGTACGCCACACAGTCGTCACTGAAGGTCAACTTGAGCATCCCGCCCTTCCTGCCGAACTCGTTTTCCCCGATGGGATAGAGCATGAATTCGACTTCATCGCCGTCTTCGTCGATTGCTTTTGCGTAAAGCTCATCGTTTCTCAAGAAGACTTCGTCGACAATAAAATCGGCGTCCTCAGGATGCTCGTACTTGCCGCAGAAACTATTCCATTTCGACTTGTCGACACTTTTGAGTGCAATATCCTCAATCGACACGATGGGCTCCGGTTCCTTATCCCTTGCGATTGCTTCCATTCCGTTCCAGTAACCCAAATACGCCCTTACATCCCTGTAGTCCCGGTTTGCGAGGATCACAAGAACCCTGTCCGCATCTATGAAGCGTTCAAACCAGGTAGCGACACCCGGCATGCCGCCGCTGTGACTGACAATCAGACCGTACTTCTCGTCGTGTCCGACTCCCCATCCGAATCCGTAGCCCAGTCCATCGTCCTCATCGTAAACAGCATCTTCGCCGTTGTTGAGTCTACCGGGGGTGTACATGATCTGCTGCTCCTCGGCAGTAAGCACCTTGCCTTCGCGCAGCGCCTTGTCCCATCTGAGCATGTCAAAAATGTTGGTGTACACATAGTCGTCGCCGTTCAGACCATCAAAGGCAACCACTTCTCCGTCCTCGGCGGAGTCAATATCGGCAACCCATTTATCGTCTTCGAATACCGTCGCACGGGCGTAGTTCTCGAACGGAATGCCGTCCCTGCGGATATGACAACAGCGGGTGGAGGTCATCCCGGCAGGCTCAAAGATGTTCTTTTGCAGAAATTCCTCGAAATGAACGCCGGAGAGCCGCTCCACAAGCAGAGCCAGCAGGTTATAGCCGGTATTGGAGTAGTGCAATCCTTCCCCCGGTGCGAAGTATGGTTTCGCTTTGGTTTCAAGGAGAAAACTGAGGATTTCGTCGTTGCACGGGACCCGTTTTTCTTCCTTCCAGATTTTTATAAACCAGTCCGCATCGTCAAAATAGTCGGGAATTCCGCTGGTGTGGTTCAGAAGATGCCGGACAGTTACGCCCTCATACGCAGCAAGTTCCGGAAAATACTTTGTGATCCTGTCCTCCGGGCTGAGAAGGCTCTGCCGCATCAGCAGCATGACCGCCGTCGCCGTGAACTGCTTACTGATCGAAGCCAGCTGAAAGATCGTGTCCTCCGTAATCGGAAGCGTGTTTTCAGGATCCTGGAAGCCGAGAGCTCCCTTGGACACGATCTCGCCGTTTTCCGCATAGAGCCACGCCCCGTTGAAGCCGTCTTTTTCCTGCAGCGCCCGGGCAAGGTTTTCCATTGTTGTATTCTTATCCATAATAATTCACCTCCGGATATCTATAGAATCCATACTTGTTTAGTCCAGGACGATTCTGTACAGCTCCTCGTCATCCAGCATCCTGTGTTCGGAGCGGAAGCCGCACTTCTCGTATACGTGTTTTGCTCTGACATTGTCAGGGCCGGTGGACAGATAGACCTCTTTGCATCCGAACCGGGACTTCATCTCCTCCAGGATCAGCCGGATCGCCTGGGTTCCGTAGCCCTGGTTCTGATAATGGAAATCGATCATGAGCCGGCACAGCTCGTAGAATTCTTCCTCTTCGCTCCACCCATACATGGTGAAGCCGATCAGCTTCCCCTCGTGCTCGATCGCCTTGATGACCCAGCCGTCCTCATAGACCGACTCGACGATGGATAAGGCGTTTGACGCCACATGATCCTCGCAGAGCGACGGCATGCCTTTTGCCTCATAAGGCGCATCACTGCCCTTGATCGTAATGGTTTCATTTGTTGTCAGGAAAATGACGTCTTCCCAGTTTTCACTTGTGATGTCAACTAATCTCATGGTATGATTTTTCTTTGGTCCAGTGACCCGTGTTTTATCCGATGGATGTTTCCAGTTTTTTGCAGGTGATACCGCCAAACATCTGGCAGCCGTCGTCCATCTTTTTCCTTTATTCCTTCGCGTTTTTGTAAATCTCGCAGGCGATGTCATTTATCGCTTCGTCGGCGGCTTCCGTGACGTTGTTGTACATGATGGCAACGCAGATGTCTTTCTTGCGGGAAAAGACCCAGCTGGTCAGAAAACCCCAGTTCTCTCCGCCGTGGCCGGCAACGCTGTCTTTGCGCGCTTCCGATTCCCAAACATCGAGGCAGAGGCCGTAGTCATCCATGACAGGCGTCATCATACGCCGCGCGGTCTTCTTTTTGAGGAAGCCGCCCCGGCGGTAGCTCCTGGAGAGGGCAAGGCCGATCTTGACCAGCTCCGTGGGCGTTGTCCAAAGCCCCGCTGCGGCGTGCTCTGGATAATAGTGAAATCCGTGGGCAGGGTCTTCCTGCTGCGCCAGCCTGAAACCGAACGCGGCGTTGGAAACCAGCTCTTCGTCCAGCGGCTGGAAAAAGCCGGTGCGCTTCAGGCCCAGCGGCTCGGCGACCTCCTTTTGGAAGGCCTCGCGGAGGGTCGTGCCGGTGATACGCTCAAAGGCGAGCTGTGCCAGCGTGATGCCGCCGCCGGAGTACATGTGCTGCTTGCCGTAAGGACGGATCCTTCTGAGCTTCGGCGTGTTGCCCTTGCCGTTCAGCACATCCTCGAGCGAGAGCGGCTCGTGATCCGCGCGGTAGCCGGGGAAGCCGTGCAGGTTGTAGCCCGCCGTGTGGGAAAGTAGCGCGGCGAAGGTCACGGGGCCCTTTTTGACGAATTCCGGCACGATTCCGGAGATGTCCGCGTCAAGGTCGATAATCCCCTTGTCCACATAGCGGAGCAGCGTCAGCGCAAACATGGGTTTCGATACGGAACCCGCCTGGAACAGCATATCCGGGTTCACCGGGAAGTCCTCGCCATAGCGTCCGCTGCCGGCACAGTAGGTGAGGAAATCACCGTCTCCGGCCTGGACGGCAATGCTGACGCCGTAGCCCCTTTTGCCCTTGATGCGCATGGCCTTATCCACATCGACGCCATAGACATTCTTGATGATCCGGTTGGGGCCTTTGAGCATCCGCATCAGCACAGCCTCATCGCCATCGATGATGCCGGTCTCCCGGAAGCCCGCTTTATGATAAACGTGCAGGCCCAGCTCGTTCTCCGGCTCGGTGGACAGGAAGAGCCGGTCGGCGCCGTTTTCTTTGAAGTATTTGATGATCTCCTGCAGGGCGGCCTGGCCGTAGCCCTTGCCCTGTTCATTCCGGTCAATCATGAAGCGCCAGAGCCAGTAGCGGTCGTCCTCGTCCTTTTCTTCAGGATTGAATACGAACATGCAGAAGCCCACCAGCTTCTCATCTGCATAGATGGCAAAGGGCCGGGCCACGCCGGGCTGCTCCGCGTTCGCCTCGTCCGCCTGCCGCAGAGAGGTTTTATTGCTGGCCACGAAAGGCTGATCCTCCCGCACGGAAAGGGCTAAAACCGCATCTCTGTTATTATCATTGATAGGTTCCAGTTTGCTTATCATCTTTGGTTATCTCCTTGAATTTATAATTTAGTATGAATTGTTCCAATAATTCATATGTCGGCACCTGAAAATAGGCGCAAAAATACCGCAGCGAAGCAGCTCCCGTCGTGGCTGCATCCTGCGGTTCCCACTATCCGAAAGTTACTCAAAAATGGCGCACTAACCCAGAGGGGTATACCCCTCAGTCATACTCTGCGCCTTTATTCAGTTAATCAGCGATAACCACTCTATTCATCATTGGTTTACGCTCCTTTCATGGATTCGCAAAACAGTTATACATGATATCTCCTTGAAAATCAATGCTCAAGTACAATCATACCACCTCGTAAGCCGCAACGAATGAAGCGCTGTATCCTATTGTCGCCTCAATTCTAACTCCCGGTTTATTCTTTCTGCCAGATTCTTTTGCCGGCGATAGGAAAAAACTGAAATGACAAATGCCGTCAAGAGCATGGAAACAACCGCCAGAAGCGCAGGAAGCAGGCCTTTATCTGTCGGGATCCAGCCGACGAGAAAAGCGATTGTCAACATGATCGCGCAGCCAGTCACCATGTGAATCGCAATCTGCACGGAACGGCTTAGCTTTTCGTTGGTGTAAATGATACAAGGAAGGCCGAATCCGAGGCCGATCCCCAAGCTGCCAAGAGCCATTTTGGTGACGGAATAACCGGAAGCGGAATAGACGCCGCCCATGTTCAGATCGGCAATCAAGGAGCCGAGCAGAAACAGGAAAGAGGAGATCGCCACCGTTGTTTTGGTACGCTGGACTAAAAATTCGATACTATCTTTCTTCTTCATCATGATTCCTCCTATAATCCCAAATAGTTTTTAAGATCAGGCAAGTACTTTCGGGAAACGTAATCAGACAGCCCGTTTCTCATTTTCAGGAGCAGACTTCCCCCGAAACTGGCTTCCACGCTTTGTACATAAGAAAGGTTGACGGCGCAGGATTTGGATATCTGCATGAAGCCGCTGCCCAACTGATCCAATACTTCATACAAGCGTTTTCGCGTCCTGAACTCTTCCTTTTTCGTATAGAGCTTTGTTTCCCCGCCCACTACCCGGATCATGTAGACCTCCTGCTCTGCAAGAAGGAACGTACGTCCGTCACGCTCCGCCAGGACAGGGGTGTCCTTTGCCTGCAATATGTCCAAAGCCCGTTGTATCTCCGGGGTTATTCGATCCGTATAAATGACCGCCCGCGGAGGCGTGTGCTCCGGCGAGACTTCAATCTTGACCTGCATAAGAGATCCCCTTTCTTGTTGAGTGCACATCAACTTAGATGAGAACAGTATAATCGGGTAAATATCGTTTGTCATTTGTTTGGCGCTAAGAGGTAAATAATTGCAGGTGAAATGCAAGGACACCCCTTCCAAAGCAAAACATGACGGATGCGTCATATTATGGTATAAAAAGCAAAGGTGCCGGCGGACCTGCTCAGGCCGTCGGCACCTTTTCAATCGCATGATTCTGTTTTCTTATTCGCCGGCATACCGGATCACATACGGATCCGTGTCTGTTCCGCTGCCGGAGACAATCTCCACCATGGACAGATCCAGTTTGGCCGCAGGACGCACGCCGACGTTCGGGCGGATGACGCCGCCCCAGGAGAGATGTCCGTTGATGCCGACAATCTGCATCTGGCGGTTGCCCGGGCGCATGGTGGAAGTCCAGTAGCATGAACCAGTAATGCCCTCTTCCCATGTGACCATGGGCTTGGACCATTCATACATTTTCTTGGCCTTCACATAGGGCGTGACATAGGCAACACGGGCCGGGTTCCGGGCACTGTCAGACTTTTTCGGGAACCCGTATTCCTTTCTGGACCATTCCTCTTTGGTCATGCAGAAGAGCCTTCCCAGACCCTCATCCACAAAAGCCGCGCCGATGGGATCATCCCCAATGAGCACAGGCCACATGACCGTATCAAACCATTCGGGAATTGCGGTATCCTCATAATACTTCATCACCGGCTTGAGTCTTCCCTTGTGCTTGACTTCCTTGTAATAGTTATAGTCCGCCTCACTGTCCATGGGATACGGCTGGCACAGGTCAATCACATGCTCGGTGATGATCAGGGCTTTCCCGTCCTCCACGTAGAGCACGCGCCAGTCCACCGGGGCCATGGTCCCGTCTTTTTCATACATATATTGTCCGAACTGGATGTACTGCCATTTTTCTTCTGCATTCCAGCTCCGGATCGTCCCGTCGTCTGCCGCGGCGGATGCACCCGATACACCGGATACCATCAGAACCGCCAGGATCAGCAATAAAAACATCCTTCGAATGTTCATCTGTCATTCTCCATTTCCCAGAGAGGATCCATGCCATAAGGGCAAACCGGAACTTCTCTGTCTGTGTGCAGGATCTGCAAAACACTGTCATTGTAACCTGATTGGCCGAAATGATCAATAGAAAATGAAGCGCACAGGTTTTCCCGGCGCTTCATGGGGCTGACTATTCTGCGGCTTTGACCAGCGTTTCCAGTTTTTCATAGCTCATGGAGCCCGCTTCGTTGTACGTCACTTCTCCCCTTGCATTGAGGATAATGGTTCTCGGAAGCAGGGCATCCCCGCCGACGCGGCTGTACACCGCGCCGTCTTCCGTATCCACGGCGAACACAATGCCGTCCCAGTCTCTCCCGGCGATATACCCCGGAATGTCGTCCTCAGTCACAAGTCCCGAGTGCACAGCAAGGATGCGGATCTCCGGGTATTCCTTCGCGAGCTGCGAAAAATACGGCAGCTCCTGAACGCAGGGTGTGCAGTAGGTGGCCCACAGGTTGATCACCGTAACGTGCCCGCGCGTTTCCCTGAGATGGAATGTCCCGCCGTCGGTTGTGGGGATGGTAAAGTCCTCCAGCTGTTCACCGACGGCATGCCCCACAGGGGCTGTGCTCTCTTCCGTGGCGGATGGGACCGGGACACGGTCTTCCTCTGTTCCCGACGGGGCCAGGAAATTGAACCAGACAAGCGCCGAGAGCAGCACGGCAAGCAGGACAGCCCAGACGCACCGTCCGCGGCGTGTCCGCTTTTCCTGCTCCTTTTCAAACACAGGATCTGCTTTCAGCCCGGAGGCGCGCTCCGATGCCTTCAGCGTGATCTTCCCGGCACGCATCGAAATCGCGCCGGTCGGACATACCTCCATGCATGCGCCGCAGTGAATGCACTCATGGTCACCCACATGCCGCACATCCATCGGACACTTCCGGATGCATGCGCCGCAGCGGGTGCAGTTTTCCTCTTCCACCCGGACTCCAATAAGCGCAAAGCGGCAGAAGAATCCGTAGATCGCGCCGAGCGGGCACAGGAAGCGGCAGAAGGACCGGTAGCAGAACACACAGGCGAGCCCGATCACCAGGAGAATGACCCATTTCCGGGTAAAGAGGAGGCCGAGCATGGAAAAGAGTCCCGCATTCTTTTCATTGGCGAGCAGTCCCACTGCGCCTTCCAGTGTGCCTGCAGGGCAGATATACTTGCAGAACGCGGGAAGCGGCAGGTTATGCCTGAGTCCGTACCAGAGCGGAAGAGCCAAAACAAAGACCGCCAGAATGACATATTTGAGCAGTGAGAGTACGGCGGTAACCGGGCTCTTCCGGATTTTCGGCGTCGGAATGCGGTGCAGCAGTTCCTGGATCAGGCCCATCGGGCACAGCCATCCGCAGACCGTGCGGCCCAGGATGATCCCGAAGAGCATGAGAATGCCCAGCACATAGGTTCCGGCACGCGCGCCCGTGGACGCCGCTGCATTCTGCAGTGCGCCCAGCGGGCATGCACCAACCGCGCCGGGACAGGAGTAACAGTTGAGTCCCGGCACACAGACATTCTTCACCGGGCCCGTATAGATTTTTCCTTCCACAAACCCTTTCAGGTTTGCATTGTACAGCAGTGCGCAGTACACCTGCGCAAGGCGGCGGGTCGTCGGCCGATGCGAGCGCCACCAGTTTTTGAGTTTATCCAAGGCCAATACACTCCGTGCAGATATGGACCGCCTTGATGAACACATCCCGCATGCTTCCGTTGAGCACGCCGTGGATGATCAGGGCGGCGGCAGCAAGGAGCAGGATGCCCCGGATCCACCGCTGCCTCTTCTCATCATTCAGGTTCTTCCTTTTTTCCTCTCCCGGCCGTGGAGCGGAGGAAGACGCATTTCTGCGCTGCAATGCGGCAGCTTTGATTTCCCTTTCCATGCTTTTTACCCGAAGACTTTCTGTTACGCACAGAAGGCCGAATGCTGCTGCCAGCCATGGAAGGATATGCAGGAGCAGGGCCCCCATGACTTCCTCGAGCTGTGTGCTCTCAAAATGAGAAGGCACGCACAGATACAGCGCAGCCGGAAGCACGCACAGCGCTGCGCCGGCTTTTCCAAGCCATGACAGTTTCTTCTGGGTTTCCCTCTCCCGCTTCATGTCCTCCGAGGGCTCTGCGATTCCTGCACAGGCCAGATTCCTTTCACTTTCCGGATCCCGGACCTGCGGAGACATGTTTCGGATATTCAGGACCACCGAGGCTGCGAGCAGTCCCAGCGCAAGAAGAAACAACGGGACAAGGGAGGTCAGTTTTTCCAGGACAGCTTCCCGCGTAAAGACCGGGGACTCCACATTCCCGGCCGCGCGCTGTGTCATGCCCTCAGCATACAGCCGGACGGCTCCGGCTGAAAGCAGCACACACAGGAGAATGCAGAGAGCCGCCTGGATGAAGAGAAACACATTCCGTTTCCTCATAATGCGCGCTCCCTCCTTTTCTGTCAGGCATCTTTATTGACTTTCAGCACAATTTCCACATACCGGGGATCGGTGTAGTACTCACGTCCGCGTTCAAAGCTGTAGCCTTCCGGCACACGGATGATCTGCAGATGATAAATCTCAGGCTCCACCTCATACAGGACCTGTCCGTTTTCATCCGCCTGGGCTGATGTGCAGAATGTATCGATGCACAGATTCACCATCGCGCCGGGGACTGCCTCTTCATTCTGGTCCACGATGCGGATCAGGTAGGCATTCCGGGTGATCGTCATCACGGTTTCGCAGGGCTGCTCCCCGGTATACACTTCCTGAGATGCGTCGAAGCTGTAGCCCTCGGGCACTTTGAGCACCTGCAGGTGATACGCCTGGGGATCTCCCGGATAGTGGATCTCACCGTTTTCATCCGTCAGGGACGGCTGGCAGGTCGTATCCGTGCAGATATTCACGTAGGCACCGGAAACCGGCAGACCGTACTGGTCGCAGACCCGGATTACATATTCTGTCATCTGAGTGCCTTCGCCAAGACCGGAACCAGGACAGATGAGCATCGTCAGCAGCATGCACGCTGCGATCATGGAACACCATTTTTTCAAATTCATATCTTCAACTCCTTCAGAGAACATTCAGCTGCCCTGCAGATGCAGAGGAATCCCGGCAGTCTGTTCTCCCCTGTTGATACGGAACTGTATACAAAAAGTATATCACGGAATATGAAAAAAGCCATGCCGGGACCCTGCTGCCCCGCTGCAAGACATTGCAAAAACAAGCAGCGCCCCCGTTTCCGGAGGCGCTGCACGTCAGCTTAGAATCCTGAATTACTTTGCGAGGAAGTTGTCATAGGCAGTCTGATAGAGCTCAATGTAGCGCTCCACGCCGATGCCCTTGGCCGTGTTCTGGAATTCTTCCCAGCTGGCGTCGGTGACACCGTTCTTCACAAACTCAGTGAAGGATTCTTCCATGAACTTCTTGAGTTCAGTGTAGATGTTGGCCGCTTCGACTGCATCCTCATTGCCCATCTTGGCCAGGTCACGGAGATACTGGAAGCTCTTGTATTCCAGAACGCCCGCCGCAGCATAGGCCTGGGAATCTTCATAGCGTTCGACGCGGTGCGGAGCCATCTGATAAATTGCGCTGTAGTATTCGCCGGGAGCGAAGAACTGGCCCTGGGTGACAGGCACGAACTTGTACAGTCCGTTGTCGGCGGGGATATCGATGACTTCATACTTGCCGGCATCGTTGAGGATAATCTGTTCGCCAATCTTGCCGTTGAGGGCAACCATCATGGTTTCGGTTTCGAGCTGTGCGTCAATCCACTTGAGAGCAGCGACCGGATCCTTGCAGGTCTTGGTCAGGTAGGCACCAGCGGTGGGCACTTCCAGGATCTGGGAAACGCTGGCCTTGTAGCCGTCAGCCACAGGGGGCAGGATGGACTTGAAGTTCGGGACGTTGTCCGCAGAGATTGCGGTGTTGATCAGACGGAGGTAGCAGAAGTATCCGACCTGGCCGGCATTGACCTTGTTGGCCCAGAGGTTGGAGTCCTGCGTCAGGGATTCGGGATCCATGAGGCCTTCTGCATACAGGGTGTGGAGCCATTCCACACAGGCACGGTATCCGGGCTGTGCGCCGGTGAACTGGACCTTTTCATTTTCATCAATGTAATAGTAGTAGGTGTTCTCCGGTACGCCGAAGGAGGCGAACTGGTTCCAGATGGTTTCCGGTCCGAACTGAGTGAAGGAGGCAGAGAACGGATATTCCATGCCGGCTTCCTTCATCTTGCGGAGCATATCGGTGACTTCATCAATGGTCTTGGGCTGTCCAATGCCCAGTTCATCCAGCTTGGCCTGGTTCACATACCAGGTGCCGGTATGATTGACGTTCTGAGCCATGAGATAGCCGATGTAGTAGGTCTTACCGTCGCTGGCGGGGATGGAATCGCCGGCATTGTTCATGTGCAGACGGCTGACATAGTTGGGCATGATCTCTTCGGTCAGGTATTCATCCAGGGGCAGAAGCAGGCCCTGGGTCACGCCGTATTCTTCCACGTCAACGGTGTTGCGCAGAATCATGTCCGGATACTCGCCGGAAGCGAACATCAGGTTGGTCGTGGTTTCCCAGTCGGCATCCTTGACGACCTGGAAATCGACATGCACGCCTGTCTTTTCTTCAACCTGCTGGAAGAACCACAGGTTGTTGAAATCCGTCTGCTGGTTTTCCAGTGCGTACTGGATCGCCGTCAGATTGACCTTCTCTTCAGCAGCTGCAAAGCTCATGAAGGAGAAGACCATGCACAGGCACAGAAGCAGAGCAAACAGTTTTTTCATGGGGATTATCCTCCTCTTGTATTATTACCAGAGCACCCGCTCTGTTTGGATACAAATCAGCCTTTCAGGGAACCGATCATGACGCCCTTGACAAAGTACTTCTGCATGAAGATGTAGAGGATCACGGCCGGGACAGTGGACACCACAATGCAGCAGTACTTGGCCACTTCGGCCTTTCTCAGCGCTTCCTGCAGGCCTCCGAGATTGTCCGCATACGCTTCAAAGAAGGAATCGCTCGACCCCGTCGATGACAGGGAGGCCAGGATTTCGCGAAGGACTGTCTGCAGGGGCAGCTTGAACCGGTCGCGGATAAAGACGAGGCCCGTAAAGTAGTCGTTCCATCTTGCCACGCCGTAATAGACCGACAGCACCGCAATGATCGTTCCCGAGAGGGGCAGGACACACTTGAAGAAATAAGTGAAATGTCCTGCACCGTCCATGACGGCGGCTTCATAGAGTTCATTGGGAATCGTGGTCTGGATGTACGTTCTGGCCACCATGAGGTTCCATACCGAGACAAGATTGATGAGAATCATGACAGTCCGGGTATTGTACAGACCCAGGTCACGGACATTCAGGAAGATCGGGATGAGGCCGCCCGAGAAGAACATGGTGAATGTGATCGCCAGGTTCACCAGGGTTTTTCCCGTAAACTTTCTGGACAGCGCATAGGCAGCCGCAATCGTAATGATGACGCTCAGGAAGGAACCGCCCACAGTATAAAAGATGCTGTTCATATAGCTGTTCCACAGCTCACTGTACTGGAAGACCGCCTGATAGCCCATCAGGGAAAAGTCCACGGGCCAGAGGAGGACACTTCCTGCCAGCACCGCGTCCGGATCCGAGACGGAGGCAATGATGATCAGCCAGAGCGGATAGAGGACAATAAAGAGAATCAGCAGCCAGAAAATCAGATTGATGACATTGAAGACCCGGTCTGCATGGGTTTCGCGGATGCGCGTGGAATGCTGTTTCGCCATGTCTGTCTCCCTCCCCTCAGAACAGGCTGATCTCGGAAACCTTGCGGGAGAACGCGTTGACCAGCATGATGATGGCAAAGTTGATCACGTTCAGGCAAAGACCGATCGCCGAAGTGTAGGAATACTGCGCTTTTCCAAGACCGGTGTTGTAGACATACACGCCGATGATGTCGCTGGTTTTGATGTTGCCGCTGGTCTGCAGAAGCAGCGCCTTGTCCGTGTTGGAGGAAAGCAGGGATCCGCAGGAGAGAATCAGCATCATCACGCAGATCGGCAGCAGATGCGGGATATCAATGTGCTTGATCTTGTCCCAGCGGGTCGCTCCGTCAATGGTGGCCGCCTCGTAGAGCTGCGGATCAATGCCGGTGAGCGTTGCTATATACAGAATGGTATTCCATCCTGCGTTCTGCCAGATGTCCGACCCGATAAACAGCGGCCGGAACCAGCCCGCTTCAATAACAAAGTAAATCGGGGTGCCGCCAAAGGCCGCAATGAGCCGGTTAATGATGCCGTTGGTGGGCGAAAAGAAGAGGTAGATCATGCCCGCCAGCACCACAGTGGAGATAAAATGCGGCACATAGATGGCTGTCTGGGCAAACCCTTTGAACCGCTTGCCATTGAGCTGATTGAGCAGGATCGCCAGGACAATCGGAATCGGGAAGCCGAACAGCAGTCCGTAGACGTTGAGCAGGAAGGTGTTGGCGAACATGCGTCCGCAGTAATAGGAAGAAAAGAACTTCTCAAAATGCTTCAGCCCAACCCATTTGCTGCCGTTGATGCCGAACGCCGCCTTGTAATCCTTGAAGGCGATCTGTACACCGTACATCGGGAAATAGCAGAAAACGATGAAAAAAGCGATCGCCGGCAGCAGGAGCACCCAGAGCTGCCAGTCTCTCTGGATGGTGCGCACAATGTGCTGACCGAGACTGCCCTGGTGCTGCGTTTTTCTGCCTGATAAAGACGTCATGGCCATTCCTCCCTGACGATGGATATTATTGTCTGTTTATTTGTCTGTTCTGTCTCTTTCCGTACCATATCGTAAGCCTTTTTTCGGCTTCTGTAAACACGCATAATTTTTGCGAATTATCCGCAATCTGTTGTCTCCCAACGGTTTCCGATTCTGCACAATTTTCGCGCCATGCCCTGTGCGCGGATCTTGACGACCAGATGGAAGAGAGTATTATATATTGTATCTTCATTCATCAAAGGAGCAGTTCCATGAAGCAGAGTGACTTTCCGGAGTGGGCCCAGCGCGTCAAAGAGCAGTACAAAGGAACGCAGCTGCGCAAAATCGGCAGCAATATCTACCTCTATGCGGTCTCCTCCCGCCGTGTTCCCGGAAAAAGCTATCCGGTGCTGACGCAGAGTTACATGGGCATTGTCACGCCCTCCGGACTCATTGAGCCCCAGAGCTTTCAGTTCCGACCGCTCGAATCCGATGCGGTTCTCTTTGCCGCCCTCCCGGGCATCTCAGAGATCGCCTTTACGTCCGATGAATGGGAGAGCGTCCGCCAGATCTGCATGATCCGGAGCGGGGACACCTGGTTTTATCCGAAACTCACCAAACGGGAAGAGGAAATTCTCCGCCGCCGGAACCTGATCTCCCCCATCGGGTCCTTCAGCCGATGATTTTTTTTCTTTCCTTTGACACTTCTGTCTGAAAAGAATACAATTCAATCAGCAAATCCATGACAGGAGGTACATATCATGAAAAAAATCTTCTCTTTCTTCCTGATGCTCTGTCTGCTCGTCTCCGTCCTGGTTTCGGTCACGGCCGAGGGCACATCCGCCACCGTCACGGAAATCCAGAAGTACGGAAACCTTGTGCTGTCCATGAAAGGCAGTGAACTGCTTTCTCAGGGATATGCCTACGGCGACATCGTCACCGTCACCCTCAACGGACAGGAACTGGAAATGCCCGTTGGCTCCAACTATTCGGATGTTGACCAGGGCAGCATGATCTGCCGCGTGGTCATCAAGCCCGACACGAATGAAGACACGATCATTCTCGCCATCAACATGGGCGACCTGGCCACCACCACGGCCATCGCTGAAAAGGAAAAGATCGAGGCCGATCCCGGCTATGTCTGGCACTACAGCGTGGAGGAACCGGTCACGGTGTCCTTTGCCATGAAGGAACAGGGCGGCTATTATGACCAGTGGGTCATGCATCAGCTGGTCCGCAGCGAAAACCGCGAGGATTACCCGGACCTGACGGACGAGGCCTACGCCAATTTCCGTGCGGTCAACACGACGGGCATCGGCTCCGGCAAGCTCTACCGCTCCTCCTCTCCCGTCAATCCTGAAATCAACCGGAACCATCAGGCGGATGCAGCCGCTGAAAAAGCCGGCGTCAAAACCTTCGTCAACCTGGCCGATGCAGAGGAAACCATGAAAGGCTACGAAGGATTCGCAAATTCCTATTATTCGAAGCAGAACTACATCTGCCTGAACCTCGGCGTGGATTTCTCCTCTGAAGAATTCCGTCACGGCCTGGCAGAAGGCCTGCGCTTTATCGCAAAGGGTGAAGCCCCGTTCCTTGTCCACTGCAATGAGGGCAAGGACCGCGCAGGGTTTGTCTCCGCTGTGATTGAGGCCCTGATGGGCGCCAGCGCAGACGAGATCACGGCCGATTACATGGTCACCTTCTTCAACTATTACGGCGTACAGCCCGGCACTGAGCAGTACGACATCATTGCTTCCAGCAATATTCAGAAGTCGCTCGCTGCCGCGTTCGGCATGGAAAGCCTCTCCTCCGGCAATCTGCAGGAGAGCTGCGTCAGCTATCTCGAGTCCATCGGGCTGACCGCCGACGAGATTGCAGGCGTCCAGGCCAAACTGGCTGACTGATCCTCTGCTGCACTCCTTCCCGGGCACATCTGTGCCCGGTTTTTTCTGTGGAATCCCACTTCCCTCGCATTGACGGACGCAGGTGCCTGCAATATAATGGGCTGAGAGAAATCGATATATCACCGGGAGCATGGCTTTTCTCCCGGCAGGAGGTTGATCGGCCATGAAAACCATAGAAATCGGCCGGAGCGGTATTCGTGTTCCCGCACTCGGCATGGGCACATGGGCCATCGGGGGCGGTGCCTGGTGGGGCGATCAGGACGACCGTATTTCCATCTCTGCCATCCAGCGCGCGGTCGATCTGGGCATTGTCTGGATTGACACAGCGCCGATCTATGGCCTGTTCCACAGTGAGGAGATCGTCGGCAGGGCGCTCGAGGGCCGCAGGGACAAAGTGGTCCTGTCCACCAAGTGCGGTCTTGAGTGGCGTCATGCCACACCGGTCTTTCATAAAACCGTGGATGGAACGGATGTCTACCGCGACCTGTCCAAAGCCTCCATGATCCAGGATGTGGAAGAAAGCCTGAAGCGGCTGAAGACGGATCATCTGGATGTACTCTATACCCACTGGCAGACCACGGACACCACGCTGTATCCGGTGGAGGAAACGCTCGATGCCTTCCTCACCCTGAAAGCCCAGGGAAAAATCCGTGCCATCGGCGCATCCAATGTGACACCGGACTTTGTCCGGGCATACCTTGCCGCAGGCGGACTGGATGTCATTCAGGAGAAGTACTCCATCATGACGCGGCGGATTGAAAAAGAGCTTATGCCGCTGTGCCGCGAACTCGGTGTCTCCATTCAGGCCTATTCGCCCCTCGAGCAGGGCCTCCTCACAGGCAAAGTCACCATGGACACTGTGTATCCCGCAGGCAACACGCGCAACAACAATCCGAACTTCCAGCCCGAGCGGCGCAGAAAAGCGCTGGATCTCCTCAGCGTGTGGGAGGACCTGTGCGAAACATACGGATGCAGCAAGGGCAATCTCGTCATCGCCTTCACTGCAGCGCGTGCCTTTCCCATCCATGTGCTCGTCGGCGCAAGGACGCCGGAGCAGGTCGAGGACAACGCGCATGCCATGTCGGTCAGCCTTTCCGCGGAAGACCTCGCTCGAATGGAAGCCGACCTGCAGGCGCTTGACCTGTAAGCCGTGTTCAACCCATTCCAGACAGGATCGGAAGAAACTTCCCGATCAAGTTTACATTGTCGGTTCTTTCCTTTATAATGCAGGTGGTTCCATAGAAAAATGGAGGATAATTCCCATGAAGAAACGTTTATCGGTGTTTATCCTGCTCGTCGTGCTCCTGGTCGTCACCAGTTCAGCCGCGCTTGCAGCGTATTATGTCAGCGGCACCAGCTGGCTGAAAGTCCATACCGAGCCGAGAGATTCCGCTGGAGTGACCGGCTCCTTCCGGACCGACTATGCTGTCACGTCGTATAAGAAATATGACAGCAACTGGGCCTATGTCACCTTCTCCTCGGGCGACAAGGGCTATGTCCGTACCAAGTATCTGAAGTCCTCTTCCAAGTCCACTGCCTATGTCAAGGCAGACGAGACGGTTCTGCGCAAGGGACCCGCTGCAACCTTCGGATCGGTCGCTACCCTGTCCAAGGGCACCAAGGTCACCGTTGTCACTTCCGGCAGCAACTGGAGCTATGTCAGCACCCCCTCCGGAAAGGGATACATCCGCAGAAGCGGGCTTTCGTCCAAGTATGTCAAGCCCACCGTCAAGAAAGCCTCTTACACGGCCTATCTTGTCAGCTCCAACGGCAAAAAGATCAATGTCCGCCGCGGCGGCGGGACTGCGTATGCCCTGATCCTGCAGGCTCCGTCCGGAACCGAGGTCACAGTCCTTGAGAAAGGCACTTCCTGGAGCAAGGTCAAGGTCGGCGTCCTGACCGGATATGTCCAGAACACCTATGTGAGCAAAACGCTGCCTGCTGCCACCACGACAGGCACCACGACTTCCGCCAAGACCTATACCGCCTATATTGTCAGTTCCAACGGCAAGAAAGTGAACGTCCGCCGCGGCGCCGGCACCGGCTATGCGGTCAACGGACAGCTTGAGCCCGGTACCAAGGTCACGGTCATTCAGGATACCGCCAGTGCAAAGTGGACGCATATCTCAGCCGGCGCGGTCCGCGGATATGTGCAGAACCAGTACATCTCCAAGAAAGCTCCGAAGACCGACACTTCCACCGGTGCCGTCACCACAGCAAAGCCCTATTCCGCCTATATCACCAGCAAGGACGGAAAGAAAGTCAATGTCCGCCGCGCCGCCGGCAAGGGCTACGCCGCCGTGGGCAAACTGGAATACGGCACCAAGGTCACCGTGCTCAGCAAGGAAGGAAAATGGTATCATATCCAGTCCGGTTCCCTGAAGGGTTATGTTCATGACGATTACATCTCCCTGAAAAAGCCCAAGGCCATCGCCGGAACGAGCACGACAGACAGCACTGTCAAGGCGAAGACCAAAACGGTCAAGAGCCCCGACAATGAAAAGGTCAACATGCGCCGCGGTCCCGGAACGGGCTATGCGCGCGTTGCCCAGCTGAAAGTCGGCACCAAGGTTTCCGTGATCGGGACCGTTGGAAAATGGAGCCGGGTTGTCTACAACGGCATCACCGGATACATCAAGTCCGAGTATCTGAAATAAGTCATCCGCATAAAAAGATCCCGCCGGATCACAATCCGGCGAGATCTTTTTTTGTCGGCGTTTACTCAAACCGGCGGACGAGGGGGCCTTTCCCGTTCCGGATCGAGCCGCCTGCAAGCAGGTGCGCCTTGAGTTTTTTCTGAAGAAGGGTGTCTTCCCTGAGTGTATTCAGATCCTTCAGTTCCCGGATCTGCGCTCCGCACAGGCCAAACACCCACTGCAGCACGCTGTCCTTTCCGTCTTCATCCGCCTCAATATCGAAGGCCTTCTGCCAGTGTAGAATGCGGGAAGTTTCCGGGAGGAAGGCAGCCAGGTCGGGAGAGAGCAGCCAGGAACCGCAGCACATCGGGGCATCGGCCCAGTCGCTGAACCATGTTTTCAGGAAATCACGGGCCGCATCCACGGAAGCATTCAGTTTGTCTGCTTCCAGGCACGCATCCGTGGGGATGTGGAGACTGATCCGCTTTTCACCGTTCTCCTCGAGGAGTTCGTATTCCAGTTCCCCGATGCGGAACAGCTTGGCGCTCATCTGCCGTGTGGTCCAGAAGCCGCGGTCAAAGGCAGCAGAGCCGGTGGACGCAATATGCTCCCTGACAAACCGCGTATAACACTTCATGGTGTCCAGCCAGACCTTTTCCGGCAGTCCCTTCCATGGGCCGAAACTCCGGTTGTCCAGGGCCGTGCAGAGCTGCGAGGCCATCTGCTCGGCACCGTCTCCGCCAAAGCCTTCCGCGTCGCCGCAGAACTCCGGCACCCTGTGGAACGCGCAGTCCATCACCCGGACGGCAAAGTCTCTGGGCATCCCGATCTCGATGAGCAGCTTTTCCATGCTCTCCGAGCGCAGGAGGTCATCACAGATCCGCCAGGTATCCTGGGCCTCGGGAGCGTCATGCCGCGCATCGTCATCCTTTTTGGCCTGCGCGCGCGTGGCTGCATCCGAAATCCAGATACTCTCCGGCGCGGGATGAATGCCGATCTTCTCCAGCTCACTGCAGGTTTCGCGCAGCTTTTCGATCAGTTCATCCTGGGTCAGGACCGCGCCTTCCATCTTCAGTTCCGCCGCTTTGATGCGCGGGAAGAGCATGTGTTCCGCCCTGGCGGGATTGGTGACCCGCTCCGACCAGAGCGGGGTTTCGATGCCCATCAGGTTTTCCGGATGCGCTTTGGCATAGTCCGGAACAACGGGGGCACTGTACACATCCCAGACATCCAGGAAGCCCCAGGGTCTGCTGACATAGTAGTTTCCGATTTCACTGGAGATCACTTTGCCGCCGGCGGCCATGAAGGCTTCCGTATCGGCATCGTTTCCGAGCCAGTGCTGGACGATGAAGTAGTCCGGAAGAATGCCGCCGTCGAGGGACTCATTCCATACAATCGTTTTCTTTCCCTTTTCATGCAGATAGCTTCCCATCTCCATGACCAGCCATTTCTGGAGCTCCTTTTCATCCTTCAGGACGTGATCCCGGATCCGCTTCTGGCATTCCGGGCAGCGGCGCCAGTGCTGCTTGATCGCTTCATCCCCGCCGATATGGACATAGGGGCCCGGGAACAGTTCACAGACTTCATCCAGAATATCCTTGAGGAAGCGCACAGCGCTGTCCTTTCCGGCGCAGATCAGGTTCGGGAACACGCCCGCCAGAACGCCGACCGCATATGTATAAGGCTTTTCCTCAATGTGCTGCCCGTCATGGGTGTACACGATTCTTCTGCAGCCGTGCTCCGGGTACGCGGCCAGCATGGCGCTGGCGTGACCGGGGATCTCAATCTCCGGGATCACATTCATGCCGAGCTTTTCGGCGTGCGCAACCACGGTTCGGACCTGTTCCTGCGTATAGAAACCCTCGTTGTTTTCATTCTCGTTTGCCGCCCCGAAATACGCAGGCCCTCTGCGGCTTCCGACTTCCGTAAGACGCGGATATTTCCGGATTTCCAGCCGCCAGCCCTGGTCATCCACCAGATGCCAGTGCATGGTGTTCATGCCGCACAGGGCAGCGCCGTCCATGAGGCGCAGAAGATCCTCCAGCGGGATAAAATGTCTCGCACAGTCGAGCATAAAGCCGCGGTATGAAAATGTTTTCTGGTCCATGTCAAACCCTTCCTTTCTGATTCGGCCTCTTATTCTTCCGGGTCCGGGCCGCACATGGCCCTGCGGATTTCCTCTGTCATCTTCCCGCCGTACTCATCCACCTGGAATACCTCACCAAAGCATGCGCCTTCCGGAAATACCTTCGGAAAACGCTGAACCGCTTCCGCGAAAGTCCGCTGCAGCCGGTCGTGCACAGCCTGATCTGCTTCTTCGGGTGTTCTGGCACAGAGCACATCATCCCAGTGCCCGTCATACGCGAGCCATTCCATAAACTGGCTGTGATGCGCCATCACGGCATGGATTTTCTGTTCGATCACTTCATCGCACGCAACGGCGAGATCGGGACGGAACGGGGCCGGGCTTGTAAACTCGTCCTCACTCAGAAGAATCACCGGATGATACCGCAGCGCCGGTACATCCGGACAGATCAGCGGAACACCGACCAGGTAGCTGCAGTCCATCACCAGCTGTCCGCAGGCCCGGTGGTCGGGATGATAGTCACAGCTGCGGTGCGTGATGATCACATCCGGCTTCTCTTTGCGGATGTAACGGATCAGGCGGTCCCGGTTCTCAATGTCCGCCGTCAGATACCCGTCATTGATGTCCATGGTCTCATACCGGATGCCGCCAAACCGCTGCGCCGCCACTTTCATTTCCTGCATTCTTGTGCTTCTGAGCTCTTCCGGCGTCATGCTCATGTGACCGGCATTGCCGTTCGTCATGGACAGAAAAATCACCCGGTGTCCCAGTTTCTGCAGACGGATGGCTGTCCCGCCGCAGTTCAGGTCCATATCATCCGGGTGGGCTCCAATCATCAGAAATGTCAGCATAGATCTGCCTCCCACGTTTTATGTCTCCTGTATTCCCAGTGTTTTTCTATGCTTCAAGGTAGCACAACCCCTCCAATGTGTCAATAACCATGCGGAAGCAGAAAAAAGCAGGAACCCTCATGGAGAATTCCTGCATGCTGTCTGTCAGTTCCAGCCCCTCACCTGGGAAATATACCAGTCCACACCGTCGGTTTCCATCGTGATGGTTCCGTCCCCGTTGTACATGTGCGGAATATTTCGCTTGGCCAGCTGGTTTTCGCTCTTCTTCGCCCTGTTTTTCTCGTTGATCAGAAACACAAATTTCGGATTCACCGTGTCCAGGTATTCCGGCACCATGTGCACCAGAGAGTGATGCGGCGCCTTGAGGATGTCCGATTCCAGGTGTTTGGGATCCAGGGTTTCCAGATAATGGTGCTCCCCTTTCCCCGTCAGGTCTCCGTTGAGAAGAAGGGTCGTGTTTCCAAAGCGCACATGCATCTGCATGCTGCGGGCATTGACCTCCACGGCTTCCAGCCATGAAAAGCAGTCGATCTCTGCGCTGCCCAGGCGGATCGTTTCTCCGTCCATTACCTGTTTATAGGGAAAGCCCTTTTCCTGAAGGTATCTCACCATGGTCTGGTGGTGCGGATTCCCGTAATCCTCAGGGAAAGGCGACATGAACAGATCGATCGACAGGCCTCTGCGAATCAGGTCCGCTGCGCAGTCGATGTGATCGTCATGGGGATGGGAATTCACAATATAATTGAGATGCTCCCCGTACCCGCGTTTTTCCAGCACTTCCTGTACTTTCTGAATATACTGTGCCGTGCCGCCGTCAATGAGCATGGACTCCCCGCCACACTCCATCAGGAAAACGTCATTCTGAAAGGCGGGAAACACGGTCAGCCTGAGCAGATCCCTTGACGCCCAGTCCGAGGGCGGCTCCTGATCAATGTATATTTCAGCCGAAGCCGGAAGCAGAAACAGAAGTGCTGCCAGAAAAACAATCAATTTACGCAATTCAGACCCTCCAGATGCTCTTCTTTCATTGCAATGCATGGTATGCATTGTAACACAGTCATTTTTTGATGTCCATGCCAGTTTTACCGTCATATCTTCATTACTTTGCAGTACATTTATGTGAAATATCATGTTTTTATGCATAAAAGCGGCAGTCCCATAGACCGCCGCTTTCATCATTTGACAGACTGTTCTGTTATACACTGAGTTTCCGCTCCATGATCTGCGCTGCAAGGATATACATGATCACGGAGAATCCCAGCGCGATGCCCGTATCCGCCCAGTATGCCGTGCGGAAGGAAACACTCGCATCCAGCGTCTCGACCTGAACATAACCAATCAGCCACAGCAGAGCAATGATGACCAGGAAACTGACAAAGCCGCTGAACCGCTTGCCTTTGAGGAGCGCATTGGCAATCACAACGCCTAGATACATGGCAGTCACCGTGGAAATCCACGAGCAGATCATATTGGCCACCAGGGACAGCATCGTGGGCAGATCCAGTGTGATCTGTTCATTGAACTGCTCCAGAAACTGCCGAATCGTATTCCACAGCGCATCCAGCCGCTTTTCATGGGCAAAGAGCAGGGTGATGTCCAGTGCACCCAGTGCAAAGAAGCAGGCACCGGTCAGCAGAATGGACAGTCCGTTTTCCAGCATCTTGGCGCCGAGAATGGAGTAGGAGCTGTTCGGAGTCATAAAGAGCATGTAGCTCTGCTTGGTGCTGACATCCCTGTGCAGTGTGACGACGCTTGCAAGGCCGATCACCATGATTCCGCCCATCGCCAGCATCGTCAGAAGGACAATCCCGGTGCCTGTCATGCGCTCCCTGTCGCCCAGCACACCGATGAGAAAAACGATTTCTGCCAGGGCCGCCGCGGCAAGAACAATCAGTTTCACAAAAAGAGTCTTCCGGAATTCATATTTCATCAGCTTAATCATGCCTGTGCCTCCTCATGCCCGTAGATCTCGCGGTACCGGTCTGCCATGGAAATGCCCTTTTCCCTGCGCATCTCTTCCAGGTCGACCTGGTCAACCAGATGTCCATTCTTCAGAAAGACCGCCTTGTCTGCAATGGCTTCCATCTCTTCCACGAGGTGGCTCGAGAGAAGAAGGATCTTGCTTTCGGATGCATACTCGAGAATACATTCACGGATTTCATCCCTGGCCAGCAGGTCGATGCCGTTGAACGGTTCGTCAAGCATGTACACCATGGCATCCCTTCCCATGGTGACAGCAATTTTCAGCTTGGCCATCATACCGGAAGAAAGCGAGGTGGTTTTCAGATCTTCGGTCAGTTCCATCCTTTTCAGAAGGCCTGCATACCGTTCGTAGGAAAAATCCTCGAAGAAGTCCTCGTAGTACTTTCCCACATCCTTCACCGTCATCCAGGTGTAGAAGTAGGGTTCTGTGGACATATAGGCAATGTGCTTCCTGCTCTCAATGCCAACCGGTCTTCCGTCAAACAGGACCGTACCCGAGGTCGGCTTGATGAGACCGGCCGCCATCTTCATCCAGGTGGTTTTGCCGGACCCGTTCGGTCCGAGCATGGCATAGACATGCCCTGCCTCAAAGCGCATGGTCACCTGGTCAACGGCTGTTTTGGAGCCAAACTTTTTGGTAATCGACTGACTTTCCAGCATACTGATTATTCCTCCTGTTTTCTGATCATTTCAGCTGCTTCTTCAGGGCTGATGCCCAGAACGGCCATGCTGTCCAGAAAATCCCGGACTGCCTGCAGGGCCATTTCCTGTCGGACGTTGCTGATGTGCTCTGCGTTTTCTGTCACGTAGGTGCCCATCCCCCTCCGGGTTTCACAGAGCCCTTCCTTTTCAAGCTCCTGATACACACGGGCTGCCGTGTTCGGATTGATCCCGTATTGGACAGCGAGATCCCTGCCGCCCGGAAGCCGGGTGCCGGGAAGCCGTTTCCCAGTGGCCATATCGGTTTTCAGCTCTGTCATCACCTGAAGCCAGATCGGCCGGTTCGGATCAAACTTCATGTACGCACCTCCTTGCAGTCTTAGTGTACTATTGGCATAGTACACTAGTTTGACCGTTCTGTCAAGCACTTTTTTTCATTTTACGGAACTTTTCTATCCATGCTTATTTTTCTTCATGCAAAAAGCGGCAGACCAGCCTGTCTGACTGTCTGCCGCACTTCGGTCGTCTTCTTTTCCGCTCAGCGGATAATCCTCCCCAGTTTCATGATAATCCGCCGGTCGCTGAGCGCTTCCTTGCACCGCTTGTCATGGGTCACCGTGACAATGGCGCACCCGCTTTCCTTCTGAAGAATCCGGAGGGATTCGACCATCTGCCGGAGATGGGCAAAATCCTGTCCCACTGTCGGCTCATCCAGAAAGAGCACTTTGGGATCAGATGCACAGACCGCTGCCACGCCGGCTCTCCTCTTCTGCCCTTCACTGAGGCTCTGCGGATGGCGGTCTTCCAGGCCTTCCAGGCCAAACATCGAGATCATCCGCTCGGCGCGTTCCCGGCTTGCTGCGTTCCGTCCGACTTCCTCACGCAGGGTCGGCATAAACAGCTGACAGGACGGATCCTGATAGATGAACCCGGCCTTCCGGAACCATTCGGGCATGGGATGCACCCGCTGGGATCGGATCAGGGACTGCTCATATCCACCGGCCGACGGGTACAGGAGCCTCGCGAGGATCTTGAGCAGTGTCGTCTTCCCGCAGCCGTTGGGGCCGAGCAGCGTCAGCCGCTCGCCTTCCCTGACATCCATGGAGTCATTGCGGATGACATCAATGCCGCGGATGGTGTAGTCCACATCCTTCAGGGAAATCAGCCGTGTGCTGCCCGCCATCATGCCAGGGGGGGGCTCCGAACACGAAGGGAAATATATCAGCTAAGCCTTTGCCTGTCAATCGTTTCAACGCTTTGAGCAGTCAGGGATCCGGATGCTTCCTGTCTGCTTTCTGCACGTCTTCGGAACCTGTTTCTGGTTTACTATCGGAAAAAAGATATGATTGCTATAGATTACTTTCCATTTTTGTCTGAATGTCTATTGACAATTCCCACTCTATCTATTATTGTTTAACTTAGGACTTTTACTTATTACTTCGTGTTTTTCCAAACTAAATCGCATGAGTACGCATTGAAAGGATGGCCCGAATGAAAAGAAGCATTCTGGCTGCCATACTGGCCACGTCGATCATGTGCATGCCGTGGGCCGGATTTGCCTCCGAAGCGGTCAGCGCTGAGGAAGTTGTCAAGCCGCCGCGGTATCAGAGCGTTTCCGTCCATGATCCCTCGATCATTCGCGCAGAGGACGGCACATTTTATATCTTCGGCAGTCACATGGCAGCAGCCCGGTCTGATGACCTGATCAGCTGGACCTCCATCAGCAAAGATGCCCAGGCAGGCTGTACGCTCGTGGAAGATGTCCAGACGCAGATGAAGGAAGCCCTTTCCTGGGCGAAAACCACCACCTTCTGGGCTCCCGATGTCCAGCAGCTGCCCGACGGACGGTACGCCATGTACTACTGCACCTGCGAGGGGTCCAGTCCCCTCTCGGCGCTTGGACTGGCCATCGCCGACGCTCCGGAAGGTCCCTACCGCGATCAGGGCATTTTCCTGAAAAGCGGCATGAGCGGCTACAACGCAACCTACTATCCCAATGTCGTCGATCCCTGCGCCTTCTTCGACCATGAAGGCCGGATGTGGATGGTTTACGGCAGTTATTCCGGCGGCATCTTCATCCTGGAGATGAATCCGGTAACCGGGTTCCCCCTGGAGGGTCAGAATTACGGAACCAAGCTGCTGGGCAAAAATCATGCCCGCATTGAAGCGCCGTACATTCTCTACAGCCCGGAGACAGAGTACTATTACCTCTTCCTCTCCTTCGGCGGTCTCGACAGCAACGGCGGCTACAACATCCGCGTCTGCCGCTCCCGTCAGCCTGACGGTCCCTACACCGACAGTCTGGGACAGAACATGATCGACTGCGGCGGAGCCCCCGGCACGTTCTTCCATGATGTGGACTATGAACCCTACGGGGTCAAGCTCATGGGCGGCTATAAATTTGCATCCGTGGAAAGCGATACCAATAAGATGGTGCAGGCATTCCGCTCGCCCGGTCACAACAGTGCCTATTATGAGGAAGAAACAGGCCGCTATTTCCTGGTTTTCCATACCCGCTTTGCCAACAGCGGGGAAAGCTTCTCGGTGCGTGTCCACCAGATGTTCATGAACGATGAGGGCTGGCCGGTGGTTGCCCCTCTGCGCTACACAGGGGAAGGTCGGGAAGTACCGCTTCCTGAGAACCGCCCCGGCGCCTACAAGATCCTGTTCCATGAGCATGACATCAATACCGTGGAGCATGTGTCCACCACCTGCACGCTCCACGCGGACGGACAGGTGAGCGGTGAATGCACAGGCACCTGGGAATCCCAGGAGTCAGGCAGCATCCACATCACCGTGCAGGGTGAAACCTATACCGGCGTCTTTGCCCGCTGCTTTGACGGTGCGCAGAGCGCATGGGTTTCCTGTTTTACCGCACTCAATGAAAAGGGTGAAGCCCTCTGGGGCATCCGGACCGATGATCCGGAGTAAACAGCTGCACTGCATATGCAGTCAGCCACAGCAAAAAACGTATACAAAGAATCTGATATAAAGCGGGAGGTGCGTTTGATGCGCAGAGGATTGGCTTTGCTGGCAGTACTGATGTTGCTGGTAAGCTGTACCACATGGGAGGCTCTTGCGGAAGATAACGTCCGGATGGGCCGTACCGAGCCGCTCTATTCTGAGGCGATGGCAGGATATACCCTGCCCGTCTATGGAAAGGACGCGGTAACCTTTGAAACCGACCTGACACTGGAAGTCGGAGACAGCGGAAAAGTGGATTTCAGTGTTCCTGAGGATGGACAGTATGAAATCTGGCTGACTTACCTGAACACCACCCAGTCCACCCTGCCCACGGAACTGATTGTGCGCGTGGATGACACGCTGCCCTTCTACGAGCTGCGTCGCGTGAAGCTCAATTCCATCTGGGTCGTTGAATCCGAAGAGATTCCGGTCGACCGCTACGGCAACGAGATTGCGCCGACACCGGTTTCTGCCCAGCAGGAACAGACGGTTGGTCTCACGGACTCCACAGCCCGGATCGACAAGCCGTTCCTGTTTGAGCTCAAAGCAGGCAACCACACGCTGTCTCTGGAATGCCAGGACAGCGGCGCCCACATCAGCTCTGTGACCCTGAAGGGCCCGGACACCCTGCCGGCATACGCAGGGGAAAAGGCCCAGGGCAGCAGCATGATCGTCATTGAGGGCGAAGACATCGCCAGCCGCAGCAAGTCCTCCATTCGCGGTGCCGGTGAATTCAACGCGGTGCTGTCCCCCTACAGCATTGAGCACCGTGTCCTCAACCATCTCGACGGCGCTTCCTTCGATACCGCCGGCGATACCGTGACATACGCATTCACCGTGGAAAACGCCGGATGGTACAATCTGGATTTCCACTACCGTCAGAGCGTGAAGGCAGATTTCCCTGTGTTCTTCGATCTGCTTCTGGATGGAGCCATCCCCTCGGAAGCTGCCCGGATGATTCACATGGACTATTCCACTTCCTTCACGGACATGACCGTCATGAAGGACGGTGCCCCGGAAACCTTCTATCTTTCCGAAGGTGATCATACGCTCTCCCTGCGGATCAATGCCGCTGTGCTGACGCCCGTGTATGAAATGATTGACCGGGTGCTGAGCGAAATCAACGCTCTGAGCCTTGAAATCACCCGTCTCTCGGGCGGCAAAGCGGACCAGTACCGCAGCTACAATGTGCGCCAGTACATTCCCGACATTGAGGACCGCCTCAATGGCTGGAGCACCGACTGCGCCAAGGCTGTGGACTACATCAAGCAGTTCTCCTCCAACGGTTCGGGCAGTGCATTCTCCAGCCTGACCCTGTGTGCCGACCAGCTCCACCGCCTCGCGCTGAAGCCGGAGGATCTGCCCCGTCGTCTCTCGGAACTCTCCACCGGTTCCAACTCGGCTTCCCGCATGCTGGCTCAGCAGCTGCAGGATATGGCCAACAATGACGTATCCATCAACCAGATCATCTTCTATCAGGACGGAGCTACCCTGCCCGAGCGCGCCGGATTCGCTGAATCCGCCGGAAAAAGCGTTGAACGCTTCTTCACTTCCTTCTCCAGTCAGGACTACGCCGCCGGCACCGGCAAAGACGGACATCTGCAGGTGTGGATGGGCCGCAGCCGCCAGTATGTCGAGCTGGTCCAGAACCTGATCGATACCGAGTTCACCCCCAAGACCGGCATTCATGTGGACATCTCCCTGATGCCCGATGCCAACAAGCTGGTGCTCGCCAATGCGGCCGGCACAGCCCCGGACGTTGTGCTGAGCCTGCAGTATGTTGTGCCCAGCTACCTCAACATCCGCGGTGCACTCTATGATCTGACGCAGTTCCCGGATTTCGGCGAAATCGCGCAGCGTTTCTCCTCCGGTCTGTTTATCCCCTACACCCTCGGAGACGGCGTGTACGCCATGCCGGAAACCGTGAACTTCTGGGTCATGTTCTACCGCAAGGACATCCTCGATGCCCTGCAGATCAAGGTGCCCGACAGCATGGAAGAAGTCAAGATGATTCTGCCCGAACTCCAGAGGCGGAACATGAACTTCTACTTCCCCACTGCCGGCATGGCCGGCATGAAGGTCTTCCCCGGTACCCTGCCTCTGATTCTTCAGTCCGGCGGTTCCATCTATTCCGAGACCGTGAGCGATACGACCCTGGACAGCGATGAATCCCTCAAGGGCTTCCGTGAAATGACCGAACTGTTCACCGTCTACAATATGCCCACCGACGTGCCTTCTCCCGGATTCTATCAGCAGTTCCGCGACGGCACGCTGCCCATCGGCATCGCAGACCTTGCCACCTATAACCTGCTGCTCAACGCAGCACCGGAACTGGATTCCCTCTGGGATATCTCCCTGTTCCCCGGACTCACCCAGGCCGACGGCTCCGTCTCCAGGTGGACCACCGGCGGCGCTGAGACCATGGCTATCATGTCCCAGACCGACATGCCCAATGAATCCTGGGAATTCCTGAAATGGTGGAGCAGCGACAGCGTACAGGCCGAGTTCGGATCCCTGCTGCAGAGCACCTACGGTTCCGAATACATCTGGCCCACCGCCAACTCCAACGCTTTCGCCACCCTGCCCCTGAAGAGCGCACACAAGAAGATCATCATGCAGCAGATGGAATGGATGACCGAAGCGCCCTGGGTGCTGGGCACCTACATGCTCGAACGTGAGCTCTCCAATGCCTTCATCTCCGTGGTCGTCGACGGTGTGGATGCCCGCCGCGCCCTGGATACGGCCGTCAAGCGCATCAACCGCGAGACCTACCGCAAGCTTGAAGAGTTCGGATACTACAAGGATGGGGAAATGCTCAAGGACTTCCCCACGCCGACCGTCGCGGTCGTGGAAAAATACATCAATGAATGGAATGCGGCCCATCCGGCCGGGGAGGAGGGACAGAAATGAGAACAAAAAAGAGTACACCTTATCTGTTTCTCGCGCCTTACCTGATTTTGTTCCTCATTTTCATTATCATTCCGACCATCATGGCTGTCGGCCTGTCCTTTACCAACTATAACGCAGTGCAGGCGCCTCAGTTCGTCGGTCTGACCAACTACATCAACCTGCTGACCCAGGACACCATTTTCCTGCAGTACGTCCTGCCCAACACGATCCTGTTCTCCGTGATCGTGGGCCCGCTGGGCTATCTGCTGGCCTTCTTCCTGGCATGGTCCCTCAGTCAGCTCACCCGGGTGCCCCGCACCATTCTCGCGCTGATCATCTATTCTCCCTCCATGACCATGGGCGTTGCCATGACGGTCATGTGGCGTGTGGTCTTCCTGGGCGATCAGAGCGGTATTGCCAACTATGTGCTCACCCAGCTCGGCGTCATCACCGAGCCCATTGTCTGGATGCTCAACACCCAGTACATCCTGCCCATCGTCATCATCGTCGCTCTCTGGAGCAGCATGGGTGTCGGCTTCCTGGCCATGCTGGCCGGCCTGCTGAACATCAATGCCGAACTGTATGAAGCCGGCGCGATTGACGGCATCAAGAACCGCATCCAGGAAGTGTTCTACATCACCATTCCCTCCATGAAGCCGCAGATGCTCTTCGGCGCGGTCATGAGCATTGTCGGTGCCTTCCAGGCCGGCAATATCGGTGTCATGCTCACCGGCTCCAACCCGACCCCGGGCTATGCTGCCCAGCTGATGGTGAATCACATTGACGACTATGGTTTCACCCGCTACGAAATGGGCTATGCCGCCGCGGTCTCCGTTGCGCTGCTCGGCCTGATCTATGCATTCTCCTTCGTGGCGCGCAAACTCTTTGCCCCCAAGGATGAATAATGTCATCCATCAGCGATGCACAATACGGCTTTTCACAGAATACTGTCTGTATTACACAGGAGGTGTTGAATCATGGCGATCGGCGGCACGAAGGTGAATCCGAGCAAATTCCATAAAAACCAGATTCCGCTGTATCTGTATCTGGTGCCCATTGCACTGTTCATGGGCGCACCCATCGTCTACATCATCAATCATGCGTTCAAGCCCATGGATGAGCTGTTCGCATTTCCTCCCCGGTTCTTTGTTTCCCATCCTTCCCTGGTCAATTTCCGCAACCTGTTCCAGACCACGGCAGGATCCTCGATCCCAATCAGCCGTTACATTTTCAACTCTCTGATCGTTACGCTCGCTGTGGTGTTCCTGTCCATTCTGATTTCCACCATGGCCGGCTTCGCCCTTTCCAAAATGAATTTCAAGCTCAAGGGCCCGATCTTTGAAGTCAACAACATCGCCCTCATGTTTGTGGCCACCGCGGTCACGATTCCGCGTTACCTGACCATCAACACGCTGGGCATTCTCGACACCTATCTCGCACACATCCTTCCTCTGATTGCCATGCCGGTGTGTCTGTTCCTGATTAAACAGTTCATTGACGGCGTGCCCAATTCCCTGATCGAAGCGGCGCAGCTTGAAGGCGCGGGCTCCTTCACCATCTACCGCAAGATCATCATCCCGCTGACCAAGCCCGCCATTGCAACCGGCGCCATTCTTGCCTTCCAGAGTGTCTGGACGAATGTGGAGACTTCCAACCTCTTCACCTCCTCTGAAGGCATCCGCACCCTGCCCTTCTACATGAACACGCTGACTTCCGTCGGTTCCGTTCAGGGCCAGGGCATGGCAGCCGCCGCTGCGCTGATCATGTTTGTTCCCAATCTGCTGCTGTTTATCGTGATGCAGTCCAGCGTCATGAATACCATGGCGTATTCCGGCATCAAGTAAGGAGGAGAAGCAATGCGAAAGAAAGTTCCTGCGCTTCTCCTGCTGGTCGTCCTGCTGATGACCATGCAGATCGGAAGCGGCCTGGCCTCGGTGCCGTACCGGACCTTCACGCTGGGCGTGGACGGCAATCTGGTACAGACTCAGGCCGCCTATGAACCCATCCGTACCATGACCCGCTTCGGGGACACCACCCTCAAGAGCCCCGCGGACATGCGCATGGGTCCTGACGGCAACCTGTATATCGCCGACGACGGCAACAACCGCATTCTGGTCATCTCCCAGAGCGGCGAGTACGTCAAGGAAATCGGCAACAAGAAGAGCCTCAAATCGGCACAGGGCGTGTTCGTGGATGATGACCTGAACGTGTTTGTCGCCGATGAAAAAGCCCGCGCGGTGATTGTGTTCGATAAAGAGGGCAACGAAATCCGTTCCTATAAAAAGCCCACGGATACTCCCCTCTTCGGCGAAAGCGCTGCGTTCAAGCCCAACAAGGTCGTGCTGGACAAGCGCGGCAACCTGTACATTGCCTCCACCGGCAACACCAACGGTATTGTGCAGCTCAGTCCGATCGGCGAGGGCGAATTCCTCGGTTACTACGGCGCCAACCAGAGCCGTGTCACCTGGATTACCGCCATCCGCCAGAAGATCATGAGCGAAGAACAGCTGAAGATGCAGGCTGACATTGTGCCCACCTCCGTCAAGAACCTGACCATTGACGAAAAAGGCATGGTCTACACCGTATCCGAGTCTGAAAACGCCGCGCTCCGTCGTCTGAATGTGGCAGGCAGCAACACCCTGACCACGGACTACAACACCGAGCGCACCACCGCGGTGGCTGTGAACAGCTTTGGTTCCATCTTCACCGCAAACAAAGACGGCTATATCATGGAATACACCTCTGAAGGCAACACGCTGTTCTACTTCGGCGCCACGGATACCGGCGATCAGCGCGTGGGTACCTTCAAGTCCGTCACCGGCCTGGTCGTCACCGACGACTACCGCATCTTTGTGCTCGACGAAATTCTCAACAGCGTGCAGGTCATGCAGGCGACAGAATTTACCGATCTGGTGCACGAGGCATTCACCCTCTTCCAGGACGGCAAATATGCCCAGTCCAAGGTGCCGTGGAGCGAAGTGCTCCGCATGAACAGTCTGTTCACCTACGCCTCCACCGGTCTGGGCGAAGCGCTGTACCGCGAAGGCAACTATGATGAAGCCCTGACCGCCTTCCGCAACGGCGGCAACCGCAAAGGTTACTCCGATGCGTTCTGGGAACTGCGCTCCGACTGGCTGCACAGAAGCCTGGGCATCATCCTGATTGTCATCATCGTCGCAGCGGTCCTGCTCAAGGTTCTGGGCATTGTGGACAGAAAGACCCACTTCATGACGCCTGTGCGTGGCGCAGTCGACAAAGTCAAGCATATCCCGATCCTCAGTCATGTCGGCTGGTGCTTTACCATGATGCGCAATCCCTTCGACTGCAGCTACGGCATCAAGAAGGAAAAGCGCTCCTCCCTGTGGGCGGCAGCCGTCATCGTGGTCCTGTTCTTCATCCTGCAGGTCGCCAACAAGTATGCTTCCGGCTTCCTGTTCAAGACCGTCCGCGAAGGCGAATATGAGCTTCTGCGCGACGCGGTGCTCACCTTCGGCGCTTTCATCCTGCTCACCGTCTGCTGCTACCTGGTGTGCACCATCAATGACGGCGAAGCCCGTTTCCGTGATATCGTGATCGGCAGCGCAGCAGCACTGACCCCCATGATCATCGCCCTGCCCATCCGTCTGATCCTGAGCAATGTGGTCACCTTCAACGAAGAGTTCTTCCTGACGCTTCTGGACGTTGTGGCCTACGGCTTCACCGGCATCCTGATCGTTCTGGCCCTGATGTACCTGAACGACTACAGCTTTAAAAAGACCATTGCCATCATTGTCATTACCCTGTTTACCGTGCTGGTCACTGTTGCCCTGCTCTTTGTGGTGTACGTGCTCATCGGCCAGCTGATCGACTTCGTGTCCTCGATCTATGGAGAGGTGGTGTATCGCTTTGTCAGGAAGGTTTAAGCTCCTTGCCGCGCTGCTGGCGCTGATCCTTGCGCTGGGCCTGTCCGGTACAGTCCTGGCAGAGGAAGTCACCGGCACCGTGACTGAAGAAAGCACGACTGTCACAGAAGAAACCGCGGCTCCCGCAGAAGAGACCCCTGCCGCTGCAGAGGAAACTCCAGCTGCTGCAGAAGAAACCGAGACTGCCGCAGAAGAACCCCTGCCTGTTCTCCCCCCTGAGTACAAACTGGCAGCAGAGTCCTCCCGCTTCAACCTCTATGTGCGGGAAGACACCCTGGCCATCATCCTGGAAAGCAGGGAGACCGGCAGCCTGCTCTACTCCACCGTGCAGAATCCTGATGATTTCAAGGATCAGGCCGCATGGAAGGGTTTCTATCAGAGCGGCATTGTCATGGAATTCATTGAAGACGTCAAGAGCACCAATACGCAGGCGGACTTCATCAACATGGAATCCCAGATCGCCATGACCTATCTGGACAACGGCTTCTCTGCTGATGTGCTCTTCCCGGCCTACGGCGTCGGCTATACCGCTGTGGTCACCCTGGATGAACGCGGCCTGACGGTCACCATTCCCCAGGACAAGATCATCAATGCGGAAGCGGACGGCCACCGCTATACCGTGTCCACCTTTACCCTCTACCCCTTCCTTGGCTACAGCGTGTTGGGCCAGGATGAGGGCTATATGATCATCCCTGACGGCCAGGGTGCCCTGATTGAACTGAAAGACAACGAGAACCGCTTCTCCTCCCCGTTCGACCGTCCGGTGTACGGCACCAATATCGGCATTGAAGACACGGTCAACTCCAAATGGACCGTGGGCACAGAGCCGGTCATCATGCCGGTGTTCGGCATGGTCCATACGGACAAGCAGATCGGTTTCCTCGGCGTCATCGAACAGGGCGACACCGCTGCCCGCATCCGCGCCTATCCCAACGGCGCGAACAACCTCTCCTTTGACTGGGTCAGCGCAAAGTACACCTACCGCATGGTCTACAAGCAGCCCACCGGTCCTTCCTCCGGCGCTGTGGATATGCTCACCGAGTCCCCCCGCAGGTTTGACATCGTGCAGCATTTCCTCCTTGCCGACGGAGAGAACGCAAGCTACGCGGGCCTGGCCTGTGCATGGCGCGATTACATGGACGAAAAGGGCTTCTTCGCCAAGGCAGAGTCCGACCGTCCCTTTGATGTCGAAGTGGACTTCCTCGGTGCAGAAAAGGAAAATGATGTCACGGGCAAGGCCGATGTCGTCATGACCTCCTTCCAGCAGGCCGGAGAAATCCTCGAAGCCATGAGAACCGACGGCGTTGACCGCGTGAATGTGGTCTACCGCGGATGGCAGACCAACGGTCTGACCGGCGGCGTGCCCACAGCCTATAACCCGGCCGGTTCCCTCGGCGGAAACGGTGGTATGGAATCCTTCATCAAAAAGTGTGCAGGCCTCGGCGTCGATTTCGCTCTGGAAGCCGACTTCCTGTCCCTGAACACGGAGACCCACCCCACCCTGACCTATTCCGCTTTCAAGAAAATCACCAGCCAGACCTGGAACCGTCCCACCTTCGGACCGGTCTATGCCACCATGTACAACCTCGCTCCCGACCGTTCCGTTGCCATCGCCAAGGATACCTTCAGCGGAATGCGTTCTGCCAAAGTGCCCGGCGTATCGCTCACCGGCATCACGCAGCTGATGGCTGACTACTATTATCAGAGTCACTATCAGGATTCGGGAAAACTGGCTGACTGCTACAAGGAAATCGCCCTCGCCGCGTCGAATGATTTCCGTACCACGCTCAAATCAGCCAACGCCTATCTGTGGCCCTACGCCAGTGCACTCAACGACCTGCCTGTCACCGGTTCCGATTACGCCTATGTCAGCCAGGATGTGCCGCTGCTGGCCATCGCCCTGTCCGGTAAAATGCCGGCCTATCTGGAATATGTCAACTTCCAGGCCAACTCGCACAAATTCTTCCTGCGCCTGGTGGAACAGGGCACCCGCCCGTGCTTCCTGCTGACCATGGAAGATCCCATTGAACTGCAGAACACCAATTCCTCCGACATCTATTCCTCCCGCTGGGATCTCTACCGGGTCACGCTGGCCATGTGGTACTCCCAGCTGAAAGAACTGCATGCAACCATCGACGGCGCATCCATCATCGCCCATGACATTCAGGGCGATATCACCCGGGTCACCTGGAACAACGGCGTAAAAGTCTATCTCAACTATGGTGAAAACGCAGGCGAACTGGACGGCGTCACGCTGGATCCCATGACATGGAAGGCGGTGAAATGAGTATGGGAAACTTCCTGTATGAAAAAGTTCTGCCCCTGCTGGAATATGTTCCCTACGCGCTGCTCATCGGTGTATGCGTCGCTCTGCTCATCACCCTGATCTACGCCCTGGTGCGTACTGCACAGAAAAAGCCTGTAGCACGCGGCGTGCGCGAATCTCTGTGGGGATATTTCTTCATCTTCCCGTGGGTTGTCGGCATCTGCATCTTCTTCCTGAGCGGTGTCGCCAATTCCCTGCTGTATTCCTTCTATAACCTGAAACTGGACAACGGACTGCAGCTGATCCCTCTGACCGCAGAGGACGCCAACGGCGCTCAGGTGTATGCGCCTCTGGCCAACTACATCTCGGTCTTCAATAAGGAACTGAACTATCCCCTCACCCTGGCGAACTTCGCTGTCAGCCTGATTCTGCAGCTGCCTGTCATCATCGCGTTCTCCCTGATTATCGCCCTGATGCTCAATGGCAGAATCAGAGGCCGCGGATTCTTCCGGACCATCTTCTTCCTGCCGGTTATCATTGCCACCGGCCCCGTGATGAGCCAGCTGACCGCCCAGGGCGTGTCGAGCGTGCCCATGGTCAGCCAGAACGTCATCACCTCTGTTCTCACCGGCCTGCCGGAATTCATTGCCACCCCCATCAGTGATCTGTTCTCTCAGCTGATTCTGATCCTGTGGAACTCGGGCATCCAGATTCTGATTTTCCTGGCCGGACTGCAGAAAGTGCCTACGGCCATGTATGAAGCAGCCAAGATTGACGGCGCTTCCGCATGGGAAACCTTCTGGAAGATCACCCTCCCCAGCCTCCGGTCCATGATCCTGCTCAACTCCATCTACACCGTGGTCACCCTGGCCACCAACAGCACCAACCCGATCATTGACCTGATCTACAATGCCACCTATGCCGTCACCAAGGGCTACTCCTATGCAGCAGCCATGACCTGGATGTACACTGTCGTCGTCGCCATCCTCCTCCTTATCACCTTCCTGATCGTTCGTGAAAAGAAGGAAAAGAAGAGCAATGATGTCTGGCGCCGTGATGTGGAAGCCAACAAACGCGGCATGCAGAGCAAGAAAGTGCAGAAAATGCTTGAAAGGGGGAAAGCAGCATGACGCTGACGGATATGGAACTGAAAGAAAAAGCCAAATCCATCCGGAAAGAAAAGCTTAAGAAACGGATGCTGGGCAGCGCAGACCGGCGCGGACTTCTGATGACCGTCGTCGTTTATGTGCTCCTCATCACCATTGCCTTCATTTTCATGTATCCCGTGCTGTATATGTTCTCCCGTTCCCTGATGACCCGCAATGACCTTCTGGACGCATCCGCAAAATGGCTGCCTTCCCAGCTCACTGCGAAAAACTATCAGGACGCCATTCTGACACTGGATTACTGGAACAGTCTCTGGAAGAACCTGGTGCTCGCACTTCTTCCCACCATCTGCCAGGTGTTTGTCTGCTCCATGGTCGGCTACGGGTTCGCACGGTATAAGTTCCCTCTCAAGAACTTCTGGATGGCCGTGCTCCTCCTCGCCTTCCTGCTTCCCCCGCAGGTCACTTCCCTCCCCAACTACCTGAACTTCTCCCGCCTGAAGCTGGCAGACGGCACGGTTAAACCGTTCCTGATCACCGCCATCCTCGGACAGGGATTCAAGAGTGTGCTGTGCGTGCTGATCTTCTACAATTTCCACCGCCAGACACCCCAGTCCCTGGTGGAAGCGGCCGAAATCGACGGCGCCGGGCATTTCAAGGCCTACTGGCGCATCGCCCTGCCGCTGTGCACCGCGGCCATCGTCGTGGTCACCCTGTTCAGCTTTGTCTGGTACTGGAATGAAACCACGCTGGTCCGTGAATATCTGGGCTATGGCCATACCCGCGCCAAGGGCCTGACCACCCTGATGATCGAACTGCAGAAGTTTGAGGACTCCTACAACACCACGTTTGACGCCCGCGCAAGCTCTGTTACCTCGACCAACAAGATCAACGACGCCATCCGCATGGCCGGCACGATGCTGTCCATTGCACCGCTGCTGATTTTGTACTTCGTGCTGCAGAAGCAGTTCGTGGAATCCGTCGACCGTGCCGGCATCACCGGCGAGTAATTGCAGAGGGCGGTTCAACCGCCCCTGCACCCCTTGTCATCAAGGCCCTCTGGGCTTTTGATAATAAACAAACGGAGGAAAACAACATGAAGAAACTCGTATCCATGCTCCTGGCTCTGGTCATGGTCCTGTCTCTGTGCAGCTTTTCCGTTGCAGAAAGCACTGTACCGGAACTGAACACCACAGACGAGATCACCATCAAATTCATGACCTGGGACGACTTTGAGCTGACCCAGGCTCTGGCTGACAAGTTCCACGAACTGCATCCCAACATCACCGTGGAAATCATCCAGACCACCACGGCAGACTGCACCGCAACCCTGACCAATCTGGCTGCGGACAACAACCTGCCTGACGTCTTCTTCTGGCTGGACCTCGATCCTCTCATGGCCAACCCCATGTGCCTGGACATCTCCCCCTATCTGGAGGCTGATGAGGAAGCCCAGACCAAGCTGTATCAGTCCCTCCGCCGCGTCGGCTATGTGGACGGCAAGCGCAGCTATTTCATGCCCGGCGAATTCCTGCCCGCTGTCATCTATCTGGACAAGGCCGTGTTCGACAAGCTGAACAAGGAACTGCCCGCTCAGGACTGGACCTGGGAACAGATGCTCGAACTCATCGAAACCATGACTGACCCTGCACAGGGCATCTGGGCTTACAACTTCTTCATGGGCCCTGTCACCCTGGGCCCGATCGCCCTGACCGACAATGTCATCGGCGAATTTGGCTGGGACGGCGAGAACTATCACTTCGACACCGGTTGGGTTGAAATGGTTGAAAAGCAGAGCGAATATGCTCGTCTGGGCTATCAGGCCATCCAGGGCAGCGATGCCTACAAGGCTGTTGTGCCGGACGACATGTGGCCCGGTGAATCCGGTCACGTCGCCATCCAGATGGACGCTTACTGGACCATGAACAACATCTACACCCAGCCCGCTGCTCTCGAACGCGGCCTGCAGATGGTGCCCTACAACGCCCCCATCGGTGAAGACGTCGAAGAAGGCGGCCAGTTTGGCTGGATCGACATGGTCTCCATCTCCGCTACCACCGAACATCCGCGTGAGGCCTATGAAGTGGCCAAGTTCCTCACCTGGGGCAAAGAAGGCTGGCTCGAGCGCGCCAATCTGTATGGTGTGCTGACCAACGAAGCCGGCGACAAGCTCTATCGTCTGCCCGGTTCCCTGCCCATGGTTGAAGACGAAGAAGTCGTCGCTGCCCTCACTCCCCTGTTCCCTGACCTGGGTTACTGGAATGACTGGTCCAGCTATCTGGCCAACATCAAGAACCCTGTCACCTTCGGCGGACGTACCATCCCCGGCTTCAACACCTTCATTGCTGACTACTATCACGGCTCTGACTACAACGGCTATGTTGGCATCGAAGCAGCCATCAACGCCGGCGCCATCGACCCCTATGACTACACCGATGCACTGGACGAAGCTGGCCGCACCTATTATCAGGATGCAATGAAAGTGTTCTACAGCGTATACGGTGAGTAATCCCCGAAATGACGCCTGAGAACAAAGCCTGAGCAATCACGCCGGGCGGGCTGCCTACAGTTCCCCGCCCGGCGCTTTCCATTCATTCAAGAGGTGATCCATGCCATGCTGAGAATTCCCTCCCTACGGTCCGGACTGCCCATCTTCAAGGCCCTTTCCTCGGAAACGCGGCTGTCCATCATGGAACTCCTGCAGCAGGAAGGTCCGCTGAACATTACCGCCATCTCGGATAAACTGGGCCTGACGCTCGGAACGCTTTCCCCGCATATCCGCGCCCTGCAGGACTGTGGGCTCATCAGCGTATCCATGACTGAAGGAAGACATGGCACCATGAAAATCTGCTCGGCCGCTGCCGGCAGCATCCTCATCGCCTCCCCCGAACTGTCCATGACCGAGAACATGTATGAAACAGAGATCGGCATCGGACAGTACACCAATTATGAAGTCCGTCCCACCTGCGGCATCTGCACGACCGATCACATCATCGGCAAGGTGGATGTGCCCGCATGCTTTTCCGACATGGAGCGCAACGATGCGCACATCCTCTGGTTTGCCAGCGGATACGTGGAATACATGCTCCCCTGTTTCCTGAAAGAAGGCCAGGAACCGCTCGAGCTTCAGCTTTCCATGGAAATTTCATCCGAAGCGCCCGGCGTTCAGGAAAACTGGCCCAGCGATATTCATTTCCAGGTCAACGGTGTGGACCTCGGTTTCTGGACCAGCCCCGGCGACTTCGGAAGGATCCGCGGAATCTACAACCCTGCCTGGTGGTTCCCAAACTGGAACCAGCACGGTCTGTTTAAACTGCTCTCCATCAATGAACAGGGCACCTTTATGGATGGCGGCCGCATCAGCGACACGACCATCGGCGATGTCCGCATCCGTCCCGGACGCGCGATCTCCTTCCGCATTGAAGTTCCTGAAAATGCGCGTCATATGGGCGGCGCAACGCTGTTCGGCAAGGGCTTTGGCAATTATCCCCAGGACATCCGCATGCGCATGCACTACGCCGTCAACTGAATCACTGAAAAGAAGAATGTGCACCTGGCACACAAAAAGCGTCCGGAAACTGGGGTCTTCCATAAAACAGTATTAGCCAGAAAATTCAAGAAAGGCATCTGCGTACCGGATTGGTCAATACTGAATTATGGAGGAAAAACACTATGAAATCTCTGTTTGAAGAATTTGGCGACACCTACACCTTGGGCAAAGACGGAATGTACTATCCGGACCTGATAATGGAAGAAGTCATCAATACCCTGTAAACAAAGCAGCCGCTGGTATGATTGGGAAGACCATACCGGCGGCTATTTCAGTTTTTGGGTTCACTTTTATACTGAACTGAAATGATCTTTGTCAAGGGGGAATTAA
>R21__coassemble_320_pt1 | contig 40486 bp, 33 predicted proteins | sample R21__metabat2_high_PE_034 | metagenome-assembled genome bin R21 | reverse complement strand
GATTGCGCGTCATCTGTTTAGATGACTTTGTTCTGTATCGTTTTCAAGGTTCATGTGCTGTACTCTCGCGAGTCAGCTTGCGTATAATATCACCGTTTGTTTTTTCTGTCAAGCATTTTTTTGCAAACTTTTTCGATCTTTTTTAATACTGAACAGTCCGACTTCCCTTTGTTTTATTGGTCGGAATATACCGAACTTTTCGCGATGCTTTTCAGTTATTGTTCGTCTTTGCCTTTCCAGCGTCCAGCACACTTGTGACAATGCATCCGCCGAGACACTCTTCTCCCTTATAAAATACCGCACTCTGGCCAAGAGTCACCGCGCGCTGAGGCGTCAGCGCCTGAATGCGGACCCTGTCCCCTTCCAGTGTCACCCTGACGTCCTGATCTGCCTGGCGGTATCTGTACTTGCAGGTGCATTCCAGGGTTTCTCCGTCCCGGATCGGCGCATCTCCCACCCAGGTAACGTCTTCACCGATGGAAAGCGTTGAATACAGAGCCGGATGGTCTTCACCCTGCGCCACCAGCAGCCGGTTCTGTGCCAGATCCTTTCCGATCACAAACCAGCTTTCCCCGGTTCCGCAGCCGCCGATGCCCAGGCCTCTTCTCTGTCCCATCGTATAGTACATCAGGCCGTCATGATGCCCGACCACTTTTCCTTCCGGGCTCACCATGTCTCCGGGCTGAGCCGGCAGATAGGTGCTGAGGAACTTTTTGAAGTTGCGCTCCCCGATAAAGCATACCCCGGTGGAATCCTTCTTATGACTTACCGGCAGACCGTGCGCCTCCGCATAGGCGCGCACTTCCGCCTTCGTCATGCCGCCCACCGGAAACACTGCCTTTCTGAGCTGCTGTGCATGCACCATATACAGGAAATAGCTCTGATCCTTCCCCGGGGCCACGCCCCTGAGCAGCCGGCCTTCCCCGTCGGTTCTGACAAAATGCCCCGTGGCCATGCGGCCAGCGCCCAGCTGCATGGCAAAATCCAGAAAAGCCTTGAACTTGATTTCCCGGTTGCACAGCACATCCGGATTCGGCGTTCTGCCTGCCTGGTATTCCTTGAGAAAATAACTGAACACCCGGTCCCAGTATTCCCTGGAAAAGTTGACTGCATAGTAGGGAATGCCGATCAGATCACACACCGAGCGCACGTCCGCCCAGTCTTCCTCTGCACTGCACACCCCGTTTTCGTCGGTCTCTTCCCAGTTCTTCATAAACACGCCGATGACGTCGTATCCCTGCTCCTTGAGCATGAGCGCCGCGACCGATGAATCCACGCCGCCGGACATGCCCACCACAATTCGCTCAGCCATTGCTTTCCTCCATCTTCATCAGGCGGGAGATCACGTTTCTGGCCACTTCATCCCCAATGACTTCCGCAGGACGGGATGCATCCACCGCAACAAAGCGTTCCGGATGCCTTCCGATCATTTCACGGTAGGCCGCTTCCACGCGCGCATGAAACGGCTCGCCTTCGATCTCAATCCGGTCCGGTTCACTTGCCCCGTAGCGTCTGGAAAGAGCCGTCTGATGCGGCAGATCCAGAAAAACCGTCAGGTCCGGGAAAAGGCCGTTGATCGCGTACCGGTTCATATCCATGACTTCTTCCACGCCGAGCTTTCTTCCGCCGCCCTGATAGGCGATGGAGGAATCAATAAACCGGTCGCTGAGCAGCAGTTTTCCCGCGCGGATCGCGGGCAGGATCACATCATGCACATGCTGTGCCCGGGAGGCTGCATACAGGTAGGCCTCCGTCTCGGCCGTCATGCCTTCATTCGCCCTGTCCAGAATGATCTCCCGGATTTTTTCGGAGATCGGGCATCCGCCGGGTTCCCGGCTGTGCACCACTTCAAACCCGTAGCGCTCCAGCGCATCGGTCAGGAGCCTCAGCTGCGTGCTCTTTCCGGAACCGTCAAGCCCTTCCATGCTCAGGAACTGTCCTCTCGGGAGCGGCTGGTCCCCGCAGAGCAGCTGTGTCAGTTCATCCACGGTACCTGCATACAGGTCACAGCCGCTTTCTCTCAGTTCCTCCTCGGAACCGTATCCGTAGCCTGCCCCGATCGTCTGCGTGCCGGCGGCTTTTCCGCCCTCGATGTCAAACTTCCGGTCGCCGACCATATACGCCGTATCCCATGTTTCCGGGAGCGCTGCACGGATCAGCTCTGCCTTTCCCGCGTCCGCGCTGTTCACCGGTCCCACAATCCGGTCAATCCATCGGTCCAGGCCGAAATGTGCCAGGATTCGCTCCGAGGGGCCCTGCGGCTTGCCGGTGGCCACGGCCACCCAGTCCCCGCGCTGCTTCAGCGCACGCAGAAGGGTTCGAATACCCGGATAGACCCGGTTTTCAAACAGCCCCACCGTGGTATAGCGCTCACGGTACAGCGTCGTTGCCTTCTGCGCCTGCTCTTCAGTCATGCCGAGGTATTCATGGAACGAATACTGCAGCGGCGGGCCGATAAACTTGCGCAGAGTCTGCGCATCCGGCTGTTTCCACTGCATTTTTTCCACCGCATAGGCGACACAGTTGAAAATGCCTTCTTCACTCTGTGTCAGCGTTCCGTCCAGATCAAAGATTACACAGCGACGCATTCGATCGTCCCCTCTTCCGTGCCGAAGCGGTTTTCATCCCCCGCGTCCAGCAGACGTTGTACAGTCTCATCCGAGATCACTTCACCGGGCACCACCAGGGGAATCCCCGGCGGATAGCATCCGGCGCATGCTGCGGCCACTCTTCCGGCCGCCTGATTCAGCGGAACCGTCTCTGTTTCAGAGAGTGCCGCCTTTCGGACATCCATGACGCGCTCCGGGAGTTCCTCCCGGACCGCAGTTTCTTCCTCGTGCGCCGTGCCCCGGGGTGGAATCTCCCGCAGGGCATCCGCGATCTTCTGCACATCCTCCTCAGAAATCTGCGGGGAGAGCAGAAGAACGACGCAGGATCCCATCGCCATTTCCGCATCCATGCCGCGCTGCGCCAGCGCACGGAGAAAAGCGTCCCCGCCCTGCGGCGCGCTAAGGACCACCCGGCAGGGATCAAAGACCTGACCGGACATCTTCCAGATGTCCCGGGGATCCGTATACCCGGCACGCAGTCCTGTTTCTCTCAGGAAATCCGCATGCTTCCGAAGCCTTTCCAGGGCCTCTCTTCCGTTGTCCTCCATCCAGGCTCTCGCCTCGTCCACGGACAGCATCAGCAGAAAGCTCGGCGACGATGTCTGTTCGCGCCGGAGGACCTGAAGCGCCTTTTTCAGGCTGTCCTTCTTTTTTAGATGAAGAACCGCTGAACCGGTCAGTCCGGGCATGGTCTTGTGAACCGACTGCACCCACGCATCCGCGCCGAGGGCACCGGCACTTTCTATGCTTCCCCCGAACGGCAGATGCGCGCCGTGCGCTTCATCCACCACCAGCTGCATCCCGGCGCGCGCAGCCTCCGCAGCAATCCTACGGACAGAAGACGCTTCCATGCAGCCGCCGAAATAGTCCGGCCGCGTCAGCAGCACTTTTCGCGCCTCCGGGTGCGCCGCCATGGTCCTGAGGACATCCTCCTCACGGACATACGTGTAACATCCCATGCTGCAGACCGGGACCCATTCAATATGAAGCCCGCCCAGAATACATGCCTGGGCACAGGACAGATGCGCGTTTCTGGGGAGAATCACGGTATCCCCCTCGCGTATCCCCATTTCCAGCATGACATGGATTCCCTGTGTGGAGCCGTTGTGCAGAAAGACGGTTTCCTCCGCCCCGCAGCACGCTGCGTAGAGCGTCTGCGCCCGGGCAATGCCGTTTCTCGCCGCGTACAGGTCATCGGTTGCAGGGATTTCCGTGGTGTCAAGCCGGTAGAAATCAGGAAGCGGGAAAGGGGCTTTTCCCCCGTGTCCGGGCATGTGTGCACTGGTTCTGAGGGATGCTGCTTCCAGCATCTCCCGCATCGGACGGGACGCCATGTTTCCGCCTCCTTTGTAAAAATGATCCGCGGCAGCGACAGGCTGCCGCGGACATCATTATGCCTTCAGCGCAGAGAGAACATCTGCCACGCCTTCCATCCAGTTCTGGCGGAAGGATTCAATCCGTCCGCTGTCACAGGACGCGGCAATGGCCGGATCAATCGGGATCTGAGCAAGCAGCGGCAGGGAGAAGCGCTCTGCCGTCGCCATCACTTTGCCCTCACCGAACGGATACAGTTTCTTTCCGCAGTCCGGGCAGAGCATGTAGCTCATGTTTTCCACAAGGCCCAGCACCGGAACATTCATCAGCTGTGCCATCTTGACCGCCTTGGAAACAATCATATCCACCAGTTCCTGGGGACTGGTCACAATCAGGATGCCGTCCACGGGAAGGGACTGGAAGACCGTCAGCGGCACATCGCCGGTTCCCGGAGGCATATCGACAAACATATAGTCCACATCGCCCCAGACAACATCTGTCCAGAACTGTTTGACGGTTCCGGAAATCAGGCTGCCGCGCCATACCACAGGCTCGGTCTCGTCATCCAGCAGCAGGTTGATGCTCATCGTGCCGATGCCGGTGGAGGTATAAACAGGAAGGATTCCCTCTTCATTCCCCATGGCCTTGTCTTCCACACCGAACATCTTCGGAATGCTCGGTCCGGTAATGTCGGCATCCAGAACGGCGACATTAAACCCGCGCCGGCGCATTTCAACGGCAGACAGGCCGGTCACCAGACTCTTTCCGACGCCGCCCTTTCCGGAAACAACACCAATGACATGCTTCACTTTGCTGCCCGGGTTCAGCGGCGCACGCAGATCAGCCTGTGCACACTTCTGACCGCAGCTGGAGCAGTCATGATTACATTCTGACATGTTCTTTTCCACCTCAATACTGTTGTTCATGTCTCTACCGGTTTTTTGCCGGTAAAGCTAGCATAGCACGAAACTTCAGGGACTGCAATGCTCTTTTCCCTTTCTTCTTTTTTCTTTCCTGATTCTCTGCCATAAACCTTTTACAAAAAGGGCTTGCTATTTGCCTGTATTTCAGAGTACAATTCATTTGGTGAAATAGGCTGTATCACTGGTTTTTTCAGGGATACATTGTATAGAAAACCCATTGAGAAAGTGAGTTGAGCTTTTTTGAACCGATCTTCCATCAAGGTCCTTGTACTGGCCTTTCTCCTTGGACTGATGTGTTTTCTGCTCACGGCATGCTATGTTCCGTCCGATGAGATCACGGATAACGGTCTGACGGACAGCAGCCATAACAATACCATCGCGTTCCAGACGATCCCGCCTGCGGGAACGCCGACACCGACCATTGCTCCGGTCACGCCGACACCGGTGTCCACCAACTGGGATGGCTGGGATGCCACCGTGACCCCGAACCCGTTTGCCACCATCACCACACCGCCTGTGGTGACCGTGCCGGTTCTCACCCTGCCCCCGACCGCAACGCCGGCTCCGTCGCCCACCGTGTCCAGCCTGAAAAAGGGTTCCACAGGCTCTGCCGTCAAAACACTGCAGCGCCGCCTGAGAGATCTGGGCTACTACAGCGGCTCCATTGACGGGGATTTCGGTGACAGCACCGCTGCTGCCGTGCGCGCATTCCAGAAGGCCAACGGTCTGGATGTGGACGGCAAGGTCGGTTCCAAAACGCTTGCCAAGCTGAATTCTTCCACGGCCGTTGCCACAAGAAAAGCCACCGCGACCCCCAAAAAGACTGCAAAGACCACACCGAAAAAGACCGCCAGGCCGACTCCGAGGAGGACAGCGACCCCCAGACCCACAAGGACGCCGAGACCCACCGCTACGCCGAAGATCAACACCTATGTTGAGCCCAACGATTCCGGCACGGCCGTCACAAAGATGCAGAACCGCCTGATCTCCCTTGGATATCTCGCCGGAAAAGCAGACGGCAAGTTTGGTCCCGCCACTGAGCTGGCGCTCCGCGCCTTCCAGAAGGAAGCCGGTCTCTGGGTGGACGGCATTGCCGGCCCGAAGACCCTTGCCCGACTCTATGCATCCAATGCACCCAAAGCCGGCACGGCTACCGCCTCCATCGGCATTTCGCTCAAGTCCGGCGCCGAAGGTCAGGCTGTCCGCGCACTCCAGCGCCGCCTCCGCGAACTCGGATACTACCACGGTTCTGTCGACGGCAGCTATGGCCGTGAGACAGAAAACGCCGTCATGGCCTTCCAGCTCTCCCGCGGACTGAAAGCAGACGGTGTGGCTGGCACCAGCACGCTCGCCGCCCTGTATGGGTCGTCAGCCACGGCCGCGCCGCGCACGGCAACACCCCAGCCCACCACCGAGATTTCTTCCACCGGATATATCACGCTGCGCCTGGATTCGTACGGTGATTCTGTCCGCAACCTTCAGACCAAGCTCAAGTCCCTCGGTTTTTACTCCGGTTCCGTGGACGGCAAGTATGGTGCCGCCACCCAGGAAGCGGTCCGGAATTTCCAGAGAGCCAAGAACCTGCGTGTGGACGGTGTTGCAGGACCTGCCACACAGCGCGCCCTGTACTCCACCAGTTCCGGCAGCACCAAGTATTCCACCATCCGCTACAACGACAGAGGCAGTGCGGTTTCCAACCTGCAGTACACTCTCTATGAGCTCGGTTACTACGACGGTTCCGTGGACGGCATCTATGGAGACACCACACGGGATGCCGTGCGTGCCTTCCAGATCCGCAACAAGATCACACCTGTTGACGGCATTGCAGGCAGCAAGACGCTCAGCGTCCTGTACTCCTCCTCCGCCATTCCCGATCTGGAACCGGAAAGCACCTTCGCCACCCTGACCCTGGGCTCCATCGGTGAATCGGTGCTTGAGCTGAAAGATACGCTGATCCAGCTCGGTTACCTGACCGGTTCCGTTTCCACCGAGTATGACGCAGCCACCCAGGCCGCCGTCAGTCTCTTCCAGACCAAGAACGGTCTCCCGGTCACCGGCATCGCGGACTCTGCCACACAGCAGAAACTCTTCTCCTCCAGCGCCATTCACAATTAATCACGTACACTTCTCCGCCCCCATTTCGGGGGCGGTTTTTTGTTGCGCCATCTGGCGCACTTCAGCCTGGCCCAAAAGAAAAACGGCCGCACCGGCATGACCCGATGTGACCGATTTCTTTTGTCGTTTACGCCCTGTGCCTTACGAAAACCGCACGGAACAGGAAGGTGCCCACGCCGATCCCCAGCGCAATCATGACAATGGACATCATGGCCCCGATGCCGGCCCGCGCGCCCGCTTCCATTTCACCGCGCGCAAACAGTTCCATGCACCGGTACAGTCCAAGACCGGGAACAAACGCGACAATTGCCAGGGTATTGAACACGGTCGCAATCGTCTTCATTCCGCGCGCCAGCAGCTGGCCCAGAAGGGAGCCCAGCATGGACCCGCAGAAAATGGAAGTGACCTCGGAAAGCCCGGCCGCATTGAGCGACCAGTACACTGAAAACGCCAGTGCGCCGACCAGGCTGGCCGGGATCCATGTCCTTCGCGGTGCACGCAGAAGGACCGCAAAGCCCAGTGTTCCGGCAAACGATGAGAGGAAGATAATCAGCAGTTCTCTGAGCATCAGATGATTCCTCCTGCCATCCGGAAAACTGTGGCTGCAGCCAGTGCGCCGCCGGCAACAAGGCCTGCGGTGAGCACCGCCTGCGAAAAGTGCGACATCCCGGAAACCATGTCGCCTCTGAGCGTATCCGACACTGCGTTGGTCATGGCCAGTCCCGGCAGCATCGGCATCAGCGCGCCGGCCGCCACCGCTTCCACCAAGAACCCTGCGTACAGACTTCTGGCGCCGTGCGGGATAAGCGTAGCCAGAAAAGAGCCGAAGAGCAGTGCGGACAGTCCGTGCAGGTGCTGCCGCTCCATGAGTGCATTCATGGCCTGCACCAGCATGCCGGCCGCCGCTGCCAGGAGCGCATCGAGCCGGCCGCCGCCGAACATCACGGCAAACCCTGCCGCACAGATGCCGGAAGCCAGAATCCGGATGCCCTGCGGCGCCGGGTCCGCTTCCTGCTCAATGGCCTTCAGCGCGTCCCAGGCCCCCTGCCAGTCCAGTTTGCCGGCCTCCACTTCTCTGGAAACCTCATTGACCTCATTGACGCAGGAGAGATTGGTCTCACCCCTGTGCACGCGAAGTACCGATGTCTGGATGGAACCGTCCTCGCACTGAAAGCTGACAAACACGCCGCTCGGGACAGCAAAGCTCTCGACTTCCCTGAGCCCGAAGGCTTTCCCCATGCGGCAGACCGTTTCCTCCACGCGGTAGGTCTCCCCGCCGTTTTCCATGATCAGCTTGCCCGCCAGTTTCAGCGGCTCCATGAGCTTTTTCTGATCCATGCCGTCTCTCCTATACCGACAAAAGAAGGCCGCCGGTTTCGGCGGCCTTCCATTTCATAACAGTTTATGCCCAGGGATTTTCCGTGGGATAGGGCAGGCTCTTGGGCTGGTTGTAGGCAATATCCTTCACGCCCAGCAGTTTGAACACTTCAAACAGGGTCTTTGCGCAGTGTGCGAAAGCAACAGCGCCGTGATGCGGATAGTGCTTTTCAACAAGCACATGACGATAGAAGCGGCCCATTTCCGGGATATCGAACACGCCGATGCCGCCGAAGGAGCGGGTAGGCACGTCCAGAACACGGCCTTCTGCGATATAGGAGCGGAGCACGCCCTCGGAATCGCACTGGAGGCGGTAGAAGGTGATGTCGCCGGCAGCGATGTCGCCCTCGAGGGTGCCGCGGGTGAAATCAGGATCGGAATCCTGCGGCTCGAGGAGACGATGCTGGATCAGCTGATACTTGACAGCACGGTCAGCGCTCATCTTGCAGGACGGGGTATTGCCGCAGTGGAAGCCCATAAAGGTGTTGGACAGCACGGTGTTGACCTTGCCCTTGATGTCTTCGTCATAGATGTACTGCGGGACAGAGTTGTTGATGTCCAGAAGCGTCACGGCGTCGCCGGTCACGCAGGTGCCGACATACTCAGACAGTGCGCCGTAGATATCCACTTCGCAGGCAACCGGGATGCCGCGGGAGGCAAGACGGCTGTTGACATAGCAGGGTTCAAAACCGAACTGAGACGGGAATGCCGGCCAGCACTTGTTTGCAAAAGCGACATACTTGCGTGCGCCCTTGTGCTTTTCAGCCCAGTCCAGAAGAGTCAGTTCAAACTGTGCCATGCGCGGGAGCAGGTCAGGATAGTAGCGGCCTTCGCCCATTTCTTCAGCCATGTCCTTGCACACGTCAGCGATGCGGGGATCATTCTCATGCTCGCGATAGCTGACCAGCAGGTCCAGTTCGCTGTTCTCTTCGATCTCAACGCCGAGCTCATAGAGTCCCTTGATGGGAGCGTTGCAGGCGAAGAAGTCCTGAGGACGCGGTCCGAAGGTGATGATCTTCAGGTTGGCAATACCCAGCATGGTCCGTGCGATCGGGATGAACTCCGCAATGCGGTTGGTCAGATCATCGGCGGTGCCCACGGGTTCTTCCGGGATATAGCCCTTGAGATGGCGCATGTTCAGGTTGTAGGAGCAATTCAGCATGCCGCAGTAAGCATCGCCGCGTCCGTTGATCATGTCTCCGTCGCCTTCAGCAGCAGCAACGAACATCACGGGGCCGTCAAAATACTTGGCGATCAGGGTTTCGGGCGTTTCCGGGCCGAAGTTGCCGAGGAAAACAACAGCAGCGTTGCATTCATTGGCTTTCAGCTCTTCAACAGCTTCCAGCATATCCTTTTCATTTTCGACCGTCTTCTTGATTTCCACGATCGGCAGTTTCTTTTCAGCGCACTTTTCGGCGATGGCACCACGGCGGCGTTCGCTCAGCGCGATCGGAAAACAGTCACGGGAAACCGCGACAAGACCCAGTTTCACAACAGGAATATTGCTCATGGGAAAAAACCTCCTAACGGATAAATATGGTTCGGATTGAATCTGCGATATCAGTGTATCACGCTGTCTGGCTTCCGTCAATCATCGTTTTGTTGTCCGTTTTTTTCCCGTTTGTTGCGCTGAAACAGCGCTGCCTGCGCGCTCCAGCACGGGCCTGAGGAACTGTCCGGTAAACGAGGACGGGCACTGGGCCACTTCCTCGGGCGTGCCGGTGCAGACAATCTGTCCGCCGCCGTCGCCGCCCTCCGGACCCAGGTCAATGATCTGGTCGGCCACCTTGATGACATCCAGGTTATGCTCAATGACCAGCACCGAATTGCCGGTCTCGGTCAGGCGCTGCAGCACGCGGATCAGGCTGGACACGTCCTCGGAGTGCAGACCCGTGGTCGGCTCGTCGAGCACATAGATCGTCCGGCCGGTCGCCCGTCTGGAGAGCTCGGTGGCCAGCTTCACTCTCTGCGCTTCGCCGCCCGAGAGCGTGGTGGCCGCCTGGCCGAGCTTCATGTATCCCAGACCCACATCATACAGCGTTTCCAGTTTCCGGAGGATTGGCTGATGGTTTTCAAAGAAGGTCAGCCCTTCCTCGACGGTCATCTCCAGAATGTCATAGATGTTCTTTCCTCTGTAGGTGACTTCCAGCGTCTCGCGGTTGTAGCGCTTTCCGCCGCACACGTCGCAGGGCACATAGATATCGGGCAGGAAGTTCATCTCAATCTTGACCAGACCGTCACCCTGGCACGCTTCGCAGCGGCCGCCCTTGACATTGAAGGAGAAGCGGTTTTCCTTGTATCCCCTCGCCTTGGCCTCGGGAGAGAGCGCAAAGAGCTTGCGGATCATGTCAAACAGACCGGTATAGGTGGCCGGGTTGCTTCGCGGCGTTCTGCCGATCGGGCTCTGGTCAATCATGATGATTTTGTCGAGCTGATCGGCGCCCTCGATTGAGTCAAACGCACCCGGGCGCGTCCTGGCGCGGTTGAGCTCGCGGGCGAGATACTTGTAAATGATCTCATTGACCAGGCTGCTCTTGCCGGACCCGGAGACGCCGGTCACCACGCACAGCACACCCAGCGGGATCGAGACATCAATATTTCTCAGGTTGTGTTCGCGTGCGCCGTGCACGGTCAGCCAGCCCGCCGGCGTGCGCCGCACGGGCGGAAGCGGGATCTGCTTTTTCCCGGACAGGTACTGGCCTGTAATGCTTTCAGGGCACGCCTCGATATCCTCGACCGTGCCGCAGGCGACAATCTTTCCGCCGTGGATGCCCGCCCTCGGGCCCACATCGACAATGTAGTCGGCAGCGCGCATGGTTTCCTCGTCGTGCTCCACCACAATCACGGAATTGCCCAGGTCCCGCATGCGCTTGAGGGTATCGATGAGCTTGACATTGTCCCGCTGGTGCAGACCGATGGACGGTTCGTCGAGCACATAGAGGACGCCCATGAGCGCGGAACCGATCTGCGTGGCAAGACGAATGCGCTGGGCCTCACCGCCCGAGAGCGTGGCGGCGCCGCGGGAGAGGGTCAGATACCCCAGGCCCACGTCATCAAGGAAGTGCAGTCTGGACTGAATCTCCCGGAGGATCGGGGTGGCAATCATCTGATCGCGCGGGGAAATCTGAGACGGCAGGGAGCTGAAGAAGTCCAGTGAGCGCTGAACGCTCATTTCTGCGGCCGCGGCAATATTGATGCCGCCGACCGTCACGCCGAGCGTTTCCGGCTTCAGGCGCTGTCCCCTGCAGTAGGGGCAGGTTTCCTCGCTCATGTATTCCTCGTAGGCTTCCTTCATGTTGTCCGACGAGGTCTCCTGGTATCTCCGCTCCATGGAGGTGATGACGCCTTCAAACGTGGTCTCATAGATCTTGGGACCGTAGGCGGAATCATACGTGATCGCGATCTTTTCCGTCCCTGTGCCGTAGAGCACCGCATGCATGGCTTCCTCGGAGAAATCCTTCACCGGGGTATCCATGGTAAACCCGAACTTTTTCCCGAGCGCTTCCATGAACGCGCCGGCCATGCCGTCGCCGTCCGCGCTCGAAAAGCCCATGGCGTGCAGCGCACCCTGGTGCAGGGAAAGCGACTTGTCCGGGAAAATGATGTCCGGGGAAATCTTCATCAGGTATCCCAGGCCGGAACAGTGCGGGCAGGCGCCGAACGGGCTGTTGAAGGAAAACATGCGGGGACTGAGCTCCTCAATGGAAATGCCGCAGTCAGGGCATGCGTAGTTCATGGAAAAGGTCTGCTCACCCTTGTCGAACAGGTCCATGACCACCAGACCGCCCGAGCGCTCCGTGGCGGTCTCAATGGAATCCGACAGACGCTTTTCGAATTCCTTGCCCGGGCGGATCACCAGACGGTCGACCACCAGTTCAATGCTGTGGCGCTTTTTCTTGTCCAGGTCCGGCGTCTCGTCAATATCGTACACCTCGCCGTCCACGCGCACACGCACAAAGCCGGACTTTCTCGCGTCCTCCAGCACCTTTCTGTGCTCGCCCTTCTTGGCGCGGATGACCGGGGAGAGCACCTGAAACCGGGTGCCTTCCGGATACTTTTCCATCGCATCCACCATTTCATCCACGGTCTGCTGACGGATTTCCCGCCCGCAGTTCGGGCAGTGCGGAATGCCGGTGCGCGCCCAGAGCAGGCGGTAATAGTCGTGGATCTCCGTCACGGTGCCCACCGTGGAACGGGGATTGCGGCTGGTGGTCTTCTGGTCAATGGAAATCGCCGGGCTCAGGCCTTCAATCGCATCCACATCCGGTTTTTCCATCTGTCCCAGGAACTGTCTTGCATAGCTGGAGAGAGACTCGACATAGCGCCGCTGTCCCTCCGCATAGATGGTATCAAACGCCAGAGAGCTCTTGCCGGACCCGGAAAGCCCGGTGAACACGACCAGTTTGTCTCTCGGAATGGTCACGCTGACGTTCTGAAGATTGTGCATCCGCGCCCCGCGGACGATCAGTTTATCGCTCATATGGATAGTTCCTTGCCAATATTTGCCCCGAAGGGCAAAGGCGAGTGTACCATAGTTTTCCTCCGCTCACAACGGGCATTTTCTGCTTTTTTCCTGAACCGGCAGTTGAAAAAAGGCGTCCGGCATGTCGGCCGGACGCCCCGGGAATCTGTTTACTTTGCAAGGGTGCGGAAAACCGGTTTCAGGGCCGGGTAGATCTCCCGGAACTGGCTGTAGCGCTTTTCGTAGCGCGCCGCAATCTCGGGATCGGGCTTGACGGTGGACGTCACATGCACAATCGCATCGCAGGCCGCTTTCACGGTCGGATAGGCACCGCAGGCGACCATGGCGAGCATCGCGCCGCCCATGCCGGGGCCCTGTTCGCTCTCGCTGGAATCAAGCTCAATGTTCAGCACATTGGCCATGATCTTCTTCCACAGCGGGCTCTTGGCACCGCCGCCGCAGATATTGCTGCGGTTGATCTGAATGCCGAGGCTCCTGGCCACTTCCACGGAATCCCGGATGGCGAAGGCAACGCCTTCCAGCATGGCCTGCACCATGTCGACGCGGCCCGTGTCCATCGTCATGCCTGTAAAGGTGCCGCGCGCAAGCACGTCATTGATCGGGCTGCGCTCACCCATCAGGTACGGGAGGAAGAAGACGCCGTTATTGCCCAGGCGGTCATCGGTGATCGGAGCCTGCTCGGCTGCAAAGTCGGAGGTGCCCAGCACGTTCTCCATGAGCCATTTATTGCAGGATGCCGCGGAGAGCATGCAGCCCATCAGATGATAGCCGCCGTCGGCATGGTCAAAGCTGTGCAGGGCGTTGTTGGGATCCACGCCGAAGTGCTCCGAGCTGATGAACACGGTGCCGGAGGTGCCCAGCGAAATATTGCATCCGCCCTCGCCCACCGTACCCGTGCCGACCGCTGCGGCCGCATTGTCGCCTGCGCCGGCTGCCACGCGGACAGAAGCGGGCAGACCGAGGCACGCCGCGATCTCCGGCTTCAGGGTGCCGACGCACTCATAGCTTTCAAAGAGCTTCGGCATCTGTTCCTCGGTGATCCCGCACAGATCCAGCATTTCACGGCTCCAGCATCTGTTCTTGACGTCGAGCAGCAGCATGCCGGAGGCGTCGGAATAATCGGTGCAGTGGACGCCCGTCAGGATATAGTTGATGTAGTCCTTGGGCAGCATGATCTTCCGGATGCGCGCAAACAGTTCCGGTTCATTCTCCCGCATCCAGAGAATTTTCGGTGCGGTAAACCCGGCGAAGGCAATATTGGCCGTGCGCTCACTGAGCACGTCCCGGCCGATGTCTTCATTGAGGTAGTCCACCTGCTTCTGCGTTCTTCCATCGTTCCAGAGAATGGCCGGACGGATGACGTCATCGTTTTCATCGAGCACCACCAGGCCGTGCATCTGGCCGCCGGCACCGATGCCGGCCACCTGGGAAGCGTCCTGGCCCTTGAGCAGTTCCGGAATGCCTTCCAGCACCGCTTTTTTCCAGTCCTCCGGGTTCTGTTCAGACCAGCCGGGATGCGGGAAGAAAAGAGGATATTCCCTGGAAATCACATTCTTGATTTCCCCTTTTTCGTCCATCAGCAGCAGTTTCACCGCTGAAGTTCCCAGATCAACGCCAATATACAGCATACCTGTTCCTCCTTGTCTGGAACGTATCGTTCTCATGTTTTATTCGGGCTGATGATTTCTTTTCAGACTATCTGGATTATAGGGCCGCCCTGTGGAAATGTCAATTTGCCCGTTTCCCATTCCATGCGAAGGACTGCCCGTTTCTGCCTCATGTGCCCCAGCCCTTTTCGGGACGCTCACCCATAGAAAGCGTGAGGGTTCCGCCCGCTATGAGTTCCGCATGGCTGAGGGTGGTTTTTCCCCACGGTTTCCCGTTCAGACAGGTTGACTGGATATACTTGGTCTTTGCATTGTTCCCCGGCGCTTCAATGGTAAAGGTCTTCCCGTCCTGCAGGTGCAGACGGACGTTTTCAAACACGGGACTTCCGATCTCATACTCCGGTTTTCCGGGACAGACCGGATAGAATCCCATGGCGGAAAAGACATACCATGAGCACATGGCTCCGCCGTCCTCATCCCCGCAGATCCCGTGCACCGTATCATCAAACCAGACGCGCATGATTTCCCGCACGCGCCGCTGCGTCTTCCACGGCTGACCGACAAGGTTGTAGAGATACGGGATATGGAACGAGGGTTCATTGCCCATGCAGAACTGGCCGATGAGTCCGGTCTCGTCCGGGAACTGTCCGAGGAAGGAGTACTTGCTCAGACCGTACTGCTCCACAAACAGGCGGTCAAGGTAGTCCGCCAGGGCTTTCCGGCCGCCCATGAGATCGGCCAGGCCGCCGATGTCATGCTGCACATGCAGCGTATAGGTCCAGCCGTTGCATTCGGCAAAGTAGGCGCGTCCGCCCTGCCCGCCTGAAAACTTGGGATCATAGCCCTTCACCCAGCTGCCGTCCGCCAGGCGCGGGGCCACAAAGCCGAGCTCACGGTTGAACACATTCCTGTAATTCAGCGCGCGCCTCGCATACTTCTCCGCTTCCTGTTTCCCCAGAGCCTTGCCAAACTGCGAAAGGCACCATTCGTCATAGCAGGTTTCCAGCGTGACCGCCACGCACTGTCTGCGCTCAAAGGGATGGGCATCCTCGAGCCATTCCTCCTCGCCCTCCGGGAGCGCCGGGAAGAATCCCTTTTCCGCATAGCACGCGTCAAAATCATTGACCGGACCGAAGGCCCAGGGCAGTTTTGTGGCCTTTTCCTCATTTTTCACCATGGCTTCCCAGGCCAGCTCGACATCAAAGTCCCGGTACCCCTTCATATAGGTGTCGGTGATCATTGCCGTGGAATGCTTTCCGATCATGACCGCCCGGCTGCCGATCAGGTGTGGGAAGGTTGGAAGCCATCCGCTCTGGGTATACATGCGCAGATAGGAGTTGACGATGTCCATCTGCCGCTTCGGGTCGACCAGCAGCTGCAGCGGATGTGCGCTGCGGTAGGTGTCCCAGATGCCGTCATCGACATAGAAATCGGTGGGGTCCTCATGCACGCGGTGGTCATAGGCGCTGAAGTACCGTCCGTACTCGGAGATATTGATCATCCGCTGATGCACGCGGTAGAGCGAAGTATAGAAAATACGCTTCTCCTGTTCCGTTCCGCCTTCCACTTCAATCTCGCCCAGCGTCCGATCCCAGATTTCCTGTGCGCGCGCTGCCGTCTCCTCAAAATCACGCCCGGCTGTCTCCAGCTGCAGATTGGCCGCGGCCTGATCCACATCAATATAGGAAAAGCCGGTCCGCACCGTAAGACAGGTGCCCGGGCGGAAAGCCAGGATCAGCGCGTCCTGCTCCCACCGGACCTCCTCCGGCGTTTCCGAGAGCGCAGCGGCAAAGCAGTGCGGCACCTCTTTCCACACTTCGCATCCCGTCACCAGGCCGTCTGCATACCGGATCCGGCCGCCGGGTGCAGCGGAAAAGCGAAGCCATGCGTGTCCCTCCCCGGGATACCGGAAGCGGTACACGGCGCAGTGCTCGGTCACGGTATACTCGGCCGTCACGCCGCTGTCCTCGAGAAAGACACTGCCCCGGTAGCATTTCACTTCCTCAAAGTCATGATCGTACGAGGAAGCAAACGTCGGATCCAAGCCTGTGTCCGGCATCACGCGGCACCGATTGGCCGGGAAGCCATAGATCACCGGCGCAAGATAATGGTCCCGGATCCCCTCATCGTGGACCGGGCGGATCTGGGCCATGCTGTGCGGCAGGTGCACCAGCGGCTGTGTCGCGCCAAGGAGATAGGAAATCGAGCCGATATACGGATCCACATAGTCTGAATAGTGTGTCATGTCAGGCGGTTCCTTTCCATGCAGGTTGTTTTCTGTACGGTTTTTTCTTTTCTCCATTATGCTTCCTTCCGGATGAAAAATCAATCAGCACGGCACCCTTCATCTTGCCGCTGTTTTGCGGTATAGTAAGCAGGTATGCAAAGGAGGAGTGAAATCATGCAGATTCCGGTCACCCGTCTGATGGTGGAGCTGGCCGTGGGCAAAGGCCTGAAAGAGTGTGCCAGGGGAAACCTGCCGCGCCTTTTGCAGCTCCTGATCGGGAATGAGGATGCGCTCGCTTCCGCAGGCTGTCCCCCGGAACTGGAGCCCCTGGCCCGCCGTCTGTTCCGGGATGCGCAGCATCCGTATGCCGTGCTGGCCCAAAAGGCTGTGGAAGAAATCGACCGGCCGTATTTCATGGGCTTTCTAATCAATCTGGGGTATGAGTCTGCCGTCCGCTCGGGAGAAACGCTGCGTGCCGCCAATCAGCGCGCCGCCTGCCGTCTCCCGTGGATGCTGGGACTGCAGCTGCCCTTCGCACACCCGGAGATCCTGCGCAAAACCATCTCCATGGGCGTCCAGTCCTACCTGCTGTTTGTTTCGGATGCCGCTGCCGCCTCCGGCCTGCGCGCGCTCTGCCGCGCGTATCCGCACGCCGCGTTTTCCGCGCTGATCCCCGACCGCTGCATTTCGGAAGACCTGCTCCGGGAGCTGAAGGGCACGGATAATCTGGCCATCCTCCCGGTCTGCCGCGGCCTGCACTTTGCTTCCGCCCCGGTTCTGATGCATTCCCGGCGCCTCTACTGTCCGGTGTGCCTGATCGACCGGTGTGACGCTGAGCAGATGCTCACACAGGGCGATTTTTCCCTGCCGGAGCATCCCGCCTGTCTCTTTTCCGCCTTTGTCCCCGGACCGGATGTTCCCGCCCAAACAGCCGATGCGCTGGCCTCGCTGCTCTTCCGTCTGCGCATGGAACCGCAGCGGCCCGCTGTGCCCTTTTTCCCTTCAGCCGATCTTCTGAATGTGCATGGCCTGATCACCGGGGAACGCCCCGGCGATTTCTCCCTGCCCGGGGATGCGGACTTCTCTCCGTTTCTTCTTCCCGGGGAGGACATGCTCCGTCTTCTTGAAACCATGGCATGAAAAAAATGGCACTGCTTGAATGCAGGCCATTTTTTTCATGCATGGATTACGCGGTCAGTTTTTTGAGGTAAGCTGCGATGGCTTCATCCTTGCAGGCCGGATAGAACAGTTCAGCAAAATGCTCGCCGCTCACGGTCTCACGGACAAAATCCTGATCCAGGTCCGGCAGGATATCGATCAGCTTGCGGTAGGTGACCTTCTTGACTTCGTCGAGGATCTTCTTGTTCCTCTGCTCGGGCACCACGCGCTCCTTGGGATATCCGTTTCCATGGCCGAATCCGAAGAGCTGCTGGAAGATCATTTCCAGCTTCAGTTCTGCGCCCCAGCCGAAGTCCTTGGCAAAGGGAATGGCCACGCAGTTGCCGTCATTGATCTGGGCAAACATATATCCGTCGGAAGGATCCACGAGATGTCCGCACAGCACGCCCGGGAAACTGTTGCAGGCCAGCATGGCGCCTTCGCCCGTGCCGCAGCCGGTCACCACATAGTCGGCTGCGCCGGTTTCCAGCAGCAGGGACGCCAGAAGGCCCGCCTTGACGTAGGTCAGCTGGCAGGCGTCATCAGCTGTATACATGCCATAGTTGACCACTTCGTGGCCCATGGGTTCAACCACTTTCTTCAGGGTGCTTTCGATCAGGCTGTTCTTGGCGGCCTGACTGTTTTCATTAATCAGAGCAATACGCATGGTTTCTTCGTCCTTTCCTGGTTTTTCCGGGGTTCATGATAGCATTCCTTTTGCGGCTTGACAAGTCTGATCGCGCTTTTTCATCCGCTGAAAAAGGCTGTCCCGCAGGACAGCCTCAAATCATCCGGTTTACCGGAGTTCCATCAGATATCGTTCCAGGGCATCCTCCCACTGCGGAAGGCGGGCAATGCCGGCTCTGTCCAGACTGTCCTTGCTCATGCGCGAGTTCAGCGGACGGGCCGCAGCAGTCTTGTACTGGATGGTGAGCACCGGATGCACCTTGCAGTTCAGTCCGGCCTTGTCCATGATCGCCTGTGCAAACTCTGCCCAGGAGCAGAAGCCTTCATTGGTCGCATGGTAGACACCGTACCGGGTTGTCTGAATCAGGTCGACAAGGCAGCGTGCCAGGTCATAGGAATAGGTCGGGGAACCGATCTGGTCGCAGACCACATTGATGGAATCACGTTCTTTGCCCAGACGCAGCATGGTTTTGACAAAGTTATTGCCGTTCACGCCGTACACCCATGAGGTGCGGACAATAAAGTATGCCGTCATCTGGCTGGAGACCGCCATTTCACCCTGCAGTTTGCTCTGGCCGTAAATATTCTTCGGTCCCTTGGGATCCATGGTCTCGTAGGGTTCCACGCCCTCACCGGGGAACACATAGTCCGTGGAGATATACATCATCTTGGCCTTCACGGAAACCGCAGCGCGCACCAGGTTTTTGGTGCCTTCCCCGTTGATCATGCAGCACCGGGCGATATCACTCTCCGCCTTGTCCACTGCCGTATAGGCTGCGCAGTGGATGATGGCCGAGGGCTGCACTTTTTTCACATAGCTCATGACTGCGTCTTCATCGGTCAGGTCAAAATCCTGGATATCCACGCCGATTCCTTCGATCCCCTGCCTGTGCAGATGAATCATCACGTCATGCCCCAGCTGTCCGTTGACCCCTGTTACCATTACTTTCATCGGCGTCACCTGTTCCCATACATATGTTCGTAATAGTTCTGATACTCACCGGCGAGAATGTGCTTCCACCAGTCCTGATGATCCAGGTACCACCGGACCGTTCTGAGGATGCCGTCATCAAAGGTGGTGGCGGGCAGCCAGCCGAGCTCGTTGTGGATCTTGGTCGGATCAATCGCATAGCGGCGGTCATGGCCCGGACGGTCCTTGACATAGGTGATCAGGCTCTCCGGCTTGCCGAGCTCCTTGAGCACGGTCTTGACCACGTCCAGGTTGGTGCGCTCGTTGTGTCCGCCCACATTGTACACTTCGCCCTCGCGGCCCTTGCGCATGACCAGGTCAATGGCGGCGCAGTGGTCTTCCACATACAGCCAGTCGCGGACATTGAGTCCGTTGCCGTAGACAGGCAGGGATTCATCGGCCAGGGCACGGGTGATCATCAGCGGAATCAGCTTTTCCGGGAAGTGATAGGGGCCGTAGTTGTTCGAGCAGCGGGTGATGGACACCGGCAGGCCGAACGTGCGCGCATACGCCAGCACCAGCAGATCCGCGCCGGCCTTGGAGGCGGAGTACGGGCTGGAGGTGTGGATATGGGTTTCTTCCGTAAAGAACAGGTCGGGACGATCCAGCGGCAGGTCACCGTAGACTTCGTCGGTCGATACCTGGTGATACCGCTTGACGCCGTACTTGCGGGAGGCATCCATCATGGTCTGTGTGCCCATAATATTGGTGCGCAGGAACAGACCCGGGTCTTCCACAGAACGGTCCACATGGCTCTCTGCGGCAAAATTGACCACGATATCCGGGTGCTCTTCTTCAAACAGCTTTTCCACAGCCGCGCGGTCCGTGATGTCGCCGCGGACAAAGCGGAACTGCGGATTTTTCATGGCATCCTCAAGACTTTCCAGATTGCCTGCATACGTCAGTGCATCCAGGCAGACAACCCGGTCTTCGGGGTGTTTCTGAAGCTCATAATACACAAAATTGCTTCCGATAAAACCGGCTCCGCCCGTGACAAGAATGGTCATAAGGAACCTCCCATTTCATGAAATCATCTGAAAGTATAACATATTGGCACCCTCAGGACAAGAAGTCCACAGTGTTCTGTGGATCAAATGTGTGCAAGGATGTGAACGTGAGAATTCACAGCCTGTGTATAATGTGGAAAATCGTGCGATCGCTTGATTTCTTTCTGTGCACTGTTGTGGATAACTCTGTGGGATATGTGGATAAGTTGTGATTTATTTATCCACAACCCTGTGGGTTGTCCACGCAATCCCCTGCCGGCGCAGTCCTTCCAGGAAGGCAGCGGGCGGCGGGCACTCGAGCTGCATTCTCTCCCCGGTGAAGGGATGCGTAAAGGCCAGTGTATGGGCGTGCAGCATCAGGCGCGGGACCTGCACACCCTTTCCCGACCCGTAAATCGGGTCCCCGCACACCGGATGCCCGATGCTCTTCATATGCACGCGGATCTGGTGCGTCCGCCCGGTCAGGATATGCACATCCAGAAGCGTGGAGGTCCTGCCTTCCTCCAGCGTGCGCCAGAGCGTGACGGCATCCCTTCCCTGTGGATCCACAGCCATCTTTTTGCGGTCCGTCTTCGAGCGGGCAATGCTGGCCTCAATCCGGCCCTCCATTTCCCGGAGATGCCCTTCCACCAGGGCCAGATAATGCTTTTCCATCTCCCGCATCTGCAGCTGCCGGGAAAGCGCGATCTGCGCCGCGTCATCCTTGGCCACCAGCAGAAGGCCTGAGGTATCCTTGTCCAGGCGGTGCACAATGCCCGGACGGATTTCTCCCCCGATCGAACCCAGGTGATCGAGATGATACAGAAGCGCATTGACGAGCGTTCCGCTTTCATTGCCGGCCGCCGGGTGCACCACCATGCCGCAGGGTTTGACCACCACCGCAAGATGCGCATCCTCATACAGGATCTCCAGGGGACTGTTTTCCGGCTGCGGAATGGCCGGCGCGGGCGGCGGTTCCACCAGCACCACGCTCAGACCGGCCGACGGGCGTGTGCCGGCCTTCTTCACCATTTTTCCGTCCACCGTCACACAGCCGTCCTCCATCAGGGAGGCCACCCGTGACCGGGAACGCCCGGAGAGCTCAGAGAGCTGCACATCCAGGCGCCGTCCATCCGTCAGGCCCTGAAAGGTTCTGCCGCCTTCCGCTTCCTCCTCCAGGTCTTCCGTGAGCACCCCGGCCTGGTCTTCCAGAAACTGATCCATGCAACCCTCACCTTTCTGCCTTTTTCCATGCCTCCGGGCGCGTCAAAAGCGAAAAGCCCAGCAGCACACAGCCGACCGTCAGCGCGGTATCCGCCACATTGAACACGGCAAAATCCACAAACAGGAATTCAATCATATCCACGACATACCCCGTAAAGAAACGGTCCACCATATTGCCGACGGCGCCGCCGAAAATCAGCATGCATCCTGTGCGGGTCAGGCCGTCGAGCCGATAGGACCTGAGCACCAGGGCGGCCGCGGCAAGCACCACCACGGACAGAATGCCCAGCAGCCACGGTCTTCCGCTCAGCAGGCTGAAGGCCATGCCTGTATTCTGCGCATACCGCCATCCCAGAACGCCGGGAATCAGAGGAAACGCCCCCTGCGAGCGCTCTGCGAGGATTTTCGTCAGGCGGTCCAGCACAAAGACCAGAACCGCCACCCATGCCGTTTTCTTCATTCTGTTTCCACCGTTTCCATTGAGATCTGTCCCAAAACCGCACATTTCCCCGACAACAGAGGGAACTGTGCACAGAGAATGTATGTGTTTTATCCTCCCCTGTCAAGAGAAACCTCCCCATGCGCCGCATGCCCTCCGCTTGACACAGGCTTTCCGCCTGCCTATCATGTTCCTATTCCCCCATCGCATGGGGCCGTGAGGTGAAAGCAATTGGAAAAGCATGAACTCGCCCTGCAGGTCATCCGCCGTCTCCGGGACGCCTATCCCGACGCGGACTGCACGCTGGATTATGACCAGGCCTGGAAGCTCCTCGTCTCCGTCCGCCTTGCCGCACAGTGCACGGACGCGCGCGTGAATATCGTTGTTCAGGATCTGTATGCCCGGTATCCCACCATGGAGGCGCTCGCCGACGCACCGGTGGAGGACATTGAACGCATTGTCCATCCCTGCGGTCTGGGCAACAGCAAGGCACGGGATATCTCGGCGTGCATGAAGATGCTCCGGGATACCTTCCACGGCCGGGTGCCTGACACCATGGAAGAACTGCTCACCCTGCCCGGGGTCGGCCGCAAGAGCGCCAACCTGGTGCTCGGGGATGTGTTCGGCAAGCCGGCCATTGTGACCGACACCCACTGCATCCGCCTGTGCAACCGCATCGGCCTGGTCGATCATATCAAGGAACCGGTCAAGGTGGAAAAGGCGCTCTGGAAGATTGTGCCGCCGGAAGAGGGCAATGCCCTGTGCCACCGGTTTGTGGAGCACGGGCGCGCGGTCTGCACCGCCCGCACCAACCCGTACTGTGAACAATGCTGCCTTGCCGATGTCTGCGAAAAACATCTTGAGAAATTCTGAAAGGACTCCGCTGTATGACCATCCGACTGTATGAGGAAGATTCTGAACTGCTGGATTTTACCGCCACCGTCATTTCCTGCGAGCGCAAAGGCGATGTCTACCTCGCCGAGCTCGACCGGACCGCTTTCTTTCCCGAGGGCGGCGGACAGGGGGCAGACCATGGAACGCTCGGCACCGCTGAGGTCACGGACTGCCATGACCATCACGGGACCATCCTGCACACCCTTTCCGCGCCGCTGGCCTGCGGCGAAACCGTGGAAGGGCATGTCGACGGCCGCCGCCGGCTTTCCATGATGCAGCAGCACAGCGGGGAACACATCTTTTCCGGGCTTGTGCATCAGCACTTCGGATACAATAATGTCGGCTTTCATATCGGGTCGGATGCCGTCACCATGGACTTTGACGGAAAAATGACCCTTGAGGATGCCCTGCGCATCGAAGGCCTCGCCAATGAAGCCATCTGGAAAGACCTGCCCATTCAGGCCTGGTATCCCGGCGCTGAAGCCCTCGAACAGATTGAATACCGCTCCAAAAAGGCGATCGACGGGGACGTCCGCATTGTCCGGATTGAGGGGTATGACACCTGCGCCTGCTGCGGCACCCATGTCAAGCACACGGGGCAGATCGGGCAGATCAAGGTGGTCGCCTTCCAGAACTATAAGAGCGGCGTCCGGATTTCCATCCTCTGCGGCATGCGGGCTCTGGCCTATGAAAATGAACTGCTCGCGGAAAACCGCGATATTTCGCACATCACTTCCGCCAAGCCCGGAGAACTGGCGGCCGCCGTCAGCCATCTCTCCGAAGAGCGGGACCGCCTGAAGTATGAGCTCGGCCGGATGGCTTCCCAGCTCTTTACCGGCCTTGTGCGTGCCGCGCAGGAAGACTTCCCGGTCATCCGCGCCGATTTTCTCCCGGTTTCCCAGCTCCGTCCCTCCGCCGGTGAGGCTGCCGAAGGCCGACAGGGTGCACTGGTCATTGCCCGGCGCGAGGGCGGCTGGAATTATGCGCTCTCCTCCCGCCAGACGGATATCCGTCCTGTGTCCAGGGAACTCCAGAATACCCTGAGCGGCAAGGGCGGCGGAAGCGCCGATATGGTGCAGGGCGTATTCGGCGAGGTCTCCGAGGAGGACATCCGCGCTGCCGTGCATCAGGTGCTCGGCTGAATCATTTCTGTGATTGTCCATTGCGCTTCCCTCTCATCTATGTTATTATCAGCGCGTCCGAAGCAGACCTCTGCCGGACACTGATCAAAACATCAGGAGGCACACAATGAGCGATATGGAACTGAACAACAACATGGACGAGCTTGAAGACGCTGAGGACCTCGGCCCGATCACTCTTGTTGATGAAAACAATGAAGAGCATCAGTTTGAACTGATTGATACGGTCAAGTATGAAGAGGATACGTATGCCGTGATGGCACCCTACGGCGACATCGATGACGAGTCCGACGATGAAATCAACCTGGTCATTCTCCGCATGGTGGAAGAGGGCGATGAGATCTCCCTGGAAACCGTTGCCGATGACGACCTTCTGGATGCCGTCTATGCGGCTTTCCAGGAAGCCAATCCCGATCTGTTCGAAGAAGAGTAATCCTTCCCGGAAAAGATCAAAGGCTGCTGCAGAACTCCCTGCAGCAGCCTTTTTTTCTTCTTTCAGTCCATATCCTGTTCAGTTCAGGTAATCCCCGGTATCCTCCGTCGTTTCCGTCTCTGTGTCCAGATCGCTCTTCCTGTTTTCCTTCATTCTCTCCTCATAATACGCACACACCGTTGTGCGCATATAGCAGGTGATCAGCAGGTTCAGCAGGAGATTCACGATCAGCGCGATCGGATAGGAAATGCCGGCAAACAGATTCACGACCAGGTCCACCAGGAGCATATACAGCACAAAGCTCACAATGACCGACAGCAGCTGCATGACGCGCCTGCGCATCATGGCAATGCTCTCCTTCAGGCAGCTCCACGCGCTCTTTTCCGGAATGTCCGCCATGAGAATCGGGGCGAGCGCATAGTGCAGATTGGCGCGGATCATCAGGGCCATCATGAGGGCAAGGCCCATGGAGTACATGAAGGTAAAGCCGGACGTGCTGCCCTTGCCCGTGACGAAGAGCACAGCACCAAGCACCATGACGGCAAACCCGGGCAGTCCCCACAGAATCATCTTGACGCTCATCATGATCTGCAGAAGGATTGCCTTGAAGAAGCACCGCACCCTGGCAAACAGGTCCATCGCATCCGCCTGCGCGCCGCGGAGAATGCGGAGCGTGAAATAGTTTCTCCCGATATCAAGGAACGGGAAGGCAAGATACAGGAAAGGAATCACCATCCAGAGCGTCCGCGCGGCGGGGCTCATGTTCTGTGCTGCCGCCGAAATGATTTTCCGAATGACATTCACAGAAAAGTCCGCATACTGATACTGCAGGACCGCATTGATGATGCTGTTGCCGGAGAAGCTCGCCGCCATCTGCAGCATCAGCGACGGGATGCTCGCCAGGAGCGTGACCAAAAGGGCAAACGGCAGATAAGCCTTCATGGCGTCTCTGGCCTTCTGCCTGAGTTCAGGTGCGTAGATCATGAATCAAACCCTCCCGGGCTTCCTTCTCCATCTGCACACGCCATCCCGAAAACCGCCCAGGCCATGGGCGAAACCAGACAGATGCTGAAGGAGAAAAAGCCCTGAACAGAATATAGAAGTACACTCACGCCCACAGCGCGCGAAAACGCATCCGGCTTTCGCAGGCTGTGAACAGCCAGTGAAATGACCAGTGCAAGGTAGAGCACCAGGGCCGGAAGCCCGCTGCCCGCCAGCACGGCCAGGTACAGATTATGCGGATTATCAAAATTTTCCCCCAGGACATTCCCTGTCGCCTGAAGATAATCGCGCATCGCATAATAGAACATATCCGGGCCGGTGCCAAACAGCAGGGAATGGCGGCTGACATCCAGGGTATGCCGCCATACGCCCCATCTCCAGGAGCCGAACGAATCGTCCGGCCGGCCGTGGAAAATCTCGTGGATTTCAAACAGCATGCCGCTGTTCCCGAGCGGCACAAAACAGACCAGCGCAAGCGCGGCCGCAGACACCCCTGCCCAGAGAAGAACGACCGTCCGCAGAGACAGTGTGCCGGTTTTTCGTTTGGAGAAAAACCATCCCGCCGCCAGAAAAGCAGCGGCCATGAGCGCCCAGGCAAGCGATTTCCGCCTCAGGATCAGCAGGATGCTGTCCGTCCCATCCAGCCAGGGAAGCGCGAACATCCGCCGGAGAGCAAAACACAGACAGATGCCGGCGAGCGCAATCCCTGCCCGCCGCCTGACCCGCTCCCGGACCAGCGCCAGAGAGAGAATGAGGGCCGCGAGCAGACCCACAGAAAGGAGGCCCGACTGGACCTCCATCAGTGATTCCAGGAAAACGCCAGCGAGCGCTCCGGTGAGGAGCAGTGCGCCGCCGTGCCCGAGAACATAGGGGATCATCAGCAGCGGAATCTGCAGAATCAGATATCCGCTGACCATATCGATGTTGCCGATGGTGCCCTGAAACTCATAGTTTGTCAGTGTGCTCCGGCCTCTGGGAAAAAGATCCAGCACATTCAGCCCGGCATACTGTCCCAGGACAATGGCTGTGTACACCGTGATCCCTGTAGCGCAGGCAGCCAGAATGATGCTGCGCCGCGGGGCATGCAGCGAAAAAATCAGGAACAGCAGCACATAGCACACCTGCGTGATCAGGCCTTCATACCGGACCGCGCCGTTGAGCACAATGCGCACGCCATCCGCATCCGTTTTGGCGGCATAACTGCCGAAAAAGGCAGACAGCACAACCCATGCGGCATACGCAAGACAGAGAATGCGGGAAACGTTGTTCCACCGGAAGGCGCGCCTCCATGCGGGCAGAAACGCGAGCGCTGCAAAACCGGAAACCCCGGTCAGCAGCAGCATCTGCAGATATTTAAAGCGCGTTATGGAGCTGTAGTCATGGACAGAGAGCGGGAATACACCCAGCAGCAGGACACCAAGGATCCCAAAAAGAATCCCCGGGTCCGCCTGCCCTGTCCCTTTCCGGTCGATCAATACTGGATCTTCCCTTCCGCCACAGCCTTGAGGTGCTCACCGTACGGGCTCTTACCATAGAGCTTTGCGGATTCCATCAGCTCATCGCGGTTAATCCATCCGCGGATGAAGGCAATCTCTTCCGGAGCCGAGATCTGAATGCCCTGGCGGTTTTCCACCATATGCACAAACTCGGATGCCTCCAGAAGGCTGTCCATCGTGCCGGTATCCAGCCAGGCAAACCCGCGTCCGAGGCGCTGCACATCCAGCGTCCCGTCTTCGAGGTACATGCGGTTCAGATCTGTGATTTCCAGTTCGCCTCTCGCACTGGGCTTGACCTTCTTGGCAAACTCGCAGACGCGGTTGTCATAGAAATACAGTCCCGTGATGCAGTAGTTGCTCTTGGGATGCTTCGGCTTCTCTTCCACGGAAAGCACTTTCCCGTCCTTGTCAAACTCGACAATGCCGAACCGCTCAGGATCATTGACGTAATAGCCGAAAATCGTCGCACGGCCTTTCTTGGCCTGCTCGGAGGCCTGCAGAAGGATCCGGCCGAAGCCGTTGCCGTAGAAGATGTTATCGCCCAGCACCATGGCGCAGGGTTCACCGGCGATAAACTCTTCGCCGATCAGGAAAGCCTGGGCCAGGCCGTCGGGGGAGGGCTGCACGGCATACTGCAGGCTGATGCCGAACTGGCTTCCGTTCCCGAGCAGTGCTTCAAAGCGCGGGGTATCCACCGGGGTGGAGATGATCAGAATGTCCCGGATCCCCGCGAGCATCAGCGTGGCCAGGGGATAATAAATCATGGGCTTGTCATACACCGGAAGAAGCTGTTTGCTTGTCACCATGGTCAGCGGATACAGACGGGTACCCGCGCCTCCTGCCAGAATAATACCTTTCATACTGGTTCCTCTTCCTGCGGCTTTCATTTGCGTCTGCTGTATTCCGCTGTTTTTCTGCTTCCTGCCGCAGTCTCCATTGTAGTCGAATACCTCCCGGAAATCAATGTTTCCTTCCAGATTGCACCGTTTTCCGGCTCATTTTGCTCTTTTCCCGGTCTGTGGATGTCGCTTGCGTTTCGATGACGCCGTTGCTATAATCTGCTGACAGGAAAGGAGGAGTCTGCCGCAATGCCGCGCACCAAAACCAGTTCCAGTTTCCAGAATATGATCAATCGTGAGAAAAAAATCATCCTGCAGGTCCGCAACTGGCTGATTCTCATTGTGGTTGTCCTTCTGATCGGACTGGGAATCTACCTGATCTCCCACCTTGGCTCCGTTACGGAAATATCCTCTGTCGTCCTCCCATGTTACGCGTATCAGGATGTGACACCCTTCGGCGATAGTATCCTCTATTATGACTCCGCTTCCATTCACTGCCTCAATGCCACAGGCGGCGTCAGATGGTCGCTCCCTGTCGGTGCGAATGCACACTTCTCCGTATCGGACACCAATATTGTCGTATGGTCCGGCTCCCGCCTGTTCATTGTCAACAAGGACGGCCGCCCAACCTATAATGAGACCCAGCTCGCTGAAGTTCAGTTTGCGAGAATCGGCAGCCGCTACTGCGCTGCTGTCATCGGATCCGACACCAGCCCCACGCTGATTGTCCGCTCACTCGACGGCACTTCGGTTGATGAAGAGTCGGAAGCCTACAGCAACCTCATGATGCTCGACGTCGGGTTCTTCGGTGAAGCGGACCAGTACATGTGGACGCTTGCCATGGACGTCTATGGAACCGCCATCAATACCGTGCTCAATACGTTCCAGGTCGGAAAAATGAACACCGGTATTGTCTCCCTTGGTGAATTCCTCGCCTACAAGGTGCTCTATGAGAACACCCGGCTCCATGTGTTCACGACCCAGCAGATGTATACCTACGACTATAAGGCTGTTCAGGACATGTCCGGCACACGCCTGGTATACGGCTGGTATTACCTCGACAGCTACATTCCCGAGCACGGGAACGCCTATATTCTTCTCGCGCCGAATGCCAAGCGCACGTCGACACAGACCATGACCGAGCTGCGTCTGCTCACCGGTTCCATTGACCGGCGGTATACCCTGCCCTCGGCCTGCTTCGGCGCCGCGATCCAGGGAAAGAACCTCTACGCCATCTCCAAAGACTATCTCTACCGTGCAGACGTCGGCAAGCAGAGCTTTTACGGCTATCCGCTCAAGCTGAGCACGGAGAGTGAGGTCACGGAATTCTTCGGGCTCACCAACAACGGCCGCGCCGTTGTTGCCTGCGGTGATGTGGTCTACTCCATCTCGCTTCCGCAGTAAATGCAATGAGAAAGGATGATCTGCATGGCTTTCTGCACCGTACAGTTTTTCTCTGAAGCACTCGTTGTCGCAGTTCTGTCAACGTGATCTATCCCGAAAAAAACATGGGCATCGGCGTGGAAGCCGGCAAAACGGAAGAGCTGCCTCAGGTGCTCTACCTGCTGCACGGCTACAGTGATGATCACAGCATCTGGATGCGCCGCACCAGCGTTGAGCGCTATGCCGCAAAGCACAATCTTGCAATCATTATGCCTGCCGTCAATCACAGTTTCTACTGCAATGAAGTCCACGGCGAGCGGTACTGGGACTTTGTCTCCGAAGAGCTTCCCCGCGTGATGCACTCCTTCTTCCGGCTTTCTGACAAGCCTGAGGACACCTTTGTTGCTGGTCTTTCGATGGGCGGATACGGCGCGATGCGCCTGGCACTGATGCATCCCGATCGCTTTGCCGCAGCCGCAAGCTTCTCCGGCGCACTGGATATGGCATCCCGTGTATCGGACCCGAAGAGCGCTGCCCGGTTCGCCAATATTTTCGGGGAGAATGCCAGCATCAAAAATACCGAGTACGATCTCCTGTACATGCTTAAAAAGCAGGCCATGGCCGAGCACAGGCCTCGCCTGTATGTCTCCTGCGGAACCGCTGACGGCCTATTCGCCGCGCACAAAAAGTTCTGCACGCAGGCCAAAAAGACCGGCTGGGATCTAGAAACTGAAGAAGTCCCGGATGCCGTGCATGAGTGGGGTCTGTGGGACAGCCAGATCGAAAAATTCATCGCTTCCTATATCCGGTAATACACATCAGGCAGTGCCATGCGCACTGCCTGATTTTTTCATTCCTTCTCTCTTTGCGTTCAATTCTGTGATATCATTATGAACAGCATTATTCTTCCGGTATGCCGGAACTATATGGAGGCTGATACTGCATGATCCAGAGACTGAAGTCCTTCCTTGCCCGCGCCGAAAAAGGCGAAGAACTCACCGTGGCTTTTCTCGGCGGGTCCATCACGCAGGGATCCCTGGCCTCAACGCCGGAAACCTGCTACGCTTACCGGGTCTGTAAATGGTTCCGGAATACCTATCCGCAATCCGCTTTCCATTATGTCAACGGCGGCATCGGCGGAACCAATTCGCATTACGGTGTATCGCGCGCCGTGACGGATGTCCTGATGTATCAGCCGGATCTGTGCATTATTGATTTTTCCGTCAATGATGTCACCGGCAGCGAAGGGTTTGATCTGACCGGTGCCGCTCAGGACGAATTCTTCGCCGAAACCTATGAGGGGACACTCCGCCGGCTCCTCGCCTGGCCCTCCGCCCCGGCTGTTCTGCTCCTGTGCAACATCCAGTACTCCGATGGCATGACCATGGAGGATACCCATGTGCGCATCGCAAAGCACTACGGTATCCCATATACCTCCATCCGCGACAGCATCTACAGCGATCTCAAAAAGGGCTGCTTTGCCCTTTCCGACATCTCACCGGACGGCCTGCATCCCAACACCCACGGGCATGCGCTGATTGCCGAGGAGATCATCCGGAAGGTGCAGGAAATCGCACAGATGCCTTCTGCGCCCATCCCGGATGCGCTGCCTGATCCTGTGACGCTCAACCGCTTTGAGCATGCCGAGCGTCTCACCATTCGCAATGCCTGCCCGCGTCTGGAGGGCTTCCACGCTGATACCCGGGAAAAGACCAAGCTTCTGGATCACTTCAAAAACGGCTGGATCGGCCGCCGCACCGGGGATGCCATTCATTTCGATCTTCCGGACATCCGCACGCTGGCCGTACAGTACCGCAAAGGGATCCATCATCCCGCCTGCGTGGCCCGGCTGACGCTGGACGGCGCAAAAACACTCATCCTTGACGGCAATTTTGAGGAGGATTGGGGTGATTGCCTCTATCTTGATGACGTACTGCACGATACGGTGCCCGGACATCATACGCTTGATATTGAGGTCACCGAGGATGCGGATGGCAACGCCCTCCCCTTCTACCTGATGTCCCTGATTGTTTCCTGATCCGCGACTTTCTGCGTCCTGCCCTTCTGGGCAGGACGTTTTTGCGTTTTTGCATACAAAAAGCTCCCTTTGCAGGGAGCAGAAGGCAGGACTTGGCTTTCGCCGGATCTTGCCTTTTTCATGACAGGAACCGGATTACTTCTGGGCGGCATCTTGTGCGGCAGCAGCGCTGGCACGGCGGCCCATGGTGGAATACAGGCCCAGGGAAGCAGCGAGAATGTAGTTCTCGTTGTAGCGGAAATAACGGTTGTTTGCTCATTTCACCAACTACATTGGTTTTTACCCCCGCGAAGGGGGCGACATTGTGCATGGCAGGCCATCGACGAGGATTATGAGTTTCAATTCACGCCCCGCGAAGGGGGCGACACTGCGACAACGAGTGCTTCAGAGAAAAACTGTACCTGTTTCAATTCACGCCCCCGTGAAGGGGGCGACCGCAGGTCTTATGGCGGACAGGAAGTTTGGTGATAAGTTTCAATTCACGCCCCCGCGAAGGGGGCGACCGGAGCAAAGTTGGCATACATCAGCATCTGCTGGTTTCAATTCACGCCCCCGCGAAGGGGGGCGACGATGGCCTTGGGAACGCATCCCACATCGGCATCGTGTTTCAATTCACGCCCCCGCGAAGGGGGCGACCACATGGCACGGATCATTTCTCAGAGCTTCCCTTTGTTTCAATTCACTGCTCACTGCCCCGCGAAGGGGGGCGACATGGACTGCTGATAATTCACGGGAGTCATCTTTTTGTTTCAATTCACGCCCCCGCGAAGGGGGCGACCGGGAGCGGCCATACCATCCTTTGCTGACACCATTGTTTCAATTCACGCCCCCGCGAAGGGGGCGACGATCCCAAACGGCACGCAGCTGCTGATCACGGAGAGGGTTTCAATTCACGCCCCCGCGAAGGGGGCGACCGCTATTTATCATCGGTTCCGCCGGACTGGACGCATGTTTCAATTCACGCCCCCGCGAAGGGGGCGACGTTGGTGCTCAAGAACAACATCGAGCTTGATGTGAAGTTTCAATTCACGCCCCCGCGAAGGGGGCGACACCATGCCTCAGGGTTGATGGATAATGAATGAACATGTTTCAATTCACGCCCCCGCGAAGGGGGCGACACACGCAACTCTCACAGGTGATAAAAGGAGAAAGTTTCAATTCACGCCCCCGCGAAGGGGGCGACAGGAATCCGTGGAAGCCATCACCCAGGAAAAAGCGTTTCAATTCACGCCCCCGCGAAGGGGGCGACCCTGCCTCTGCACCGGCTTCCAGCGCAGCCAGGTTTCAATTCACGCCCCCGCGAAGGGGGCGACTACTCGTCCATGAGTTCCCTTTCACGCTCACAGGCAGTTTCAATTCACGCCCCCGCGAAGGGGGCGACAGAGTGTCAACAACGACATGCAGTGATCTTGATGTTTCAATTCACGCCCCCGCGAAGGGGGCGACCTGTCCTGGTCGTGATGGGCACTGTCATTGCAAAGTTTCAATTCACGCCCCCGCGAAGGGGGCGACTGGCGTGCTGGTATCAATCGACTCTTTCAGGCTGTTTCAATTCACGCCCCCGCGAAGGGGGCGACTATAGGATGCGCGTGCGCGTGCGCGTCCACGCATGTTTCAATTCACGCCCCCGCGAAGGGGGCGACGGGCGTGGATGTCATTGTTGGTCTGAGCATCCTTGTTTCAATTCACGCCCCCGCGAAGGGGGCGACCCGTTTGCTCCGACTTTCGGGATGCCACGGAGGATGTTTCAATTCACGCCCCCGCGAAGGGGGCGACCCTGCCAACTGGGGTGCCAATAACCGTGCATGGACTGTTTCAATTCACGCCCCCGCGAAGGGGGCGACCCAGCCAACGCTGCGACCCAGCCAACGCTGCAACCCAGCTCTGTTTACAAGGTTTCAATTCACGCCCCCGCGAAGGGGGCGACGCGCCAGCATATACCGTCGTGGTGAGTGGACGGTGTTTCAATTCACGCCCCCGCGAAGGGGGCGACCTGAACCAGAAAACGTATTCATGCGATTTCTTTGTTCGTTTCAATTCACGCCCCCGCGAAGGGGGCGACAAGAGCAGATTCAACATATATCAATTCCTAAAATGTTTCAATTCACGCCCCCGCGAAGGGGGCGACCCATGGAGCTGGTAGAGGCCCAATCCTCCCAGCTGTTTCAATTCACGCCCCCGCGAAGGGGGCGACCAAAAAGTTTTGCGATCCTTATTTATAATGAAGTGTTTCAATTCACGCCCCCGCGAAGGGGGCGACTAGGATCGGGTTTCTCACCCGTCACTTGCAGTGAGCGTTTCAATTCACGCCCCCGCGAAGGGGGCGACGAATTATTGTATACTCAATGGAACTATATCGTCAGTTTCAATTCACGCCCCCGCGAAGGGGGCGACAGCAAAATATTACAAATAACAGTGGCGTATTATTGTAATATTGCACAATTTTCAAGCATAATGCTATGCTTAAAAGGCAAGAGTTTTAGATGCTGGGTATAAAATTGAAGCGAATATGACGCCAACCTCAGGCAGTTTAATGGATAAAATAGGTTGGCGCATTAAAGGATCAATTCTTTCCCAACTTCTGTAACAGGGGTGCACCCTATTCTTTCTATTCTTTTTTGATAATTTGACCCTAGATGGTAAAACCTTACTGTGTCTTGAGTGGCGTCAATGATTTCAAGTAAAGATTCTTTTAGTACTGCAAGTTGTGCTCCATCAACCAAAACCTCGAAAACAGAATGTTGAACTCGCATACCATATCGTTCGCAAGTTTTAGCCACGTTCCGCAAACGCTTGATCCCATCAGGTGTTTCTGTATTTACATCATAAGTGATGACTATCATCATGGTGCTCACCTCCAAATAAAAGGAGGGTATTGATCCAAATCACCTCTTAACACACGAGCAAAAAGCATAGCTTGCGTATAAGGGATTAATCCAATGGGTATTTTTTCATTTAGGAAAGGATGTGTTATTTCTTCCAGTTTTCTGCTGCGCCATGCTGAAAGGACAAGTCTTCTGCCTTTGTCATTGAGATACATTCCTTCGCCTTGTACTATGAAATGCTTCGATGCCAACTGCTTTCTATTGAAAAGGGTAATGGCCAGTCGATCACAGAGAGGAGCACGGAATTCCTCCATTATATCTAATGCGAACGATGGTCTTCCAGGGCGAAGCGTATGTAGATAACCTACTGCCGGATCTAAGCCAACAGCTTCTAAACCAGCAACAACATCATGTGTCAGCTGAGTGTACAGAAAAGATAGCACTGCATTTACTTCATTCTTGGGTGGGCGACGACTGCGTTCTTTAAATGTGAATTCAATATTATCGCCTAACATATGATCAAATTGAGAAAAATAGATATTGGCGGCAGCCCCCTCAATACCTCGCATGCTATCAATACTTATAGCTTTTTCTAATTCCTTAGAAAGATCCGCAAGGCTTGAGGCAGATTGAACAAGAGCTTGTTTTCCTTCCTCGGTTCTGCTGTTGCGGGCGTATCGCATCATCAACAGTTTACTATTCAAAAGCTTGGCATATAGAATATTTTGAACAGTATTATTCATCATGCCCTGATCATTTAGTTGATCATATTGCCTTTTTCTTAACAAAACGTTTCCGCTTACCTTCCCACAAAGTCTTCCTTCAAAGTTGCCAAACTGGTCAAGAAAAGTAATAGTCACGTCATTAGAACCGCAAAACCCAAACAACGAAGTGGATGCGGTGTTTTTGCCGAAGAACACAATGGAATGGATCTGCGAAATGGGAATAGATGCTTTTTCGGTACCACCAATAGAAATGCATATGTTCTCATTCCGATGATATACATAGCTGTCTTGGGTTAAAATATACAGCGTCTCAAGAAGTCTTTTCAAGAGTCGGTATCTCCTTTGCTTCTTGATATAATTTTCTACAATAAGAAACGGCGGATCGCTTGGTTTTGGGTGAGCAGATATCTTTCAGAGAGCATTTCAAACATTTGGGACCATATTCAGCAGGTGGCGTAACATAGTGTTCTTTGATCATTCGAAGAGAATCAATGAGGTTAATTGTTCTATTGCGTAGTGTTTTATCTAACAAAACAGGCTGCCGGCGATGAGAAGAAGTGAAATACAACGCTCCTTCTAATATCGTTGTTTTGTACATTTCTTCGAGACATATGGCTTGAGCACATAGTTGTATTTTATACTCTTCCTCTTCTCGAACATTTCCATGCTTAAATTCGATAGGATATAACTGAACAGGATACGATGCAAACGGAAGGAGAATACCATTAGGATTCTTGTATGCTTCTATCAAATCACATCTCCCAATGATTCCCAGATTATCCGAGCATACATCTTGTTCATAAAGGCTGATTCTGTCAGACCTTTTTTCTGTGCGCTGATCATGAACACGATCATGTTCAATACGGCCCTTAGCTGTGTCAGCATTTTCTTGCCACTGTTGTTCATTCATTATCAGTGCTGCTCGGCGCAAGCAATATCCCGCATGGGTTAATTGAGAGATTCTTAGATAATCATCTTTATTCTGCACGGAACCAATCCTCGTTCTGGGGCAGATGATCCCAGATTATTTCCGAAAAGGCGTCAGTCTTAAAACCAACACACACGCCTGCAGGTACACGGCTGAGGCAAATAGATGCATGATAATCACGATAATTACGGGGAGCATCAACCTCTGGTTTTTTTATTACTCGTACTAATTCAAAAAGTTTATGTGCCGGTGCACATCCTAATTTCGCTTGACGAATCCGCTGCTTCACATCAGAGTCAGTGCCTACATGTTGGAAGATGATCAAAGGAGATACTACTTCGATTTCTCCCTTGCTGGCAGTGCGGTCATGTTCATACATGTTCATAATTGCTTCAAAAAGCGCATTCAAGTCTCGATCATCAAAACCCGTTTCTGCAGCAAGATTTGCGCTGATAAAACCGCGCACTTCATATAAACCAAATGGGATCAATTGCTTACGGCCCATAGTCCGTAATTCATCCTCAGGCTTTTCTTTTTCATATGCTGCATATTCTTCCACTGTATTGTTTCCGACTTTGTCTGCTACAGCCATACGCGTGATTGAAATATCTAACGGCAAGATAGGGTCGAGACTAGTGCCAAAAGTGATTTGCACAGGCCCGCGTACCTGACCTGCATTGGGACCAGTCGACATGACGGCTCCAAATGTACGCACATCATAAAACATTTCACACGCCTTGCGCCGACCGGCATATACTGCTTCCTTAGTCTTGGCACAATCTTCAAATCCCGCATCGCGTTTGGCTTGTGCAATATGGCGGTTGATATTGGTTCCCTGTTGAATAATAATGTTCATACCATCTATGCCGTCATAGGCCATCTGAATATAATTGCGAATACGCCGCTTCGTGGCCACATCAGTGATATAGCCTTTCATTGTCTGAGGATCTATGCGCGGCGTATTTCCCATATCAGGATCACCATTTGGATTTGCATTGGTGCAGGAGACGTAGTACATGAATTCATATCGATTTTGAATTGCCATTTTAGTTTTCCTCCTTTATTTGATCCATCATTGCTTGTTTTTTTGCATCCCGTGCTTCAATTCTTTCTCGATTTAGACGTGCAATCATCTGATAATAACCCAGGGAAAATTCAGACTGCTGTTCCAAATTGAGTGTTGCTGGAAAGTGGCGATTTCCGATCTTACTTGTTATTTCGCTGAGTATCGTTTCATAATAGTATCTTGCTCCACCACTTAAATTGCCTAAATGATTTTTACTCTGGCGGCTTAGAGCACCAATCACCAGCGCTGGAGTTTGTATGGCAGAACCATAATACCTGTCTATTACAGATGCGTTTACATTCCCCATTGCTGCAGTCTGAATTGCACCATATACGGCAAGCAAAGCCCCGCAGTAATAAGGCAATTCATAATATTCGGGATTATAGGAGCTCATGATTTTTCCTCCTTTGTTTCGACTTCTGATCAACCAGGCTTTTAACCATTGTTCGGCGATGGGGTCTAAACGAATATGCGGTTGATCATTCTCCTGGGAAGACATTAATTCGGAACGTATATAATTTAAAGCACGAGCAGCTATAGTGTCTGGAAGCAGGGCCTTTCCATTTATGATCGAATGAAGTACAGCAGGACCCAATGCTGACAGCTCTTTGTCCATGCGTTTATATATATCACGCTTTCCTTTTTGGTATTTAAGTAACCGCACAAATCTGGCTGTAAGCTTACGTGCCGGCAGGATCCCAGTTCCATCAGTATTCGTGAGACTCAGGTCTTCCTCCCACTGCTTTAATGCTGCGACCATTTCGCCATATGTTCCGAGTTCATATCGACATATCCTTACCCGACCATTTACGCCGGACAACATGAGAATATGATATTGTGCATTTAGTGGAGTAACATGTGTACCTGATTCAACTGATTCTATGAGGGTGCGAAACCGTTGTTCAGCAGCTTGTGCTTTTTCTTGCTGGTAATCCATTTCCTCTTCTGATTCTTCCTCAACCTCTGTGGTGGAAGCGATATCAATCAGAATCGGGAACGGGTCTTCATGAAGAGGAACATCGCAATCGTACCAGTGAACCAATTTCATGCCGGTAAGTGTTGGAGCCTTTTTTAATAATGCAGTCAAAGCAGTGTTAACAGCAGCCATGGCTTCCTCAGAAACAGGAGCATTAGCCGCCTGTTTTAAATTGTAGGATTCAAATGCAGATTTATCAAAACAAATCAATGCATCGCCACGCGAGTGGCCGCCGACTGTCTGAAGCCCTGTTACTGATCCTGCTGTACGCATCGGTGTGGTTAGGTTTCCAGTAATAAGGCAGCGTTCCAACTGCTCTGCATCAACGCCAGTGAACTGCTTCCTGTATTCTGACCACCAAATCCTGACCGCGTCACTCTCTAACACATTTCTATAATCAACTTGAAAGCAGATCTTATCTGAAGGCTTATTGCTGATACGGCTTTTCACTTCATTACATTTGAAATTGATGTAGGCGATGGGGTTCAGGATTTCAATCCGATTGATCTGATAATAGAACTCTTTGGGTTTGTTATAAATGGCTGAGAGTATGCCTCGCGCCGCAGAAGGTGTAGGAAAAGCGTACGTGAGCCGTTCTACTTTTGCATATGGTTGGGTGAAGCATGCAAATTCTCCCCAAACTTCTACAATAATCTCTTTCAATGATCGTCACCTCCATGATTTTATAGATTGGTGGTTGTGTTATGCATTTCACTATCATTAATCAACCAAAGATAATCATCTTTATAGCAGGAACTGATTGACAGTACTGCCTAAAGGCTGTAATCCCATATGTAAAGAGTAGTTTTGTTGAAATTGCGGACGCAACACATAATACCCGCTGTTGATATCTGCCTTTTTGAATTTGTTTCTCGAAACAAGAGGGATGGATTCAGCGAAAGAATTTATCAGATCTTGAGGAAGTGAGCATGATACAGTATATGGGGCAAATTCTCGCATTTGTTTGGAAGTGATCCCATTTACCAGTAATTGGTTCCTGATTTGCTCATAATTTTGAGCGGTTTGACCATAAGGTACAATTACCTGCACGCCTTTGCTTTCAATAAGACAATATTCCTTGCTTGTTCGTACATAGTCCTGTTCCTCTATAGCTTCTGTCAATTCTTGTTTGTCTTTCTGATTTCTAAATAAATGTTGATAATAAATCTGTATAACCGATGGATCGCTTATATCAATTTCTCCATTTTCTGCATGCATTTGGGCAACCACACCTGCACCCTGCATATACCAATTGTCCGGATACAATTTCCCTTTAGACGCTGGAGTAAAGACGATCACTTCACCACCTTGTAATAGCCGTCCGTTTCGATTGCATCTACCTGCTGCCTGAACAATCGCTTCTAAAGGTGCCAGTGCTCGATACATGACATCGAAATCCATATCGACCCCGGCTTCGATACATTGGGTTGCTACGACTCGACATGGCAAACCTGCTATTAATCTCTCTTTTATGGTTTGAATCTGTTGACTGCGGTGTTCAGCACATAAATCAGTGGTTAGAAAAAAGCAGTCATCTTCTGAAGATAAAGCAATCAAAGATTCAAATAGTTCTCTGGCATGTTTGCGTAGATTCACAATAGTGCATACACTGTTCCTTTTACTCATTTCCTGAGCAATTGAATAAAGTGGAGTATCTTCTTTCAGCTGCCAGCGAACATTGACTCGCTTTAATTTCTTAAATAAAGGAGCATTATCTGGGTAGATTTCTCTTGGATGCCATTGAGATAGAATTGTGCGATAGTCTGGCTGTGTTGCAGTTGAGAATACCATGGTGACATGATAACGCCTGCATAGCTCGTCTACAGTTTGAAGGGTACAGTGAAGCAATTCGTTAGGAAGGCTTTGTGCTTCGTCAAAAAGAATTACACTATTGGCAATATGATGCAGTTTTCGACAACTTGTGGGTTGGTTAGCGAACAATGATTCAAAGAATTTGACTGAGGTTGTAACAATGATCGGAGTACTCCAACGCGCTGAATACTCTTTTGCCTGATCAGACCATTCCACTTGACTGGTATCTTCCAAAATCGTATCAACGATGTTGCTGTATTCCTTTACGGTCTGCTCAGTAAGTGAAAGAAACGGGAGTACAACGATGATTCGCTTTTTGTTCCATTTTATGCAGTGACGCAAAGAAAAATGCATCAGAGCCAGTGTTTTTCCAATACCAGTAGGGCCGGTTAATGTGAATAATCCTTCTTCATTTTGTTCGCCCGAATTCCCACACTGAATATAAAATGCATCGCGAACCGAATTTAACATGCTATTGGCCTTTGAACTCGCTCTGATTGTATTGCGATAAACATTTAAGCGTTCCAATAATGCTTTGGGGTCAAAGTGTTCGTTGGTTGTATGCTCTATATAGTTTTCGTTTTCGTCAGAGGCGGATATACAGTAATCTGCATCGACAAGACATGAAAACAGCATCCGTGTGTAAAGCATTGATGCTATTTTTTCTTTTGGAGAAATATGCTGGTCGGGAATTACAGAAAATCTGAAGGCTGGAAAATCCGTTAAGAATGCCTCCTGAGCTGTCAGATACTCTTCATTGTTTTTTGCAAGCCCCTCGTGTAGGTTTTTGCAGAACAAAAATGCAGGTTTC
>R21__coassemble_292_pt1 | contig 42920 bp, 40 predicted proteins | sample R21__metabat2_high_PE_034 | metagenome-assembled genome bin R21 | reverse complement strand
ATGGCTCTCCTCCCACGACTGAAGTCACGGGTGTCCGAGCCTAAATAACATGAATATTTTGCCTATATCGTCGGATATACCAACGGGGGCGTCCCGTACGGCATCACGTGGGAGGAACAGGCTGAGATCGACCGGAAAGAGGAAGAGCTCAGGCAGAGCCGGCTGAATCAGGGAGCACCAGAAGAAGGGAATGGGCAGGAAAGAAAAAAAGACAGCGAAGGATTCGAGGAGCCGGAGTGGGACGAACTTCCCTTCTGACAGGTACTGCCATCGCAGATATTCTTAGCGCGGATCGCAGATATTCTTAGCGGGGATTCAACTCCCAGGAAAACAAAAAATGTGATATACTCATCCATATATGACATGAATGTCAGCCGGAGCTGAATCAATCAGGATAAGCGCGGGCTGATTTTCTGTACTCCAAAAACCGGTGGCTTCCGGGATCATCATCAAACAGAAAGAATGATCGCAGGGATGATTCTGAAAAACAAACTGCTCGACAAACTGAGCGAGGCGCTCGCTGCTGTGCTTCCCATTGTCGTGCTGGTCCTCTTTCTGAGCATGACAGTGGCGTCGATTCCAAGCGGCGTGATGCTCAGTTTCCTTCTTGGCGCATCCATGCTGATTGCGGGCATGATGTTCTTTTCCGTCGGGGCGGAAGTGGCCATGGAACCGATGGGAGAGCAGATCGGGGCCCATGTCACCCGCACGAAAAATCTGAAGCTGATTCTGATTCTGGGCTTTGCCCTGGGCGTGCTGATCACGGTTTCTGAACCGGACCTGCAGGTGCTGGCCGGACAGGTTCAGACCATTCCCAATCCGGTCCTGATTCTCTCCGTGGCCATCGGTGTCGGCGGGTTCCTTGTGATTGCCCTGCTGCGCATCCTGTATGGCATTTCTCTGAGACTGCTGCTGTTTGCCTTCTACACGCTGGTGCTCGGCATGACCTTCCTCGCCCCGGACAGTTTTCGGGCAGTTGCCTTTGACTCGGGCGGTGTCACGACAGGCCCCATGACCGTTCCCTTCATCATGGCTTTCAGCCTTGGTATTACCGCGATCCGAAGCGACAGCAATGCGTCCAACGATTCATTCGGCATGGTCGCGCTCTGCTCGGTGGGACCGATCCTGGCTGTTCTGGTGCTCAGCCTGATTTACCGGCCGGACGGGGTGGATTACAGCCCGATCCAGGTGGCCAATGTGGCGGACTCCATTGAGCTCAGAACCCTCTTCGGAAACGGATTTCCGGAAATGATGAAGGAAATGCTGATTTCCATTCTGCCGATTACCGTGTTCTTCTTTGTTCTGAACTATATCCTGATGAAACTGGAATTCCAGCAGCTGTCCCGTATCGGACTGGGCATTTTCTACACCTATATCGGACTGACCGTCTTTATGACCGGCGCAAATTACGGCTTCATGCCGGCGGGTGTCTATCTGGGTCAGATGCTTGGAAAACTTCCGTACAGCTGGCTGATTGTACCTGTGGGCATGCTGATCGGTTATCTTGTGGTGCGCGCGGAACCTGCTGTATATGTGCTCATGCGTCAGGTGGAAGATCTGACGGACGGTGCAATTACGGGGACCAGCCTGCAGCTGAGCATGTGCGTGGGTGTCGGCGTGTCTGTGGGACTGTCGATGCTGCGGGTGATCCTGGGCATCAATGTGCTCTGGTTCATTATTCCGGGCTATGCGCTGGCGCTGGCTATGAGCTTCCTGTGCCCGAAACTGTTTACAGCCATTGCCTTTGACTCGGGCGGAGTTGCATCCGGTCCGATGACGGCAGCATTCCTGCTGCCCATGACCATGGGATTCTGTACAGCGATGGGCGGCAACATTGCAACGGATGCATTCGGTGTCGTGGCGCTGGTTGCTATGACGCCGCTGATCACCATTCAGGCCCTGGGGCTGATCTACCGATTCAGGACACGCCATCATGTCAGCACGGTACCGATTGCCGATCCCTATGCGGAGCTGCCTGATGATGCCGTGATTGAGCTGTAAGGGGGATGAGCGATCGTGATGAACCATTCCGATCTGTATCTGATGATGACCGTGACCGGACGCAAGCGGATGCCGGATTTCATCCGGCTCTACAAGGACAAGGGGCTGGACCTGCACCTGATTTCCCTGGGTGTGGGCACGGCGGCGGAATACTATATGCGTCTGCTGGGCCTGGATGAGACAGAGAAAATGATCTGCATGACCATTGTGACCGGGCGGAAATGGCTCGAAGTCAAGAAGGCCATGTCTGTCCGCCTCCGCATTGAAGCGCCGGGCGTGGGCATTGCCTATGTGATCCCGCTTTCAGCCATCGGCGGCAAGCGGGAGCTGATGCTTATGACGGACGGTCTGGACTATGAGAGGGGAGCGGAAACAGCCTTGAAAGGAACAGAGCAGGAACTGCTGATTGTCATTGGCAATCAGGGATACAGTGAACAGATCATGGATGCGGCACGCAAGGCCGGCGCACGCGGCGGCACGGTGATTCATGCCAGAGGCACCGGTCATGAAAAGGCGGAGCAGTTTCTCGGCATCTCCCTGGCCAGTGAGAAGGATATCATTCTGATTGTCGCGCCCTCGGAAATGAAGGCCGACATGATGAAGCAGATCATGCACGATGCCGGTGTGAGCACAAGAGCCGGGGCCATCGTGTTTTCCCTCCCGGTCACAGATACGGCCGGCATGATTCTCAGGCCGCAGAGCGAGGACCTGGAGGAAGAGGGAGAAAGCGCCGAGGCGCAGGAGACAGCGGACCAGCCGAAGGCAGAAAGCGGAGAGCAGGCCTGAGGAAAAAAGTTCACATAAACTTCAGATTTCAGTCAACTGTTATACAGGAATACTATTTATGATAGAACCTGCCGGGAGGGAATTCCGGCAGGTTCTATGAGATTTAGGAGGGGTTGACATGAAGAAACTGATTTCGATCCTGATTGCATGTATGCTTCTGATGAGTATCGGCCTGTCTGCGGCTGCAGAAGGCAGCACACCGCCGTCTCCGCCGGAGGGCGGCATGGGCGGTACGCCTCCGGACATGCCGGAGGGCGGCATGGGCGGTACGCCTCCGGACATGCCGGAAGGCGGCATGGGCGGTACGCCTCCGGACATGCCGGAAGGCGGCATGGGTGGAACACCTCCGGACATGCCGGAAGGCGGCATGGGTGGAACACCTCCGGACATGCCGGAAGGCGGCATGGGCGGAACACCTCCGGGAATGCCCGGCGGATCCTCCAGCGCAGACCTGACCTATACAGCAGCCGTCGAGATTACGGCATCTGAAACCCAGGCGGATCAGACCTATACATCCGATACGGTCGACGAGAGCGCCCTGATCATCAATACCGACGGCAGTGTGACGATTGAAAATCCGACTGTGACCAAGACGGGCAGTTCCACAGGCGGGGACAACTGTAATTTCTACGGCCTCAACGCGGCTGTCCTGGCCATGGGCGGCACGACGGTAACCATAACCGGGGGCACCATTGAGAGCTCGGCTGACGGGGCCAACGGTGTATTCAGTTACGGCGGCAACGGCGGACAGAACGGCGCAGAGGGTGACGGAACAACGGTTGTGATTTCCGATACCGTGATTACCACCACGGGTTCCGGCTCCGGCGGCATTATGACGACCGGCGGCGGCATCACCTATGCCAGCAATCTGACGGTGACCACATCCGGCGGGTCTTCTGCCCCGATCCGCACAGACCGCGGCGGCGGAACGGTCGTAGTGGATGGCGGCACCTATACGTCCAACGGACTCGGGTCTCCGGCCATCTATTCCACGGCGGATATTACGGTTTCCAATGCGGAACTCGTGTCCAATCTGTCCGAGGGTGTCTGCATTGAAGGTCTCAACTCCATCGCCCTGAACAACTGCAGCCTGACGGCCAACAACACAAAGTGCAACGGAAACGCCACCTTCCTCGACAGCATCATGATTTATCAGTCCATGAGCGGTGACGCGGACAGCGGCACATCTTCCTTCACCATGACAGACGGCACCCTGCGGAGCATGAACGGACACATCTTCCACGTGACCAACACGCATGCGGTTATCCGTCTGAGCAATGTCACGCTCATCAATGAAGACGAGGACAATGTCCTGATTTCTGTATGCGACGACGGCTGGAGCGGCGCGGACAATACGGCTGAATTCTATGCGGATGCACAGGCGCTGTCCGGCGCAGTGCTCGTCGGCAGTGATTCCTCCCTGACGCTGAATCTGACAAACGGCTCCACACTCGAAGGCTATGTCAGCGGAAATATCACAAACAGTAAGGGCACCGTGGTTTCCACAGAGGCGGGCACCGTGTCGGTGACCCTGGATGAAACCAGCACCTGGACGCTGACAGCCGACAGCTATATTACCGAATTCAACGGCAGTGCGGCCAATGTCATCAGCAACGGATATACGCTGTATGTCAACGGCACGGCGCTCGAAGGCGTCACTGAATAATCTTCACGGAAAGAACGGCTTCCCTGCGGGAGCCGTTTTTCTGTGGAAGCCTGTGGAACAAAGAGGTGATTCCTTGCTTTTGAACAGAGGAAACAGTATAATTTTCCTGAAAATAAAAGGCAGTACCGCATGCTGCCTGCATGCAGCGGCCTGGTCAGAAAGCAGGAGAACAAAAGATGGACCAGTTTTATCCCAATGGCATGATCCATGAGGATCATTTTTCAGAAACCATGGAAACCGTCGTACGTCCGGCACTCAGGAAGATCCGGAAGGACCGCATGGTGGCCGGCGCGGACGGAAAGAAACTGTTTGTTTCGGTGTTTCCGTCTGAGGGAAAGAAAGGCACTGTGATCATCCATCACGGCTTTACAGAATCCGTGGAGAAGTTTTCAGAAGTCATTTATGCTCTGAACCAGGCGGGCTATACGGTCGGTATGCATGAGGCCAGGGGCCACGGGAGATCCTATACAGACCCCGGCGTGGATAAGGCTTCCGGCGATACCTATGTTGCGCATTTTGATGATTATGTGGAGGACCTGCATGCCCTGATGGGGACCGTCTACAGGGATCTCCCCAGGCCGTATTTCCTTCTGTGCCATTCCATGGGCGGCGCGGTCGGTGCTCTGTATCTTGAGAAGTATCCGGGCGTTTTTGAAAAAGCCGTGCTGTCTTCTCCCATGATTGCGCCTTCCACTTATGGGATCCCGAAGCCGGTCGTGATGGCGATCTGCACCACGATGACGGCGGTCGGAAAAGGGAAGAACCGGGTTATGATGAACAAAGGATATACGGGGCATGAGGATTTTGCCACCAGTGCCACGACGTCCAAAGCACGCTTTGACTGGTACGACGACATGAAGTATGCGGTCAAAGAATTCCAGAACAGCAGCCCGACCTTCTGCTGGACGAAGGAATCTGTCCGGGTGACGAATCGGATCCTGAAGCCCGGTGAAGTCGAAAAAATCAGCATTCCGGTTCTGGTTCTTCAGGCACCGGAAGACCAGAGCGTTCTCGTCGAGCCGATGGACCGCTTTGCCCAGCGCCTGCGGCATGGAAAGCTCGAGCGGTTTGAAGGGGCAAAACATGAAATCTACCGCTGCGTGGATGCAACGGCCTGCCGGTGGATGGATACCGTGCTTGCGTTCCTGGCATCCTGATGCCGCGCCGAGGAGGGCTGTGCCGTTTTCCCGGAGACAGAGGGGGGATATGAACCATGAAACATTTTGACAACAGCGGAAACTGTACCGGGGAATCGTTTGAAACAGGGTTTGGCGAAACGCTGCACTTTGACAACGGCGGCCACTGCCTGGGGTCCTCCATGGATACCGGGCTGGGTCAGACCGTCCATTTCGACAACGGCGGACAGTGCCTGGGAACCTCGCTCAATACGGGCTTCGGGGAGACGGTGCACTATGATAACGGCGGACATTGCGTCGGGACAACGCTGAACACCGGGTTTGGCTATGCCCATTTTGACAACGGCGGGCAGAACCTGGGTTCCTCCTGGGGCGGCCTGGGGAGCCGGAACAGCAGCGCGGAATCGGACCGTTCCATTGCCGGAGATCCGTTTCACTTCTTTGGAGAAAACAATGACGATCCTCTGTCCGGAAATTCGTTCCCGGATGAGCAGGATTTCTGACAGAACCAGACGGACAGACACGGCCGGATCAGCGAACTGATCCGGCTGTTTTTTTGCGTCTGCAGAAAGAATGGGAAATGTATACATTTGGTGACAATCCGCACAAAAGGTTATATATTTTTATTAAAAATATACAAATAATACTGACAAAAGAATCTTATTGTGATTATAATGTCCACGTAGAAAGATAACAATACTGACACAGCCGTGTGATGCATCTGTAAACAGCTGAAGATACGGCCTCTTCAGCGACGGATCGGAAGACGAGCGACTGGCTTCCGGGAGTGCAGAGCACGGCGGTGGATGGTAAAAATGGATAAGGAGTTCAAGGTCGTTATGGAAAACAATGTATTTGCCCGTATCCGCCAGAGCACAGGTCTGACGCAGAAGGAATTTGCGCATGTCATTGGTGTATCATCGGTTGGCTGCTGGGAACAGGGAAGACATTTTCCAAATCATTCTTCCATGAAAAAACTGGTTGAATTCTGTGCAAGAAGAAATATCGGTGACATTGATGAGGTTAAATCGGAATGGAGCACGTGGCGGACAAAGAAGCGGCGGAAAAGCGTGAGGAGAAAGCGATCGGAATCACTGGACAATCCCTTTACCCGCATCCGCCAGGCCACCGGACTGACCCAGAAAGAATTTGCACAAATCATTGGGGTGCGGTCCGTGGCCAACTGGGAACGCGGGCGATGCTATCCCAATTATGGCGCGATGAAAAAAATCGTTCAGTTCTGTGAGGAAAACCATATCGATTACAGTGAGGCCCAGGAGGCGTGGAAGAGACGAAACAGGACAACCAGCAGGAACAAGTGCGCTGCACAGCAGATCCGATGGGAGAAATTCAAAGCGCGGAACGGAGAACAGCAAAACATGGCTGCGCAGATCCGGAATTTCATCAGGCAGTGCGATGGGAACAGTGAGTCGCAGCTGAACATGCGCCGCACCGCTCAGCAGATGCTGGAAATGCTCCGGCAGAAAACGATATCATAAGCCAGATAGACGGCCCTGTGCAGTTTCTGCACAGGGTTTTGCTCTGCCTTTGTTTACAGAAGGATAGACTGTGTATACAATAGCAGTCACAGGAACGAAACGAAAAGGAAAAGAGATGAAACAGCATGCGGTATCTTGAAACAGGGCGGCTGATTCTCCGGGCGTGGCAGGAAGCTGACGCGGAAGGGCTCTATGAGTACGCGCGGTGCCCGGATGTGGGCCCGATTGCCGGGTGGCCGCCGCATCAGTCCGTGGAAGAAAGCCTGGATGTGATCCGCCATGTATTGTGTCATGAGGCCTGCTTTGCGATCTGTCTGAAGCCGGAAAACCGGCCGATCGGCACAGTCGAGCTGAAGCTGAACGGGCATACGGACATGACGGAGCGGGATGATGAATGCGAACTGGGATACTGGCTGGCAAAACCCTTCTGGGGACAGGGTATCATGCCGGAAGCTGCAGCGGAGCTGATCCGGTATGGTTTTGAAGACCTCGGCATGCGCAGAATCTGGTGCGGGTACTATGAAGGAAATACCAAGTCCAGACGCGTTCAGGAGAAACTCGGTTTCCGCTATCAGTGGACAACGAAGGATGTGGATGTCCCGCTGATGCATGAGAAGCGGACCGGGCATGTCAGCAGCCTGACAAGGGATGAATGGGTCTGGAAGAGGCTGTACGATGCCGCTGCAGCGGTTCGGCAGGGCCGCAGGATTTCCGACTATGTCGATGCAGGCGGTGTGGCGGCAGCCATCCTTTCGTCTTCCGGGAAAATCTACACGGGCGTGTGCGTGGATACCTGCTCGACGCTTGGCATCTGCGCGGAGCGCAGTGCGATCTTCAGCATGCTGACTGCAGGCGAGAGCCGGATCGAGCGCGTTGTGACCATTATGTCGTCCGGAGCGTGCGGCACACCGTGCGGCGCATGCCGGGAACTGATGGTGCAGCTCATGCCGGAGGACTATCGGGAAATTGAGATCATGCTGGACATGGAAAGCGGGCGTACAGTGAAACTTGAGGAACTGACACCGCAGTGGTGGATCTGAAGCCGGAATCCCGTCGGATCCATCCTCCTTTGAGCAGGCGCTGCTGCCTGCTCTTTTTGCATGGGAGATGCATTTTCCAGGAGAGAAAAAAATGGAGAAGAAAAGGGCATGCAGGAGCATATGTCTTAAATTTGTTACAATTGTTTAATAGTGTTATATTAATATTGCACTAGTGAATTGTGCTGTGCGGCCGGATTTTTGAATGCCTGCAGGTATGCTATAATCGGATCAGAACAGAAGCGGTCCCACAGAGAGGAGCAGCCCCCGTATGAAAAATCAGGCTTTCAATCCGTACCTTCCAAGCTGGGAATATATTCCCGACGGTGAGCCGCATGTATTCGGCGACCGGGTCTATGTCTACGGCAGTCATGACGCATTCGGCGCGCCGATCTTCTGCGTGAATGACTATGTCTGCTGGTCTGCCCCGGTTTCAGATCTTTCGGACTGGCGCTGTGAAGGCGTCATTTACCGGAAGCGGCAGGACCCGGGCAATCCCTTCGGCATCCGGTCCCTGTATGCGCCGGATGTCACGCAGGGACCCGACGGCCGGTATTATCTCTACTATGCGTTTGATTTCCTCGGCGAGATTGGCGTCGCTGTGTGCGACACACCGGCCGGGCAGTATACGTTCTACGGAAAAGTGCACCACAAAAACGGAAAGGTCTGGGGTAAAAAAAGCGGGGAACAGTTCCCGTTCGATCCCGGCGTGCTGACCGATGATGACGGCCGGGTCTGGCTGTATTCCGGCTTTGCGGTGAAGGTGCCGTTCCCGGCCTCGAGATGGCATGACCTGCGCAATGACGGCGGCGTGGTGATGGAACTGGAGAGTGACATGGTGACCATCCGCACCGAGCCGCGCGTCCTTTTCCCGACAAAAGGAAAGGACGGCGCGTTCCCGCACGCGTTCTTTGAGGCGAGCTCAATTCGGAAAGTGGACGGGAAATACTGTTTTGTCTATTCCTCTGAGCACAACCATGATCTGTGCTGGGCCATGAGCGACCGTCCGGACGGCGGTTTCCGATACGGCGGTGTGCTGGTGGACCTGGGCGATCTCTACCTGGATGGAAAGACCGATGAGGGCCATGCGAACAACTATCTGGGCAACACGCACGGGGGACTGCTGCAGATCGGCAATGACTGGTATATTTTCTATCACCGCCAGACCAACCGTTCCTCGTATGCGCGCCAGGCCTGCGCAGAAAAGCTGGAGCGCACGGCGGACGGCGGTTTCCGCCAGGCGGAGGTCACCAGCTGCGGCCTCAACGGGGGCCCGCTGCGGGGCGAAGGCCGGTATGAAGCGCGCATTGCCTGCAATCTCTGGGCGAAGGGGCATGCGACCGGGCGCGTGGATGGTTCCGCTCCGCACAAGCGCCTGGCGGAGCACCCGTATTTCACCCAGTCCGGGAAGGACAGGGAAGGGAACGGCGACCAGTATATCGCCAATCTCCGGGACGGTGCCTGCGCCGGGTTCAAGTATTTCGACTTCAGGGGGTGCCGCGGGATCTCAGCGGACGTCCGTGGCGAGGCGGACGGCGTCCTGGCCGTGTCCCTGGACCCGGAGGGCAGGGAGGAAGTCTGCCCGATCCGGGTCAGCGTGCGGGGAGAAACACAGACGGCGGAAGCACCCTGCCGGATACCGGACGGCGTGCATGCGCTGTACTTTACTTTCCGGGGAACGGGTGCCCTGGATTTTCTCAGCTTTGAACTGAAAACATGAAAACGCGATGCGCACAGAAAGGAGCGGCGGGATGGCGTACAGTGAACTGATCAAGAATTTCAGCAGAATCCGGGATTACATGCGGGAATTCTATCTTTACGGCTTCAAGAGCCGGGGGGAGTACACACAGAAAAGCGCACGCTCCTATGACAATGAGCGCAGACGAATCGAGAGCATTCTGGACGGGTACATGCGCTTTCGGCAGACACCGGAAGGCCGGAATGTGTTTTTGTCCATTGACAGCAGAAAGGTGCCGCACAATCCGCTCTACAAGGCCTGGAAGGCCGGGAGCTTTACAGACGGGGATATCACGCTGCACTTCCTTCTCTTTGACATTCTGTATGCGCCGGAGGTCGCGCTGACCCTCCAGGAGATTACGGAGGCAGTGGACCGGAAGCTGGCAGTGTTTGAAGAGCCCCGCGTCTTTGATGAATCCACGGTGCGCAAGAAACTGAAGGAGTATGCTGCCGAGGGCCTTCTGATCATGGAAAAGAAGGGAAAAAGTGTCCTGTACAGACGGTCGGAGGCTGCTCAGCTCCCGGGAAGGGATGTGCTGGACTTCTTCTCTGAGACCGCCCCGTGCGGGGTGATCGGGTCCTTCCTTCTCGACAAGATGGAGGCGCATCCCGGCCACTTTGCCTTCAAGCATCACTATATTACCTCCTCCATGGACAGTGAAATCCTCTGCGCGCTCTTTCTCGCCATCCGGGAAAAGCGGGAAGTGACGCTGGAAACCATTCACCGTCCGGACGGGCAGACGCATGTGCTGAAGGCTGTTCCCCTGCAGATCATGGTCAGTGTCCAGAGCGGAAGACAGTACCTGATGGCTGCGGCGGATCACAGACAGAGAATCCGGTCGTTCCGTCTGGACAATATCCTTTCAGTCTCCCCGGGGGAGGTCTGCGGGGAGTACGACACGCTGCGCGGGAACCTGGAAAGGATGCGGCAGCATATCTGGGGCGTCAGCACGCACAGCTTTTCCGGTGCGCGCATGGAGCATGTGGACTTTACCGTGCGCTTCGGGCCGGATGAGGAACACATCTTCCGGCGTCTTGAAAGGGAAAAGCGCTGCGGGACGGTGGAGCGCCTCGGTGAAGACACCGCCCGGTTTTCAGCCGATGTCTATGACGCAAGCGAGATGATCCCCTGGATCCGGACCTTTATCTGCCGTCTGACTGAGCTGCATTTTTCAGACCCGCAGCTGCAGGAACACTTTCTGCACGATCTGCAGGAAATGGCAGAGATGTACGGCGTGGAAGGCGGTGAGGACGCGTGACGGTTTTCAGTGAGCTCTACAGCGCGTACTACAACGCCGTGGCGGACATCCTGAAAAAGGCTTCGGACCACCCGGTGACGCAAAAGGAGATCCGGGAGACAGCGCAGAAGGCAGCGTTCAGCGAGAGCATGCTGAGCATTGTGCCTGCCCTCACGGAGGAGAGATGGCAGGTGCTCCGCAGGGACGGGAGGACTGTGCTGGATCATGTTCCGACCATGCCGCTGACGCTTTTGCAGAAGCGCTGGCTCAAAGCCATCTATCTGAACCCGCGCATCCGCCTGTTTGAGGATCAGCTGCCGGAGGCTCCGGACGTGGAACCGCTGTTTACCCCGGAGGATGTTGCCGTGGTCGACCGGTATGCAGACGGCGATCCGTATGAGGATGCGCAGTACAGAGCACATTTCCGCCTGATCCTCAACGCACTGAACATGAACTATCCTCTGCAGATCGACTATACATCCGGAAAGGGAAAGCACGCCCGCCTGATCCTGATGCCGCGGCGTCTGGAGTATTCCGAGAAGGACGACAAATTCCGCCTGATCGGGGAGGACAGTCGGCGCACATGCGTCATCAATGTTGGGAGAATCGTCAGCGTCCGCCCGTATGCCGGGCAGCTGGAGTGGTATGCCGCAGGAAAAGAGCAGGACCGGGCGGAGGTTGTCCTGGAGGTCGTCGATCAGCGCAATGCCCTGGAAAGGGTGCTGATGCATTTTGCGCATTTTGAGAAGGAAGCGGAAAAACTCGATGACCTGCATTACCGCGTGACGATCCGCTATGACCGGGACGATGAAACCGAGATGGTGATCCGCATTCTTTCCTTTGGGCCTCTTGTGCATGTCACGGGACCGGACAACTTTGTCCATCTCATCCGGGAGCGCCTGATGCTTCAGAAACACTGCGGCCTGATCTGATTCGCAACATTTTTTCCGGGAATGGGAAGCCGGGCGGATGTACAATGAGCCCGTCATCCGGAGCAGAAAGCATTCGGATGAAAAAACGGCTGCCACAGAAGGGACAGCCCGGAATACCATTCGCGCATCCTGCATGAAGGCGGGACGGCGCAGAAAGGAAAACAGTATGCTGAAGATTCAGGGAAAAGTGAACACGGCACTGTGCTATGCATCCGTGATCGAAGAACAGGCCATCGAGCAGATTTCCCGCATGTGCGACTATGAACTGACTGAGGGAAGCCGCATCCGCATAATGCCCGACGTGCATGCCGGAGCCGGCTGCACTGTCGGAACCACGATGACAGTGACGGACAAAGTGTGTCCGAATATTGTCGGTGTGGACATCGGGTGCGGAATGTATACGGTGCATCTCCGGGACAGGGCGATTGACGACTGCCTGCCGCACGCTCGTGACTTTAGTCGTGAGTTAGGCGGGCCAAATTGTTCGAAATCTGAAGTGTGAGTGATATAATTATCTCAGGGTATAAAGCATTCCCACGTTCGTTTATTAGCAGAAAGCCACAGGGCAAGATCAGTGACCAACAGGAAAGGAAGGGCTGTATGAAGCAGATAACAACCTATGGTGTACGGATTCATGCGGCTTCGCTTAAGCCTGTTCAGGACATGATATGCATTTACAGGCAGGCTGTGTCTTTTCTGATCAATGTGTGTGATGAACAGTGGAATAAAATCGCTCCTGTGTTTTCCCTGTTGCGGCGGAAAACGCTTGTGGAAGAACTTGTACACTGTACGAAAACCAGAAAGACAGTTCAATACAATCAGTTCGATACCCTGTTTTACAAGTTGCCTTCCTATATTCGCAGAGCCGCGATATCCGAAGCCATTGGCGCAGTTGAATCCTACAGGAGCCGCCTGAAGGCGTGGAATGAGAATCCCATTGGAAAGGGTCCCGGTCTCCCTCAGGCTGGGTTTACGTATCCTGTTCTGTACGAAGGAAACATGTTCGAGCAGACCGGGGATTATTCCGCGAGGATTAAAGTCTGGATCCGGAACACCTGGGACTGGATGGACGTTACCTTTCGGAAATCTGACGCGGACTACATTCTCCGGCACTGCGGTGATCGACATAAGCTCTGCCCTTCCATTGTAAAGAATGGCAGAAAGTGGGAGCTTATGTTCGCCTTTGAGGAAGAAGTATCTCTTCGTAGTGTGGATGTAAAGGATCAGAAGATCCTTGCTGTTGATCTTGGTATAAATAACGCGTGCGCCTGTTCTGTGATGAAGTCAGACGGCACTATTGTCGGCAGAAGGATGTTCCGCCTGCCTGTACAGGAAGACTGTCTGAACCATCTGATGAACAAGGTGAAGAAGGCATATAAGCAGGGTCATAAGCATATCCCCACGCTCTGGAACTCTATCGAAAATGTCAACCATGTAATCGCTGTGGAAACGGCAAGATTCATTGCCCGGATCGCGGAAGAATACCAGGTGGACGTGGTGGTGTTCGAGAAACTGGATCTGTCGGGCAGCAAGAAGGGGAAATCCAGACGCCAGCGGCTCCATCTGTGGAAGGGCCGAGATGTGCAGAGCATGGTTGCCTGTAAGGTACACAGGCTCGGAATTCGCATATCCCGCGTAAACGCCAGGAACACTTCCCAACTGGCCTTCGATGGCTCCGGATATGTTTTAAGGGACAAGAACAATTACAGTGTTTGCCAGTTTCAGACAGGCAAGATCTACAACTGTGATCTGAACGCATCCTATAACATCGGAGCAAGATATTTCGTAAGAGAAATCATAAAAACCCTGCCGGCGACGACAGGGTTGGGCATTTCGGCAAAAGTTCCGGAATGTACCAGGAGAAGCACCTGCACCTTGTCTACGTTAATTAGCCTGAACGTGGCTTTGGTGGTTTAAACACCGTCATTGCTGAGTTCCCGCTGTATAGTAGAAAGGCAGTTCAGGGACTAAATCCCTGGAAGCACGCGACTTGAGTCGTGTGAGGCTTCACGAGTCCCCGATGGCGTACAAGTCGCTGAAGGACATCGTCGATGGAATCCGTGACAGTGTGGACATTCTGGAAATCATCCGGCCGGTGTACAACTTTAAGGCCGGCTGAGAAAAAAAGAGCGCCGCAGACGTGACGCTCAGAAAAAAACACCCCGCAGACAGCGTGATGATCACTGTCTGCGGGGTGTCTGCGTTTGCTTACTTCTGCAGTTTCGCGCGGACCCAGGTGAAGGCGGGGATAACCAGCACGAGAATGCCGAGATACCCGATATAGGTGGTTCCCTGCTGGAGCAGAGCCTTCATGCCGAAGGAGGCGCCGAGGGCGGCAATGCCAAGAAGCAGGACCGTGATGACGGCTCTGCGCAGCTGCAGGTTCCTGATGCCGCTGAACAGCTTGTCAAAGCGGCGGCAGCCTGCGTTGGCCAGACCGGCGGCACTCGTCAGGACAGCGAGGGTCATGAGGATCACGAACAGCCAGGTCAGCCAGGGCATGTTCAGGCGTCCAAGCACGGCCATGATCGGGACGGCCACCACACCGGGATTGCACAGGTCCGGGATGATGGTCACATAGCAGAACAGCGTGAAGGCAATCGCGATCATGAGGATGACCGTGATGATATAGCCGGCGATGATCGCTTTTTTCGTCTCTTTTCTGGATTCCAGAAGGTCGGCGACGGACATCACGTTGAAGGCAATGGTGGACTGGAAGCAGCCGTAGAGGATCGCGCTCAGGATGGCGTGGAGCAGGTTGGGCTTTGCGGTGCTCACGGGTTCGGCTGCGATGGCGGCACCGAGGTCATACTGGCCGAAAGCCAGGGACAGCACGGCGATGAGCAGAACGACGGCGACAATGGCGTACATCATATACTTGGAGGCCAGAGACAGGAGTTTGGAGCCATAGAGGCACAGCAGGGCGGAAATGATGATGGTCGGGATGGCGGCGCCCCAGTAGCTGAAGCCGAAGTTCATGAGCACATTGGCTTCACCCGAGAACGCAAGACCGCCGGCGCACATGACAGTGCCCAGGAAGAGAACGTCATAGATGACGCTCATGACCGGCCCGATCTTTTCACCGTAGCAGGAGAGGACAAAGGGACGATAGTTGGTGGTTCCGTTGCTTCTGGCGTATTCCGTCATATAGAACATGACGCCGCCGGTGACGAGCATGGCCAGCAGGGGCATCAGGAGTCCGACCCAGCCATACTTGACATAATAGGTGACCGAGAAAGCACCGGTGGCGAACCCGGGACCGAAATGACCGCCGAGCCAGACAGCGGCAACGCCGAGATAGGAAGCGGAGAAGATACCTGCTTTTTTCATGATACCGTCCTCCTTATTCATGGTCGAAGGATGTTCTGCCGCACAGTGCATCCTTCATGTCTGCAGCCATCTGCATGTGGAGAGGGTGTGTCAGATAGGCGTGGAGCTCTTCCTCATTGCCGAGTTCGATGGAAGCCATGATGTCAAAATTGGAGTCCCGCTCCACACAGTTGCGATACACCTGAGGATTGTGCAGAAAGGGCAGGGTCTCATCGAGCTTCTGATAGGTGTCAGAGACCTTCCGGTAAGCTGCCTCGAGGTCTGTACCGGGTTTGAGCTTTAAAAGGACATAGTGCTTCAAAAGAAAACCCCCATTCTTTTGTGCAGGAAAACAGGCCCTCCTCATGGATGACCTGTTCTGCTTGCTGATCTTTAAAAATGACTATACTCTGACAGGCCCCAAAAAGCCATAGCCCATCGGAGGATGAAAACAAAAAAACGTGATAAATACAATTCTGCAGCTGTGGTGCAGGAAAACGGGCCTGGAAAAAAGACGCTGGGACTCTTGCATGCGCATGAAAAACGGGATATAGTGACGGGCAGTCATTTTCCATTGTCAGGAGGTTGACCCATGCATACTGCACCTGCACCGCTCTTCCGCGATCCGATTTTTGACGGCCCGGCCGATCCCACGGTGATTTATAACCGGGAGGAGAAGACCTGGTGGATTATTTATACCCAGAGGCGCGCCAATGTTCCCAGCCATCATGTGAGCTGGGTGCATGGAACGGATCTGGGTGTTGCTTCCAGTGATGATCACGGAGCGACATGGCTCTACCGCGGCACGCTGAACCTGGAGCCCGTGGAGAAAGGCAGAAACACCTTCTGGGCACCTGAGATCTTCTGGGAAAACGGTGTCTACCACATGTATGTGAGCTACATCACCGGTGTCCCTGACAGCTGGCGGGGAAACCGTGACATCCTCCACTATACCTCGTCCAATCTCTGGGACTGGACGTATGCAGACACACCTGTGCTCTCCTCCCACCGTGTGATTGATGCCTGTGTCTTCCATGCGGATGACGGATACCGGATGTGGTACAAGGATGAAGCCGATGAAAGCTTCACCCATGTGGCTTTTTCAGAGGACCTCCATACATGGAAGCATCTGGGGCGCGCGACGCAGGACCAGGCGCAGGAAGGACCGAATGTCTTTTCTCTGGGCGGAAAGTACTGGCTGATCGCCGATGTATGGGACGGCCAGGCCGTGTATGAGAGCACCGATCTGACCAGCTGGAACCGACAGGCGGGCAACATTATGCAGGGGGCCGGCAAACGGATGGAGGACACGAACCGTGCCCACCATGCCGATGTCCTGACCCTTGGAGACCGCGCATATATCTTCTACTTTGTCCATCCCACCCAGAAAAAGGAGGATGATCCGCTCGGCAGTCATCTGAGCCGGAGATCTAGTGTGCAGGCGGCAGAGATGAAAGTGATCGACGGGCGGCTGTGCGCAGTGCGGGATGAAGCGTTCGATTTCTATCTTCCGGACCTGTAAAAAGGGAAGCACATCCTTTTTGCAGAGGGCATCTGCCGGAAACGTGCCGCACGGCATCATTGACTGACAAAGGAGAGCAGCGCACTGTTTGTGTGCGCACTTTGGAAAATATTTATGGCGTTGATTGTATTCTTGGCCGGGATCATTCTGTTTGTTCCGGATTATGCGTGGCATCGGGTCACTGTCAGTGCCTCCGGCCGACCGGGAAAGGTGCTGACCTGGACGGCAGCCGTTGTTGTGACGCTGGTCTTAATCCTTCCGATGCAGCTGTCACCGATATGGAATGGAGCGATCCGGGAACACCGCAACCAGTATGAGCTGATGGCCGAATCACTCCTGGAAGGTCATCTGTATATTGATTATCAGGATATCGACCCGAAACTCCTGGAGATGGAAAACCCCTATGACCCTGAGGCACGCAAACAGGCAAAGGTTGACTTTCACTGGGATCACGCATGGTACAACGGCCATTACTATATGTATTTTGGCATTGTGCCGGTCCTGTCTGTCTTTCTGCCTTTTCGGGTCATCGCAGGGCGTGAGCTGAATACCATGCGGGCTACACAACTGTTTACAGGGCTTGGCGTCATCGGACTGTTTGCTCTGTTCCGCATGCTGTCGCGCCGCTTTTTCCCGAAAATGACCCTGGGAACCTGTCTGGTCCTGTCCATCAGCGTTTCCATCATCAGTTTCTGGTACGCTTCCGGCTTTCCGGCTCTGTATTGCACTGCGATCTCATCCGGTGTCTGTCTGGAAATCTGGAGTCTGGTTTTTTTCTTCAAAGGGGTCTTCATTGAGCCCAGGGAGCGGCTCCAGCTTGTGTATGCCGCGCTCGGAGGGTTCTGCGGAGCGCTGGTCCTCGGCTGCCGTCCGACGATTGCGCTGGCGAACCTGCTGATCCTTCCGCTGCTGGCCGCCTATCTTGCAAAGAAAAAGAAAGAAGGAACACTGAGCCTGAAACTGATCTTCAGGATCTTTCTGGCAGCACTGCCGGGCCTGATCGTGGTTGCAGGGCTTCTGGTCTATAACGCTGTGCGTTTTGACAGTCCCTTTGAGTTCGGACAGTCCTACCAGCTGACGGTTGCAGATCAGCATCACTATGGGGGTATCCCGGATCTGACAGCCGTATTGAATGGGATGATCGAGATGTTCTTTCAGCCGATGGAATTCCAGACAACCTATCCATGGCTGAGTTACGGGGGCATTTACTCGAGTTTCCCGCTGCTCCTGTTTGGGATCGCGCTGCTGCTGCCCGGGACTCTCCGCTCGGCCGGAAGAGAGAAGGCTGCGGCTGTCCTGATTGGATGTTTCTTGCTCCCGCTGCTGATTACACTCTTTGAGGTGCTGTGGAGTCCATACCTGCTGGAGAGGTACCAGATGGATATCTATTACCTGATGGGGATCGGCGCGTTCTTCTCCATCGGATTCATCGGAGAGCGGATAGCAGGGAAAAAGCATGCAGCAGCTTTTCGCAGCGTCGTTTCTTTTCTTGCGATGGCCGCTGTCATCAGTGCGGTCCTCCTGTGGGTTGTGCCGCATGATAAGAATTACACGGCATATGTGGAAGGCGCATTGGAGAAAACGGGCCAGCTGCTTTTCTTCTTAAAACCATGACGGCATCCACTGGCACAGGCAGAGTATGCTGAGGAATGAATCACCGGACAGAATCGGACATGCTTCAGCCAAAATGAGCCCCGGCGTTTGCCGGGGCTCATTTGCTTCTGCAGGCAGATCATGCCTCTTGTTTCCAAACGAATGGCCGTCCTGGACAGCTCAGCGGTCAGGCGGCTTTCGGCCAGCGGATCCAGCGCGTCTGCGTATCCCGGGAAGGATCGTAGACCTGCAGGCGGTAGCCGTCGAGCAGGCAGTAAGGGGAAGTGTCGTTGTCCGGGTTGATCTCCTCGTCGGTGGCCATGGAGAGCGGGGCAACGACGGAAACGATCACGCCGCCGTCGGGCGGATAAACGATGGTGTCAAACGCATCTTCGATATAGCTTTCATAGCGGATATAATAATCGCTGCTGACCGTGCAGTGGATGATGAGGGGATAGTCGAGCAGCGCACGGATGGACTCGGAAGTGCCTTCTTCCGTATAGCCGTACTGCCGCAGCGTCCCGATATACATGGCGATGTGATAGGAACTGCCATGGTGGCGAATGGCGAGAATATCGCCGATCTGCAGGCGCTGACTGAGATCAGCCCCCTGTGCAGAGCTGCTGCCTGGAATATCTGTTTGGGCGGAGGCGGGCATATACAGTGCACCGCTGATGGAGCCCAGCGGCTGGAAGCCGTGACTGCGCAGCAGCCACCCGATAAACCCGTTGCAGTCATACCCGTAGATATAGGGATATCCTTTGATATAGTATCCCGGGGAGGACTGCCAGGCATTCATGACCGTGCCCAGGCGGCTCTCTGCCCTGCCGCCCCAGAAATAGGGACATCCGAGTTCAAAGCGCGCCTCAACGCTGCGGCCGGTCACCTGATTGTAATGTTCCAGGAGCGGATTTCCCTTTTCGAGATGGGAAAGAGCAGCCTCGAGCAGATCATTCTGTGTCAGCTCCTCTGCCCTGACGGGGGCGAGGAGGCACAGCAGGCTCAGGGCCAGGATCAGAAGTGTACAACGGCGCATGTTCCATCTCCTGTTCATCTTTGATTCCGCTGTGCATTATACACGCTTTTGGCCCCGGTGAAAATACGCGAAGCGGCTGAACAAAAACAGCGGACGGGTTGCGCGGATGCCATCTTTTGGTTACACTCATCCTATGCTCTGGTTTTTCGCCAGAGAAAGAAAGCGGGATTCTATGCGAAAAACAGTGTGTGTCCTTCTCGTGCTTGCAGTTGTCTCTTTGCTTTTCGTGACGTCTGCTGCGGAGGAGGCAGATGAAACCTCGGTCTATCTAGAGAAAACCTCTGTCGAAATGACAGTGGGCGGATACGGATGGCTGCGGTCGGGCCTTCAGAACCGGAAGCCCGGGGTCAAAATGACGTCCCTGACCTGGGAGTCGACGGACGAGCAGGTTGTGACGATTGATGATGAGTCAAAATATGTCGCGGTCGGCCGCGGACAGGCCCAGCTTATCCGCCGGATCAAAACCAATGACGGCAAAGAATATGTCGGTGTGTGTGATGTCCGGGTCGTCATCCCTGTGGAGGAAGTGGTCTGTAATGTGCAGTCTCTCGTCCTTATCGCAGGCAAGGATGCACCGCTGCCGGATGTCCGCGTGCTCCCTGAGGAAGCGGATGTGCGTGCCTGCACATGGACCAGCAGTCATCCGGAGATCGTCTCTGTGGAGAACGGAAGAATTGCAGCGCATGCAGCGGGCAAAGCAGTTCTGACAGTGACAAGCGACGAGCGGATTGAGAAGAGAAGGCTGCGGACGGCGTCTGTCCAGGTCACGGTGATTCCGGCTGTGGAAAGCCTGAAGGTGAACGGGGCTGACCAGGTGTTTCGCCTCGAAGCAGGCGTGCGCAGCGCGCTTTCCCTTGAGGTTCTGCCGCAGGGAACGACCATGGAAGCGCTGCACTTTGAATCATCCGACGAGCAGATCGTGACGGTGGGCGCGGACGGTGTGATGCTGGGGCATGCGGCCGGAAAAGCGGTCATCACCGTCTGGACGGACCAGACCGCTTCGGGTGAAAAACTGCAGGCGTCACTGGAAGTGGAAGTGTACCGGAAGATTGAGAGAATTTCACTCTCGCCCAATCCATATGTCGCCTTCCGGGGACAGACAGTCACGCTGACACCGGTGATTACGCCCGCGGATGCGGACATCTCCGGACTGTCCGTCTCCTGGACCAGTGATAATCCCTATGTCGCAGGGGTATACGGCATCAGTCTTTCTGCTGAAGTCGAGTGCCGCCAGGTCGGGCAGAGCAAAATTACGGTGCGCGCCGAGGACGGAAGCCGAAAGCGCGGGTCTGTGCACTTTCGGGTAGAGCCGACGGTGCCGGTCACCATCCGGAATGCAAAGGCGGAAAAACAGGGCGACAGCATGAGTCTGGCCCTGGAGCTGAAAAACCGGATGCGTGAAACCGCGGTTCGGGAAGTGAGCTTCCATCTGGACATAAAAGACGGGGAGGGAGCCCTTCTCTCCTCCCGCACCGCTTCGCTCGCGGTGCATATTCCGCCGCCCCGAAGGGGATTTTACACACTTCCGCTGAATACCGAGGAGATCCCGGAGGCAGCAGTGACTGTGGAAATCCGCATTGTGGAGATTGCCTATCCGAGAGGGGAATACGCGATTCCCGAAGAGCTGCAGAGCGTACTGGAAATACCACTGAAACAGGAAGCATCAGATCAGTAAACCTGAAAACCGGGCTGTGCAGCAAAAATGCACCCCGGTTTTCTGCGTGTGCAGTGCATTGAACAGAAGAGGACTGCGTGATATCATGACAGACAGATCAGAACGGACAGGAAGGCAGGAAAAAACAATGGCGGCGAAAACCATTCTTGTGACGGGCCCCAACGGGTTTGTCGGAGCGAGAATCATGGATGCCCTCAGCGGGGCAGTCGCGTCTCCTTCCCTGCGCGAAGCGGACGGGGAGAGCGTGAAGCGGCTGATGGATACCGTCCAGCCGGATCTCATCATTCATACGGCAGCGATGTCGGACATCGGATGCTGCGCAAAGGATCCGGAGGGTTCCTACCGGGCCAACGTGACGCTCCCGGTTCTTCTGGCAGGATGCGGCGTGAAAACGATCATTTTCAGCACAGACCAGGTGTACAGCGGATGCCGGGAGGAAGGACCGTACCGCGAGGATACGGTGTGTCCTGCCAACCTGTATGCGGAACATAAGATTGAGATGGAAAAGAGAACCCTGGATATTAATCCGGATACCGTGCTTCTCAGGGCCACCTGGATGTATGATATGCCAAGATACGGAAGCCCGAACCGGGGGAATTTCCTGGTCAGCATGCTCAGAGAAAAAGAGATCACCCTGTCGTTTGCCCAGCGGCGGGCCGTGACCTATGTGCGGGAAGTGGCAGCGCTCGTTTCCCGGGCGGCAGAGCTTCCGGGCGGAATCTACAACTACGGAAGTGAAAATGACCTGACCATGGAGGAGACTGCGCTGTGGCTGAAGGAGACACTTGCACTGCCCATCGAAATTCGGGATGCGGGCCCCAGACACAACCTGTGGATGGACTGCTCAAAGCTCAGGGAACACGGCATCTGCTTTCACAGTACCATCGAAGGTCTCAAAACATGCATTGAGGACTACAGTCTGTAAAACTTCGTCTCCTTCGGGAGACGTTTTTTTAATATTATTCTAACAGTCTGTAAGCAGTATCTTAACAATCTTTCTGCTAGAATACAGTTGCCGGCAGGGACCGGCAGAAGAAAAGAGGATGAGTCAAAATGAAAAGAATTACAGCGGCCGTACTGGCCATGATCATGAGTGTAACCCTTGCGTTTGGAGCTTTTGCAGAGACGGCGGAAACCGGTTCGGAAGTGCCTTCCGAGCAGGTAAACGAAACCCTGGAGATGGAAGAGGAAGACGAGAACGCTTTCCTGACATGGCTCAGAGAGGGTGCGAACCTGATGTCAGAACATGCAGCAGAAGGATGGGACATGGCTTCCGAAGCCGTGAAAGCCGGATGGGAGGAGGCTTCCCAGGCTGTGACAAGCGGCATGGAATGGCTCCAGGAAAAAAGCACGGAATGGCTCGCTGAGGCGGAAGCCTATATGAAGGAACACGAGTGGGACCGGAAAGTGCAGGACGCGTGGGAAACACTCAAAAAAGGCGCAGCCAAAACCGGAGAGATTGCGGCCGACAAGCTGGCTGAAGCGTATCAGACAGTGCATGACTGGGTCTGGGAAAACAGCGAAGAGGTCAATGAAGACATCGCTGAGGCTGTCGACAGTCTTGGCGAAGCCGCAGGTGTTGCCCAGGCCAGTGTTTCTTCCTGGTGCAGAACCATGGAAGAATTCATGGAGGAAAAGCAGGACCTTGTCACCGAAGAGGTGAAAGAGGCCATGGACGTGATCCGGGAGTACGCCCGGGACGCGGAATCAGTCACTGCGGAAAAGCTGGAGGAAGCCAGCCAGACGGTCCAGACATGGCTGGAGAGCGTCAGTGAAAAGCCGGACGCTGAGAACGTGCCGATGGAGGAATCCAAAACGGAGTAATCCGTATGTCCGCTTGCCGCCCCCTTCGTTCCATGATATGATGCATGTCATGGAACGAAGGGAAGGTGCCGTATGATCATTCTTGTGGACATGGATGATACCATTGAACAGCTGCTCAGGGCCTGGGTAAACAGGGTCAATAAAAAGTATGAGCGGCAGGTCACGGTGGATGAAGTGACCGACTGGAATGTCGCAGCACCCTATCCGGGACTGACCCGGAAGCAGGTGTATGACGTGATTTCAGAGAAGGGCTTCTGGAAAACCGTTGAGCCGATGCCCGGCGCAGCAGAGGCACTGAAACACTTTATGGATGCCGGGCATGAAGTCTATATCGTGACGGCGACCAACCGCGAGCATCTGCAGGAAAAAATGGATGAAGTCCTGTTTCGGTATTTCCCTTTTCTGACGTGGGATCAGGTGATTGTGACAACCCGGAAACAGCTCATCCGCGGTGATGTGCTCATCGATGACGGAATCCACAACCTGGAGGGCGGGAATTACAGAAAAATCCTGTTTACAGCGCCGCACAATCGCTATTACGATGCCGCGGCGCACGATATGATCCGGGTAAACAGCTGGGAGGAAATTGTGCCTGTCATTGATGCCATGGGCATCTGAATCATCTGTACAGAAGGGACAGCAGAAACACAGTGTTCTGCTTGTCCCTTCTGTCGTTGACAGCGGCAGGCAGATGGAGTTGACCGTTGACCGATGAACAGAGGTGTGATATAGTCACGTTGCCGCAGATCAGGCAGGCGCCCGGAAACGGACACGATGGGAAGCAGAGTGAAGTCATTCAGCCGGATGACTTATTTTTTCAGGGATGGATTAGCTATATCTAACCAAATAAGGGTACGAAACTGCAGTCTGAGGAAGATGAGGGAGCAAGAATTTCTCCGGTAAAGGGGGATCGGTTCGTGAAAACCATTCTGATGATCGAAGGGGAAAAAAAGACCGCGGAACTGACCAGGGATTATCTGGAAGCGGCCGGATATGATGTGACGATCTGCGAAAACGGAACAGACGGGCTCAGGATGGCAGAAGAGCAGAACTATGACCTTCTGATGCTGAATGCCGTGCTGCCGGATACAGACGGGTTCTGTCTCTGCCGGACCCTTCGGAAAACACAGGACCAGCCGATTCTGATGCTCTCTGAAAACGGCAGCGAAGCCGATGCCGTCCGCGGACTGGGTGTCGGTGCAGATGACTATATCACCCTGCCGTTTCGTCCCTCTGAAATGACAGCCCGTGTGCAGGCGCATCTGAGGATGGTGGAAAGACTCGCCGGGAAGGCGGGCAAGAAAAAGAAACCCGTTGAAAAGATTGAGTCCGGCACGCTGGCGATTCTTCTTCCGTACCATGAAGTCCAGGTGAAAGGCGAGACGGTCAGTCTGACGAGCAAGGAATATGATCTCCTGCTGTTTCTTGCCTCAAACCCGGGCGTGGTGTTTTCAAGGGAAACACTCTTTGAGCAGGTCTGGGGTATGGAGAATGTCGGAGATCCGGCCACGGTGACGGTTCACATCAACCGCCTGAGGGAAAAAATAGAGGAGAATCCCTCTCAGCCGCAGTTGATTCAGACGGTCTGGGGCTCAGGGTATCGGTTCAGGAAACAACAGCTTTAGAAAATATTTAGATATTGTTCATATGATTGTTAGGAAACCATGGTAGGATAGGGATCGAGTTAGTTTGCCATAACTAATCCAGAAATGGAACAGGCTGACAATGAAACTCAGATCATCCCTTTCCTCTCCGTGGCTCCTTTTTTTCTGCCCGCTTTCCTGTCCGCATGCCGGAAGAAGCAGGAAACAGCAGTGTCATGCGCCGCAGACAGGATGCAGAGGTTCTGCAGTGCAGAACCGGGGACGGGAAGCAAAAGACAGGGAGGAGGGGTCCAGTGATTCCACTGATTTATGCGACGGTTGGCGAAGAGGTGATTATCCGGAAAATCGGGGGGAGCCCTGAAGTCAAAAAACACCTGGAGAACCTCGGGTTTGTCGCCGGGGGCACCGTTACGCTGATTACCGCTCTGAACGGTAATCTGATTGTCAAGGTCAAGGAATCCCGGGTGGCGCTCAATGAAGAGCTTGCACGGAAGATCATGATTTAAGGGAGGCATGGAATATGCGCACACTGAAAGATGTTCAGATCGGGGAGTCGGCCAGAGTGGTCAAAATTCATGGAGAAGGCGCCATCAAGCGCAGGATCATGGATATGGGAATCACAAAGGGCATTGAGATTCATGTCAGAAAAGTGGCTCCGCTCGGCGACCCGATTGAGATCACCGTCCGCGGATACGAGCTTTCACTCCGCAAGGCAGACGCTGAAAGCATTGAAGTTGAGTAAAGAAAGAAGGAGCCTGGAATGAGTATCAGAATTGCGCTTGCGGGGAATCCCAACTGCGGCAAAACAACCCTGTTCAATGCACTGACAGGATCCAATCAGTTTGTCGGCAACTGGCCGGGCGTCACGGTGGAAAAAAAGGAAGGCAGACTGAAGAAGCATGATGACATCGTCATCACGGACCTGCCGGGTATTTACAGCCTGTCTCCCTATACGCTCGAAGAAGTGGTGGCAAGAAACTACCTGGTGGGAGAGCGTCCGGATGCGATATTGAATATCGTGGACGGCACCAATCTTGAACGCAACCTCTATCTGACCACACAGCTCGTGGAACTGGGCATTCCGGTGGTTGTGGCGATCAACATGATGGATGTGGTGCGCAAGAACGGGGACAAGATCAACACCCAGGACCTCGCGCAGCAGCTGGGCTGCAGGATTGTGGAAATCTCCGCACTCAAGGGCACCGGCGTGATGGAGGCAGCTGAGGCAGCCATTCAGGCGGCGAAAGAAACCAGAACGGTTCCGATGCACACCTTCTCCGGTCCTGTGGAACACGCCCTGGCGCATATTGAGGAAGCTGTGGTTCACGGCATGCCTGATGAGCAGCAGAGATGGTACGCCATCAAGGTGTTTGAGCGGGATGAAAAAGTCCTCGACCAGCTGCATATTGAGCCTTCTCTCATGGAACACATTGAGAAGGACATCGCCGCGGCGGAAAAAGAACTGGATGATGACGCGGAAAGCATCATCACCAATGAACGCTATGTCTACATCGCGAAAGTCATCAAGTCCTGCTACAGGAAGCATCACACCGGCTCCCTGAGCACTTCGGATAAAATCGACAAGGTGGTCACCAACCGCTGGCTGGGTCTGCCGATCTTCGCGCTGATCATGTTTGCTGTGTACTGGATTGCCATGGTCGGTGTCGGCACGCCTGCTACGGACTGGGCCAATGACGGTCTGTTCGGGGATGGCTGGCATCTGTTCGGAAACGGCACAGCGCAGTATGAAGAGGCCGCAGAGCGCTACGGAGACACCGAAGAAATCATCAGTGCCTTTGCAGAAACATACGGGGCGGAAATCGAAGAGGAAGACCCTGAGGCATATCTGCAGGCCTTGCTGGAGGCGGTGCCGGATGATGCCAAAGTAACCTATCTCACACAGGATGAGGAGACGCTGGCGGTCGAGGAGCATCCGGATACGGACAAGGAAACCCTGCGCACAGCGGTCGGTGAATATCTGAGCGTGGAGGAAGGGTACAAATCCGAGATCGGCGCACCGGATCCTGCGGCATACGGAACCTGGGTGCCCGGCATTCCGGCACTTCTGGAAGGTCTGCTGGACAGGATGCATACTGCTGAGTGGCTCAAGGGCCTGATTCTGGACGGTATTGTGGCCGGTGTCGGCGCGGTGCTGGGATTTGTTCCCCAGATGCTGGTGCTCTTCCTGCTTCTGGCGTTCCTGGAAGCCTGCGGTTATATGGCGCGTATTGCTTTCGTGCTGGACCGCATCTTCCGCAAGTTCGGTCTTTCGGGCAAGTCCTTCATTCCCATGCTGATCGGTACAGGCTGCGGCGTGCCCGGCATCATGGCATCGCGTACCATTGAAAATGAACGCGATCGGCGCATGACGATCATGACCACGACCTTTATCCCCTGCAGCGCAAAGATTCCGTTCATCTCCATGATCGCAGGCGCCATTTTCGGCGGCTCTGCATGGGTTGCCACGAGTGCATACTTTATCGGCATGGCCGCCATTATCATCAGCGGCATCATGCTCAAAAAGACCCGCCGGTTTGCCGGCAATCCTGCTCCGTTTGTCATGGAACTTCCCGCCTATCACTGGCCCACGGTCGGCAATGTGCTTCGTTCCATGTGGGAGCGCGGATGGAGCTTTATCAAGAAGGCCGGAACCATCATTCTTCTGTCCACGATTCTGGTCTGGTTCCTGAGCCGCTTCGGCTTTGCAGACGGCGGATTCCGCATGCTTTCCGAGGATGAGCTTGAGTGGTCGATCCTGGCAAAGGTCGGCAGCGCGATCGCATGGATCTTTGCTCCGCTGGGATTCGGAACCTGGCAGGCCACAGTGGCATCCATCACCGGGCTGATTGCCAAGGAGAACATCGTCGGAACGATGGGCATCCTGTATGGCGGCACGGCGGCTTATGCCAATCTGGCTCAGGCCTTTACAGGGCTTGCTGCCTATTCCTTCCTGGTGTTCAACCTCCTGTGCGCACCGTGCTTTGCGGCCATTGGCGCGATCAGGCGTGAGATGAACAATGCCGGATGGACATGGTTTGCCATCGCATGGCAGTGCGGTTTTGCCTATGCCGTATCCCTGATGATCTATCAGTTCGGCGGCCTGTTTACCGGGCATGTCCAGGTGATCGGGCTGATTGCTGCCGCGGCAGTGCTCTGCGCCATGGTTTACATGCTGTTCTTTAAAAAATATCAGGAAGCTGAGAAACTGACGACGAGATAAACGCTTTTCTCAGACAGGTAATGCATATGATACAGTGGCTGGAACATAATATGGGCACGATTCTTGTCAGCCTCCTCCTTCTTCTCGTGGTCTGTCTGATCATTCGCAGACTGTGGAAAGACAGAAAACAGGGGAAGTCGAGCTGCGGCGGACAGTGCGGAAGCTGCCCTATGCATCAGGCCTGTCACAAACAGGGCTGATTGAACCGGGAGATGCAGGGAGTGTGTCTCCCGGTTTTCTATCAGCGTTTCTGGAAAACAGGCGGCCGCTGGAGCACGGAAGACCCAGGAACAAAAGCCCGGATATCATTCCTTCATTGTGGATGTCCGGCTTTTTTATATGGTGTGAAGGAAATGAACGCAGGATCAGAGTGACTGTGCAATTCCGGAACGAACCAGGAAAAAGATGACCTGGCGCCAGGATGGGCATGAGACTTCGGCGCAAAGCAGGTTCATGATATCCTGTGTAAACTCTGTGGATAAGAAGGATCATCTGCTCTTTTCTTTCACGCAACGGTTGAAGGAGTTATTTTTTTGCTTTCAGCTTCCAGCAGTTTTCTGCGAATACACTGCCACAGATACATTGACGAACGTATCAACAGATGAAGGCAGAGAACAGAACTGCCTGAAATGTGAGAATTGAGCAGTAAAGCAGATGGAGGATCCTGAAGATGAAAAAGGCACTTGGACTGGCTTGCATGAACCTGGCAGGAATCGGTATTCTGTGGTTTCTGACAGAACTTGTTCTGACGGAAATGACAGGCGGAAACTTTGTGCAGAACCTCTCGCAGCCGCTCTTCATGATTCTCGGCGGTGCAGCCGGAATTCTGACTGCGGTGTATACCTTTGTGAAGGGAAAGAAAGCATTTCTGCCAAAGGCCGTATCGTCTGCTGCCTGACCGTCATGCAGACAGCGAAACAAGAGAAACTTCCCGATGCGGGAAGTTTTTTGCTTCGCGGGAAAGCAGATTCTGACAGACAGATCTTCGTCTCCTGACCTGATCATCATTCGATGGAGGTTCATAACAAAACAGCAGATGGGCCGCACCTGTTCCGTTTCAGGAAAGAGTGAAGACCCATCTGCTGTTCGTTTTTATATCTGAGAAAGATCAGGTCATGGTGGCTCTCACGACCAGGATGTTGGGGTAGGAAGAAAGGTGGTTGATCACGTCGGTATAATTCAGTGTACCCGGGAGATGCAGCGTATAGATATTGGTATAGACATTCTTTTTCCCTTTGTTTTCTCCGTTCTCAATGTGGAAATCCAGGTTCAGCACCTTGATGCCGTTTTTGTCAAAGAACTCATTGATATAGATCATCGTCTCCTGACGGTTGATGAACTTCACTTCCACGCGCTTGAGGGAATTGACGGGGATGATTTTCTGCAGCACCATCAGCACGCCGAGCACCAGCACACATCCGATGAGACTCATCCAGTAATAGCCGTACCCGGTTGCAATGCCGAGACAGGCGGTATTCCAGACGGAGGCAGCCGTAGTCAGACCGCCGATCTTGCGGTCATTCATGAAGATCGTGCCGGCGCCGAGGAAGCCGATGCCGCTGATCACCTGCGCGGTCATACGGCCGAAGTTGTAGGTGATATGGACACTGGTGTAATCATCCACATCGTGCATGAAGATGCATTCGATCAGGGCGATCATGCAGGATCCGAGACAGACAAGCACATGTGTGCGCAGACCGGCGGGCCGGTTCTTGTATTCGCGCTCAATACCGACAATGCTGCCGATGAGAATGGCAACAAAGATGCGGATCAGAAGTTCTGACGCGGAAAAAGGATTTGCATTGATCAGATGAACAAGCATAGTCTGTTCCTCCCGGGAATATTCCGCCTGACTTGTAGGACTATTATACTCAATTGGGATAAAAATGACCATATCGAACAAAAATATTTTTTACAGACATGACCAGGCGCAGAGGGCCGGCTTCTTTTTCACGGATCCGGTGCAGGGCATGAGAATGCGCCTGTTTGAAGTGGTGGAAAAATGCAGAGAAAAGTGCAGGAAGCTTTGACATTTGCCCTGCGGCGTATTACAATAAGGATGCGAAAGAAGGGCTCGGGAGAGACCTGCGGCTGGAAAGCGCGCGGGAACCGAAGGGGCAACGTTACAAATCGATAAACTCTCAGGTAAAAGTACCGGGCACGGACGCATCCCTGGAAAGTGGAAACACACCGAAGAAGCAAGGCAGTTTTCGTATGCAGACTGCCGAATCTTTCAGGTAGAATGACAGGGCGTACAGAGGTCAGTTTCGGCTGCCGCTGCGCGCCTTTTTCGTTTGCAGCGGAAAGAACGGAGAGAGTGCGGCCGAAAAAGAAAACGTGGGGGTGAAGCCATGGGAAGTTATGTCCCGAACACGGGGAAAGAACAGCAGGAGATGCTCAGGGTCTGCGGATTTCAAAGCATGGATGAACTGTACGGCGATATCCCGGATGACCTGAAGCGGAAGGAACCGCTTGACATCCCGGAAGGAAAACCGGAAGCGGATGTCGTGCGTGGGATGGAGCGCATGGCGCGGAAAAACCATGTGTATGCGACCGTCCTGCGCGGGGCCGGGGCGTACCGTCACTATATCCCTGCCATTGTCGGTGAAGTGACCGGCAAGGAAGAATTCAGGACCGCCTATACCCCATACCAGGCGGAGATCAGTCAGGGCCTGCTCCAGTCGATCTTCGAATACCAGACAGACATCTGTGAGCTGACCGGGATGGCGGCATCCAATGCGGGCGTCTATGACGGCGCGACAGCGGCGGCCGAGGCCTGCGAAATGTGCAGGGACAGAAAACGCAGCCGGGTGCTTGTTGCCGCCACGGTGGATCCGAAAATCCTGTCGGTTGTGCGCACGTATGCCTTCGGTCGCGATACGGACGTTGTGTGCGTGCCCGAAAAGGACGGTACGGTGGACATGGAAGCCCTCCGGGGCATGCTGGACGCGGAAACGGCCTGTCTGCTTCTTCAGCAGCCGAACTTCTACGGCCTGGCAGAGGATGCGGAGACGGCAGCGGAAATCGTTCACGGACAGGGTGCCAGACTGATCATGAGCTGCAACCCGATTGCCCTTGCCGTGATGAAGACACCGGGCGAGTGCGGGGCAGACATTGCGGTCGGCGAGGGACAGCCCCTCGGCCTTCCGCTGAACTTCGGCGGGCCGTATCTGGGATTCATGGCGGCGGACGAAAAGATGGTGAGAAAGCTGCCCGGCAGGATTGTGGGCGAGACGACCGACCTGAACGGCGAACGCTGCTTTGTTCTGACCATGCAGGCCCGTGAGCAGCACATCCGCAGGGAGAAAGCTTCCTCCAATATCTGTTCGAATGAAGCGCTCTGTGCCCTGACGGCGACCGTCTATCTCGCGGCGATGGGACCGGAGGGTCTGAAAAAGACGGCGCGGATGTGCCATGACAAAGCGGCCTATCTGCGCAGTGTCCTGGAAAATGCAGGACTGAAACCTGTGCACGATCAGCCTTTCTTCCATGAGTTTGTCACGCAGGCAGAGGATGAGGCACAGGCAGAGGCTGTGCTCAAAGCGCTGGATGCAGCGGACATTCTCGGCGGGCTTCCGCTGGGCGGAGGAAAGATGCTGTGGTGCGCAACGGAGATGAATACACGGGAAGAAATGGACCGGACAGCCGGGATCGTGAAGGAGGTGCTGGGAAAGTGAAGCTGATCTTTGAGAGAAGCGTGAGCGGGAGGCATACCGATTTCCTGCCATCGTCCGATGTGCCCGTCTCAGACCTGCAGTTCGCCGAAAGGGAACGCCCGCTCCGTCTGCCGGAGCTGCCGGAGGTCGAAGTGGACCGGCACTACACCGAGCTCTCACATGAGACGCGCGGTGTCAACGGCGGTTTTTATCCTCTGGGATCCTGTACCATGAAATACAATCCGGCGGTGCTTGAAAAGACCGCCGCTCTGCCTGGGTTTACCGGCGTGCATCCCCTGCAGGCGGATGAAAGCGTCCAGGGATGCCTGGAAGTCATGCGTCTGACTGAACAGATGCTGGCCGAGATCACCGGCATGGATGCCATGACCCTGCAGCCGGCGGCCGGTGCGCACGGCGAGTTCACGGGTCTGCTGCTGATCAAGGCCTGGCACCGCTCCCGGGGCGACACGGCGAGGAACAAAATCCTCGTGCCGGACTCGGCGCACGGCACCAATCCTGCCAGTGCAGCCATGGCCGGCTTTGAAGTGGTCAATATTCCCTCCGATCCAAACGGATATGTGGATCTTGCAGAACTCAGGCAGCATGTCGGGGCGGATACGGCCGGTCTGATGCTGACCAATCCCAATACGGTGGGCCTGTTTGACCCGAATATCTCAGAGATTACCCGCATTGTGCACGAGGCCGGCGGCCTGAACTACTATGACGGCGCGAACCTCAATGCCATTATGGGCATTGTCCGCCCGGGCGATATGGGATTTGACGTGGTGCATCTGAACCTGCACAAGACGTTTGCCACACCGCACGGCGGAGGCGGCCCGGGCAGCGGCCCGGTCGGCTGTAAGGCATTCCTCCGTGACTTCCTGCCCGGATTCCGCGCAGAGGAGAAGGACGGAAGCCTGCACAGAACGCAGGCGCAGGCAAGGGTCGGCGATGTGCGTTCCTTCGGCGGAAACTTCGGGGTTGTCGTGAAGGCGCTGACGTATCTCCTGTCCATTGGGCGCGAGGGCGTCCCGCAGACAGCGGCCAATGCGGTGCTCAATGCAAACTATCTGATGCACCGGCTGAAGGATGTCTATCCGATGGCGTTTGATGTCACCTGCATGCATGAATTTGTCATCACACTCGAAAAGATGAAGGAGGAAACCGGGGTTTCCGCGCTGGATATCGCCAAGGGCCTGATCGATTACGGCATGCATCCGCCGACGATGTACTTCCCGCTGATTGTGCACGAGGCACTGATGGTTGAGCCGACGGAAACAGAGACAAAAGAGACGCTTGATGCCGCGGCCGATGCCTTCCGGAAAGTGCTTGAAGAGGCGCGCGCGAACCCGGAGGAAGCGCATCACCGCCCGCTGAATACGCGGATCCGCAGGCCGGATGAGGTCAAAGCGGCGCGCAAACCGGTGATTCGGTATGATTTCGGCGATTAAGACGATCCGGACGGACAACGTCATACCCTATGAGAATCTGGCGCTGGAGCATGTCCTGACCCGGCATGTCAGGGAGGGCGAATGCATCCTGTTCCTCTGGCAGAACCGGGATACCGTGGTGATCGGGAAGAACCAGAACGCCTGGGAGGAATGCCGGGTGGACTGGCTGGATGCGCACGGCGGATATCTGGCGCGTCGGCTCTCCGGGGGCGGCGCGGTATACCATGACCTGGGCAACCTGAACTTCAGCCTGATCACGCGCAGCGAGGACTACGACACGGCCCGGCAGAGTGAAGTGATCCTGCGGGCCGTCCGGCGCCTGGGCGTTCCGGCCGAGCGGACGGGAAGAAACGATATTGAGGCGGAAGGACGCAAGTTTTCCGGCCATGCCTTTTATGAACACAGGGGGTGCTGGTGTCATCACGGCACCCTGATGATGGACGTGAACCTGGAGCGGATGCAGGAGGCGCTGTCCGTGCCTCAGGCCAAGCTCCGCTCCCGGGGCGTGTCCTCTGTGCGCTCGCGCGTGGTGAACCTGAAAACCTGGTGTCCGTCTCTGGACAGGGAACAGATGGAAACAGCCCTGACGGAGGCCTTTGAGGAAGTGTACGGACTGCAGCGGGAAGTGCTGGGACCGGAACGGGTCAGTGCCGCGGAGGTCAAAGAGACCGCGGAGCGGCTGGGTTCCAAAGAATGGATTCTCGGGCGGCGGATCCCGTTTACCGCTGTCCTGGAAGAGCGCTTCCGCTGGGGCGGCATTCGGCTGGAGATGTCGGTTGAGCATGGGAGGATTGCCGAGTGTGCGTGCTGGTCGGATGCCATGGATGAACAGATGATCCCCCTTATCGGAAAGGCGCTGGAAGGCTGCCTGTACAGGGGTGAAGAGATGGCACGGCGCGTCATGAACCTCACATGCGAAAGCACGGCACAGGACGCTGTGCAGCGCACACAGATGCTGGAGGACGTGGTCCGAATGATCCGTGTGCAGACCGGAAGCAATGACAGGAAAGGAGATAACAGATATGGAACTGAAACGGACACCGCTCTATGAGACGCATGTGCGCCTCGGAGGCAGGATCGTGGAATTCGGCGGATTTGAGATGCCGGTCCAGTATCCCACCGGTGTGATCAAGGAGCATATGGCTGTCCGGGAGGCCTGTGGACTGTTTGATGTGTCCCATATGGGAGAAGTCCTGATGGAAGGCCCGGATGCCGTGAAGAATCTGAACCATCTTCTGACCAATGACTATACAGAGATGGAGGACGGACAGGCCCGGTACAGCCCCATGTGCAATGAACAGGGCGGAACGGTCGATGACCTGATCGTCTACAGGGTTTCAGATAACCACTACTTTATCGTGGTGAATGCGTCCAACCGGGAAAAGGATGTTGCCTGGATCCAGGCGCATGTTTCGGGTGACGTGAAAGTGACGGATGTCTCGGACAGCTGGGGACAGATCGCGCTGCAGGGCCCGAAGGCAGAAGCCATCCTGAGCAGGCTGACCGCGCCGGAGAATATTCCGGAAAAGAGCTATCATGCCCTGTGGAACCGGGACGTGGGCGGCATCTGCTGCATTGTGTCCAGAACCGGATACACCGGCTCGGACGGGTTTGAACTGTATGTCCCGGCCGATCAAACAGCGGCGCTCTGGGATCTGCTCATGGAAACAGGGAAGGATGACGGCCTGATCCCGTGCGGACTCGGTGCGCGCGACACGCTGCGCCTGGAGGCTTCCATGCCGCTCTACGGGCATGAACTGAGCGACACCATTTCGCCCCTGACAGCAGGGCTCGGGTATTTCGTAAAGATGGACAAGCCGGACTTTATCGGCAAAGCGGCCCTGGAGGCGGCAGGCAAGCCGCTGCAGCGCCGCGTGGGCCTCAAAGCCGTCGGCAGGGGCATTCCCAGGGAACATCAGGCGGTGTATGTCGGGGACAAATGCATCGGACAGACCACATCCGGAACGCACTGCCCGTATATCGGGTATCCCGCCGCGATGGCGATTCTTGACTGCGAGTATGCGCAGGTCGGCACAAGGGTGGAAGTGGATGTGCGCGGCAGGCGCGTGGAAGCGGAAGTTGTAAAAATGCCGTTCTATAAAAAATAACGGACGCGCGGGATGCGTGCCGTGACAGAATTGAAGGAGGAGACGTTATGCATTTTCCTGAGGAACTGAAGTACACAAAGACACATGAATGGGTCCGTTTTACCGATGAGGGGACAGCGTATATCGGCATCACCGATTATGCGCAGGACCAGCTCGGCGACCTGGTGTTCGTCAACCTGCCTGCTGCGGGCGATGACCTGACAGCCGGCGAGCCGTTTGCGGATGTGGAATCCGTCAAGGCGGTCTCTGACGTCAATTCCCCGGTGACGGGCACGGTCAGGGAAGTGAACGAGGACCTGGCGGATGCACCCGAAAAGATGAATGAGGCACCGTATGAAGCATGGTTTGTGCTGGCCGAGGGTATCACGGACCAGGCGGAACTGATGGATGCGCAGGCCTATGAGGCCTTTGTCAAGAGCGAAGGCTGACAGGCACTGCCGTGAGGAGGCTGGATGATGAAAGCGTATGATCTGATCGTGATCGGGGCAGGCCCGGGCGGTTATGAGGCCGCGTTTGAGGCGGCAGACCTGGGCATGAAAACGGCCCTGGTCGAGAAGGAAGCGCTGGGCGGCACCTGTCTCAATCACGGATGCATTCCGACCAAATCCCTTCTGCATGCCGCCGGTCTGTACCGGAGTATCCGCGAGGCGGATCTTTTCGGGATTTCGGCAGAGCATGTTGCCCTGGACTTTGCGCGCATGCAGGCGAGAAAAAACGAGGTTGTGCTGCAGCTGCGCAAGGGGATAGAAATGACCGCGGGAAAGAAAAAAATCGACCTGTTCCGCGGAAAAGGCACGCTTCAGGGCGGGCGCTGCGTGCTGGTCAAATCGGAAGACGGCGAAGAGATGCTCGAGGCGCAGCACATTCTGCTCGCTCCGGGCTCCAGGCCGGCACTTCCCCCGATTCCCGGGATCGACCTGGAAGGGGTTGTGACCAGCGATGAACTGCTGGAAGCGGAAAAGCTGCCGCAGCGCCTGGTGATCATCGGAGGCGGCGTGATCGGCGTGGAGTTTGCCTCCGTGTTTGCTGCGCTTGGCACTTCCGTCACGGTCATTGAGGCGATGGGCCAGCTGCTGCCAAGCCTGGACCGGGAAATCGCGCAGAGCCTGAAGATGCTGATGAAAAAGCGCGGCGTGAAGGTGCTGACCGACACGCGCGTACAGGAAATCCGGAAACAGGAAGACGGAAGCCTGAGCGTGGATTTTGGCAGCGCGCAGGAGACGGCCGACCTGGTGCTGGTGAGTGTCGGCAGGCGGCCTAACACGGAAGGCCTGTTTGCACCCGGCGCGGAGCCGGAAATGGACCGGGGCCGGATCGTCACGGATGCGTTTGGACGGACCAGCCTGGAAGGTGTGTACGCGGTGGGCGACGCCGCGGGCAGTATCATGCTGGCGCATGCGGCGACGGCGGCAGGGAAAAATGCCGTGCGGCATATGGCCGGGCTGGAGGGGTGCGCAGATACCCGATTCATCCCGTCGTGTGTGTATACAGAACCGGAAATTGCCTGCGTCGGCATGACGCTGGACGAAGCCAAAGCGGCAGGCCTTGAAGCGGACAGCCGGAAAGTCCTGATGAGCGCCAACGGAAAGACGGTGCTCAGCGGCGCGGAGCGCGGATACATCCGCGTGGTGTTTGAAAAGGAGAGCGGAAAACTGCTCGGTGCCCAGATGATGTGTGAGCGCGCTTCGGATATCATCAGTGAATTCACACAGGCGCTGTCTGCCGGTATGACGGCAAAGGACATGGCGCGCGCTGTCCGCCCGCATCCGACATTTTCTGAGGCCGTGACGGAAGCACTCAGGATCTGAGGATCAGGCAGACAAACAGAACCGGCAGCCCAAAGCTGCCGGTTCTTGTATGTCCGCAGGGATCAGTGCTGCGACAGATCCGGGAAATGTTCGTCTGTTTCCAGTTCATAGATGCGGACGCCGTCAAACTTCCGGATCAGTTTCAGCATACAGTTGAACGGCTTCCAGTCCTTCATCTTTTCCTCTTCAGGCAGCTGTTCATAGTGTGCCCAGATCTCTTCGCTCTTCAGATCGCCGTCCATGGCCAGGACATGGGTGCGCATATGCTCACGGAGCATTTTGTGATATTCCTTTTCGCTGTACCCGCGCGGGACCTTTGCCTTTTCGTAGGCGTCACCATACTGCCAGCCCATGGACTGACGGTCCCGGACCCAACGCTCATGCTCGAGCGGGGCAAACTGGCAGATCTGTTCCCAGGTGAATATTTTAAGCATGCTGAATCCGACGGGGCGGTCGGTATAAAAGCAGTTGATGACATGAAGATACCGGCTGAAGCTCTTGACCTGATTGATATTGAGAAGCTTGTACTCCAGGGACAGTGTTTCGAACTCTTTTTCCAGCTGCTCCGGCGCGACGCTGTCTTCGCGGCCGTCATAGGTATAGCGGGCATTGAGCGCAACGGCAAAATCGTGGATATGCAGGAAGTTGCTGGAAGAGAGATAGATATGCTTGTTCTCATAACTGGCTGCGGCCGTGGTGCACCGGATATTCAGAGGGATTCCATCCGTATTGACAATCCGCTCGATATCTCTCTGGAACCGTTTCTTCTCCCCGGCCATATCACTGTAGGCCTTGAGCCGGGGCTCGTCCCCGGTGCACCCATTCTTCTTCCATTGCCTGCAGGCTTCTTTGTATGCCTGGATTTTGTCGTGCTCATCCTCATCAAATATATAATTTGCGCGGATCTGACTGCCTCTGAAATCAAACTCAACGGACATGGGCTGCAGTTCTGTGCGCGAATTGCGGCCATAGGCCGTGCGGTCCCAGCACTGGAGTTCATCGCACAGCATCAGCAGATAGGCCAGGGGATGCTGATCCATGGACAGGGTGGGTTTGTCCATGGACGGATCTTTATAAAAGGCAATGGAGAATTTATAGAGTGAGTTGTGCAGGAGGATGGCGGAGAGCGCATCCACGTGCGCTGCGTTGAGGTCGTCACCGAAAGTGTCTGCCAGTTCCGCATACAGCCTTGCCGCGCTGAAGAAGGCATGATCCATAAAGCATCCGAAGCGTTCGGGATGAGTTGGCTTGTTTTCCAGAACGTTCATCAGATAGCCCTCGGTGAAACCGTAGGTTTTTCCAAGCTTCTGCGTGATGTCAAAGGCGAGAAGTTCCGTCACGGAATGGAAGGAACGGCCGTAAATCTTCTGAAACTGTTCTGCGGCGGCATCCCCGAGCCGGGTCAGCACATCGACATTCCGGTAGGCCACCAGGAGGCTGCTGTCCCCGCGCTTTTTGTGGTTCACTTCAAAGTAGGACATCACCTGCTCAAAGGGCAGTTCAAAGGGATAGCCGATATCATGGAACAGGGAAGTCAGGCCCCAGTACTCCAGGAAAAAGGCAGCCGCTTTGCGGTCTTCCGCTTTGTTGGTGTCACGGGGATCAAAATGGTAAAACGTCTTGAACGCTGTCCGGAAGGGTTTGTTCGTTTCATAAATGGCAAGACCCAGCGCGAACACATAGACCGAATGAGAATAATGATCCCGGTGCTTGAGCAGCAGGGAACTTCCGTTGGATTCAAACTCGCTGAGCAGTTCGACCATTTTTTTGGACTTGCCGTATCGTCCGAAAAACATTTCCAGGTAACAGTAATAGACGGTGTATGCGTCCTCAGCGATTCCCGAATCGATGAAGCGCTCCAGCTCTCTTTCAAGGCAGAGGCGGTCAATGTCCATCTGCATATTGTAGGGAATCTGGCATGGCGCGATGCTGGTGCCTCTCCATTTGCCGTCCTTCTTTTCTGCCTTTTCCATGTCGGGCCTGAACCTGAGTTCCTCGCAGCGATTGTGAAGGAAGCGGAGAGAAGCGGTTTTCAGATCCAGCTTTTTGCTCTGATAGAGATACGGCTCTCTGGGGCCGATACCCGGTCCGAAATCCCGCTGGTTCATTTCACGCATTTGTTTCAGTGCAGTATACATATGTTTTCCTCCCAGAATGGACGTTCATGGAATGCAGGGAGACCGCAGGAAAGGCTGGACTGTCGGTCCGCCGGGCACGGCCTGCAGGGATGATGTTTTTTCCATGTGATGACAGACCCATTGTAAGAAAAAACAGGGATGAGATCAAGTCTGGAGAGCGGAAAAAAACGGGGAAGCGGGGAAGATCCGGGAAGAATGCAGGCATGAAAAAATCCCCGGACGTCTGTCCGGGGATGGTCATGTCATTATCTGCGGGGGAGTCCGACGATGGACGCTGCGACCCAGCCGGTCTGCTGCTGTCCTTTTTTATTGGTGAAGGTGATCATGACATAGTTCCGGTTGCTGACTGCGTCATAGACCGGATGGGCTTCATCGATGGTGTCGACAATCGTTCCGTTGGGCAGGGATGCAATCTGGTTCCTTTCGCCCGAGGTGGGTGCACGACGTACTGCGGCATTGAGTCCTTCGGAGCCGGTATTGATTGTGCGCTGCACACCGCCGGTCACCTGTTCCATAGCGTTCAGATCGAGTTCTTTCATGAAAGTATCCTCCTTCATCTTTCGATAGTTTTTCTGTTTTTTCAGGCGGGTTTTTGTGCCTTCACCTGTTGATACGAAGAAAAGGGAGACCTGGCAGCAGGATTTCAGATTTTTGTCCCGATTTTTTTCCTGCGCCGGGATCAGGCAGACGGTTCATCGGTTTTTGGCAGGCGGCGCATAAAGCGCAGCATGAAGAACAGCGCGAGCGGGAAAGCCAGCAGGTAGGCCAAGGGCTGCGCTTCCTGAATGCCCGCGAGGCCGCGCAGGCGCGAGAGGAGAATCAGCGAGGGGATAAAGAAGAGACCGCTCCGCGCCGAACTCAGGAAGGACGCTCCCAGACGATGGCCGGTACTCTGGTAGAGCATTTCAGTGGACATGCTGAAGGGAAGGAAAAGAATCGTGATCATCTGCAGCTGCAGTGCGCGGGTGCCGATGGAGATGACGTCCGGGTCATTGCGGAAGACGGCGATCAGGTTCCCGGAGAAGAGCAGCGTGAGGACGGCGGAAACAATCAGGATGGCTTCACTGAGCATCACGGTCACCCGGTAGGCTGAGCGCAGGCGCAGATATTTTTTTGCCCCGTAATTATAGGCACAGACTGGCTGGAAGCCCTGACCGATGCCCAGGGCGAGCGCAAACACGAAGAAAGAGATTCTTCCCACAATGCTCATGGCGGCCACGGCTGCGTCGCCGTAAACGGCGGCAGAACTGTTCAGGAGAATGCTGGCTACACTGTTGAGCACCTGGCGGAGCATGCTCGGCAGACCGGTGGTCATGATATCTCCGATCACCCGCGGACGGGGATCGAACTGCTTCAGAGAGAGGCGTGTGACGGTTCTGCCTCTGAGAAACATGCTCAGGAGGATCAGAAAACTGATGACCTGGCTGGCGGCGGTGGCGAGCGCAGCGCCGGCAACCCCCATATGCAGAACGAACATGAGGATGGGGTCCAGCGCAATATTCAGGATGGCGCCGGACATGAGTCCGATCATGCCCAGGGAGGCTTTCCCTTCATAGCGCAGGAGATTGTTGAGTGTATAGCCGCCGGTCATAAACGGCGCGGCGAAGAGAATGGTCAGGAGATAGCTTCTGGCGTGCGGATAGATGGTCTCGGTGCTGCCGAGCGTCAGGATGATCCGGTGATGCAGGGGAAAGGCGGTCAGGGAAATGATCGCTCCGAGCAGGACGGAACAGACAATGCCGGTTGAAGCGACGCGGGACGCATTGCGGTCATCCCTTGCACCCAGAAGGCGGGCGGTAATGCTGCCGGCTCCCTGGCCGAACATGAAGCCGACCGCCTGAAGAATGCTCATGAAGCCGAAAACGATGCCCACGGCTGCGCTTTCACTGGTTCCGAGCTGTCCGACGAACGCGGTGTCGACGAGGTTATAGATGTTCGTGACCAGCATGCTCAGAATGGTGGGGATGCTCAGACGAACAATAAGGCGGGGAATGGATTCCTCCGTCATGCGGTTGTACTGGGACGATGCACGGCTGCCGGACTGCTGGTTCATGCTCTGCAGGACCTCCTTGGGCTGATAGCATGATGATAGAAGAAAAAGAAGCAAAGCGCAAGACCGCCGGGCAGTTTCAAAAAATCCGCAAAAAATAGGCTTCCGGAGAGCGAAAGCACTGCCAGACGTCCGCAGAGAACGTATCAAAAGGTACAGGCAGACAGAAACGCCTGAACGAATGAAGAAAACGCAAACCGCAAAGCGGATGGAGGATATGAGTATGAAACGGACGATTTTGGTGACAGCATTTAATTTCCTGGGCGTGATTGCCGTATGGGTCTTTCTTGAACTGCTTTACACACAGTTTACAGGCGGCATTTTTATCAGGAATCTTCTCAACCCTGTGTACATGATTCCGTGCGGCATTGCAGCGCTCATCACCGCCATTTTTGCCTTCATGGATGAAAAGAAAAGGGCGCAGGAGATCACAACCTACGGCACGTATCGCTGGTAAACGAAACGGACACAAGAACATGCCGCACAGCGGCCTAAGGAGGACCAGAAGATGATGAAAGCAATCGGAACGGCAGTCCTGAGTTTTGCAGGTGTCGCTGCAGTCTGGACAGCGCTTGAACTGATCTATACAAGCATAACCGCGGGTGACTTTATGAGCAATCTCACGCATCCCCTGTTTCTGATCCCCTGCGTAACAGCAGCCGGGATTGTGGCAGGTTTTTCCTTCCTCTCAGCAAAGAGCAGGACGGCGCACCCTGTAAATGTGCGCTGAGGTCTGCAGACCCTGATGAGCGCTTCGCATCCGTTGCGGCGCTTTTTTGCGTTTGGAAAAGATGTTTTGCAGCGGGAAAACGGAAAGATTTCCCCTGCAGAGAGCACAGACAGAACACAGCACGGGCCCCTGGAAGCATGATCTTCCGGAGGCCCGTGCTGTCCTTTCGATTCTGTAAACAGATCCATCCAATGGATGACCTGCAGGAAGCCCTGTTCAGTCCGCTGTCTGTACAGCTCAGAATACCTTTTCCAGCGGCACTTCGCCGCGCAGGCGCAGGCACAGCTCGTCATCCGTCAGCTGAACGGTGCGGTGTGTCTGCAGCACGACGACATGCTCCTCGGGGGAGTCCACAAGCTGTTTTTCCCAGTCATAGAGCATGGTGCCGTCGCCGCGAAGACGCAGGAAGGCACGCACGCCTTCCAGCACCTGTACGGTCAGCGCAACGCCTGCAAAACAGTCATTGTCATAGAGATGCGCGAAGCGTCCGCGCACGTTGCGCATGGCTCTGAGGGCCCTGCGGTGGGCTTCAAGGGCCCGGTCGGTCCAGAGGTAGGCCTGGAGATCGTTTCCATCCAGTGCATGGGCGCAGGCCTGACAGAAGGCAAAGAGGCCTTCACAGCCGGTCCGGTGAATCAGGCCCTGCAGGACCATGGTGTCCTCCAGGCGCGCCGCGGCGTCTTCCTCCATCCCGTCCCCGATGCGCCGGCACAGTCCCAGATAAGCTTTCCAGGAGGAGAGCCCGGTCTCAGCAATAGCGGAAAGATGGCGGAGCTGTTCCCGGAAGGACGGGCAGTCAGCGGCCCAGAGAAGGGAAGAGACGGGGGCTTCGGTTTCCCCGCGGATCAGGGCATGGGCGAGGGTGCGCAGGGGGAAGTGATAATACTGGTCACCGGCGCGGTCATCCGGATGCGGGCCGTAGCGGACGGCGCTGGACGCATATTCCGTGAGGGCATCCGCGGCGGACTTCGTGCCGTAGTAATCCCGGGCAAACGCCTCCGCGGCCCTGCGCGCATCACAGTGTCCGTCGGTCCACATGCGGCGCACCAGATCAAGCATAAAGAGGTGCGGTTTGATGTTCTCCCGCCGCACACTCGTGACTTCAGTCGTGAGATAATATGAAGTGACCTCACCATTTGCAGCAACGTGGATTTACCCGTATAC
>R21__coassemble_281_pt1 | contig 43668 bp, 38 predicted proteins | sample R21__metabat2_high_PE_034 | metagenome-assembled genome bin R21 | reverse complement strand
TCAACTCCGGACTCGTTTTCACAAGCCCGCGACTTCAGTCGTGGGTAATTGACGACTCAAGCCTCCCAAATGAAAACACATTCAGCCCGGTCTCCTGATCATGCATTCGCCCGACCGTGCCCGGCAGTTCCCGCACAAACATTTCGCATGTGCCGGAAATCCTGCAGCTGTTCAGATGACCGCCGCGGACGGTCATGTCACTGAGCCCAAAGGATGCATGCAGATGGAGATAGACATCCCCGTCTTTCACGGTCACACTCCCCAGAATGGAAATGACCTCCATCTCCCCTTCCAGCTCTGTTTTGATATACTGCTGCTTTTCCACATTGTACAGTCCGATTTCCGCCCGGTCGGCTGCGCCGATGGCCGACACCTGGGCCAGCGAAATGCCGCATGCCCGGCACAGTCTCTTCAGACAGTCAACCACTTCTTCCCCCCGGTCCATGCGGACAATATATGTATCCTGATGTTTTCTGTAATCCATCGCTTCCGTTCTCCTTTCGGCATCAGGATATCGGAAGATCTCCATTTTTGCAATACATGCCGGCAGATGCACACGGAAAATGCAATTCCGGGGAAAAATCAGTCGAAAACCACCTTGCCTTTTGACTCCCGCACGTGTATCATTTCTTGGATAATCTACTGCTGCCCAGCAGTGCCGGGAGGGAATCTCTTGGACAGACCTCGCATCATCTCATGGAACTGGCGTGCTGTTTTCGACCTGAATACGCTCGCTGCTGCCCAGCGTCTGCTTCGCAACAACATGCTTGTGCGCATTACCATGAACCGTGGAGACAATGTCAGTGCAACGGCAGAATTCAAAAACGGTTTTCGCGCCAAATGCGTCGTTCCCGCTTCCTATACACAGTGTGCAGGAGAATTCTTTATTGCCCCCGATGCCGCGCCTGCTTCAGAAAAGGCGCTGAGCGTCGGTCAGGCTTATTTTGCCTGCAGCTGTTCAGAGTCTCTGAAAGCGCCCTGTGCCCACCAGGCCGCGCTCCTGCTTCACTGGGAAAAAGAGCGCGGGTCGTTTACCTTTCGGGAGACAGCGGAAGAAAAGAATCTGCGGGAAAAGCGCGAATCCGGAGTCCTTCCGCCTGCACCGCAGACCCGGCCTCCGGTCACGCCCAGGCCTTCCCCGCTTTCTCATCTCTCACCCCTTCGCCAGGCTGCTGCACTGTCCTCCATCCCGCATCCCGCACCTGAAGCGCAGACTGCGTTTGTCCCCGTCTCGCAGTTTTTCCCCAATCTGGTCCTCCCGGATCACCTGTATTTTGATCTCCGGCATATCATGGAAAATGCACGTGCTGTCGAGACGGAACTGACCCGGGCAAAGGCACTGCTTGCAACCAAGCCGCTGGTTTCCCTGTCCCCGTCCCTGGGCTATGCCCCGAGCGGTGAACAGACGCTGAGCTGCAAGCTCTCCATTGATGCCGATCAGATCCGCTTTACCCTGGCACGCGACCGGCTGACCAAGGCAGCCTGCACGCGATGCCATATCAGCTATAATGAAAAAAACACGGAACGGCAGCCCTATTTCTGCTGTCATCAGCTGATTGCCTTCCGCCACGTGATTGAATATGTCTGCCGCTTCCGGCCTGGTGATGCCACCGACAAGAACGCCAATACGCTCATGTCCTTCCTTGGCACCAGCCTGCCCGCAGCGCAGGAGCACCGGGCACCGACCATTGATCTTCAGCTGGCCGTCCGGTTTCATTCCACTTCCCAGGAGCCTTCTCTGGTCACGCTGATCCGTCAGGGAAAAGGCACATTCTATGAATGCTTCCGTCCGATCCGGATCGCAGAAGCCATGCAGGAAAAGGGACCGCTGTATCTGTACGGTGCGGCAGCCATTGATTTTGAGCGGAACACGCTCACACCGGAATCCATGCCGGCCCTCGACCTGATCCGGTTCATCTATGATTACTACGGCCGTGCCCGCGGACGGCGTGACACGTATTCCGTGCGCCATGATGCTGATACGCCGCTTCTTGCGGATACCGTTCTGGATCATTTTTATGATGCGACCTGCGGACAGATTCTGACCGTCCTGCAGGACTCCAACAGTCACGTCCGTGATTTTCTTCAGATCGGTCCCTGTGAAGGTCTGTTTCCGCTGTCCCTGTCACTCACAGAAAAGAACGATCAGCCGGTTCTGCTCCTCGAAGGCATTCTTCCGTATTTCCTTCAGGGCATTGAATCCACCTACATGCTCTCCAGAGACCGCAAGCATCTCCTCCGTCTGGATAAAAAGGATGAAGCGCTGCTTTCCATCTTCCAGCATGCGGCCGATGCCAACGGTCTGTTCCAGTATGTCATCGGCCACAACCGCCTGATGTATTTCTGCCATGAGCTGGTCCCGGTTCTCAAGCAGAATCCGCTCTTTGCGTTCCGTGATTATACGCCGGAAGGCTTTCTGGATTCTGTGCCCTCGGAGGCCGTGTTCTGCTTTTACTTCACCGTCGACCATGAGACGGACACCTTCCGCTGCCGCGGGACTGTCCGGTATGACGCGCAGGAATACAGCTACCCGTACACAGACAACGCGCCGGACATCCGCGACCTGGTCCGTGAGACCCTCGTCAGCCAGACCGTTCAGCGATATTTCCCTTCCTTTGATCAGAACACCGGCACCTTTTTCTGCAAAATCACAGACGATGCGCTTTTCCAGATTCTGCATGATGCACTCCCTGAACTGGAACGCTACGGCTCTGTGCTTGCCAGCAGCGACTTTCCCACCCTGCATGTCCGTTCCATTGGGCAGCCGTATCTCAATGTCAGTGTCGATGCCGACCTGATCCATGTTTCCCTGCTCTCTGAGGATCTCAGCGAAGAGGAACTCCTGGCCCTGCTCTCCGCCTACCGCAGGAAGCAGCATTTTCACCGCCTGCGCAGCGGGGATTTCATTGATCTGGAAGTCGCCCGGGCGGAGCTGGAGGAACTGATCGGCATCACGGAAATGCTGGATCTGTCGGCCGAGGAAGTCATTCAGCGGACAGCCTCCATGCCCAAGTCCCGCGCCGCGTTTGTCAGTGCCATGATGCACACCCACGAGCGGCTGGTGCGCACACGGGATGAGCATTTCCAGCAGCTCGCGGAGGATTTTGACCGGATCCGCAATACCGTGTTTGAGGTTCCTTCCTCCCTGCGCTCGGTCATGCGGCCGTATCAGATTGCCGGCTACAGCTGGCTGCGCATGCTGGCCCGTGCCGGTTTCGGCGGCATTCTGGCCGATGATATGGGTCTTGGCAAAACCCTGCAGATGCTTTCCTGTCTGCTGGCCATGCGCGAGGAAGGAGCGACGGATCCCTACCTGATCATCTGCCCTGCCTCCCTGGTCTATAACTGGCGGGAGGAAATCCGGAGGTTCACTCCCACCCTCTCCTGCACCACACTCACCGGCACAGCGGCTTACCGTGAGCAGATCCTCGAGGACCTGAAAAATGGCAGGCAGACCACTGATATCTATATCGCTTCCTATGACGTGGTCCGCAGAGACATCTCCCTTCTCCAGCCGATCCAGTTCCATGTCATCGTTCTGGATGAAGCGCAGTATATCAAGACCACCAAAGCCAATATCACCAAGGCCGTCAAGATTCTCAAGGGTACCCATCGCTTCGCCCTCACCGGCACGCCGATTGAGAACCGTCTCTCCGAGCTCTGGTCCATCTTTGACTTCCTGATGCCCGGTTTCCTCTTCTCCGCTGAAACGTTCCGCAGCCGCTATGATCTTCCGATCACGCAGATGAAGGATGAAACCGCCACAGAACTGCTCGCCCACATGACGGCCCCGTTCATTCTTCGCCGTCTGAAATCCGACGTGCTCAGGGAGCTGCCCGAAAAACTCGAGGAAATCCGCACCGCGGTCTTTGACGAGGAACAGCGGCGCCTCTATGACGCGCAGGTCTATGTGCTCCGCAACCGGATTGAAACCGCCGACACGCCGCAGGCCCGCTTCGGGATTCTGCCTGAACTGCTCAAGCTGCGGCAGATCTGCTGTGATCCGTCTCTCCTGTTCGAGGATTATCACGGCGAAAGTGCAAAGCGGACCGCCTGCCTGGATCTGATCGAAAGCGCCATGGACAGCGGACACCGCATCCTGCTCTTTTCCCAGTTCACCTCCATGCTGGACCTGCTGAGTAAGGATCTCACCGAGGCCGGCATTCCCCACTACATCCTGACCGGCGCGACCTCCAAAGAGCAGCGTCTGCAGTTGGTTCATGACTTCAATGTCGGCGATACCCCTGTCTTCCTGATCTCCCTGAAAGCCGGTGGCACCGGTCTGAACCTGGTCGGCGCGGATGTCGTTATCCACTATGATCCATGGTGGAATCTGGCGGCTCAGAATCAGGCCACCGACCGCGCCCACCGAATCGGTCAGACACGTCAGGTGACGGTCTTTAAGCTGATCGCAGCGGGTACCATTGAAGAGCGCATCGTCCAGATGCAGGAAGCCAAGAAGGACCTGGCCGACGCCATTCTGGAAGGCCGCAGTGAGTCCCTGCTCTCCATGTCCCATGAAGAGCTGCTTGCCCTCCTCAGCTGATCTCCTGCGCATGACAGAGCATGCGGGCAAAGGCCGTTCAGACGCATGGAAGGCGGTCTTCACCGCTGGTTGTTCTCTCCCGGGAAAGCAGTCTTTCGTGCTGCTTTCCCGTTTTCTTTTGCTAAGCAGCAGAACTCATTGAAAATCAGATGATCCCCGGCCGGAAAATGCCTTCCAGCCGGGGATCCCTGTCTTCAGTTTTTTCAGGAAGCGCCTTCGCTTCCGAGGGCACGGTACAGGATTCCTTCTGTCATTTCTGAATGCCATTCACTGCATGTCCATGCAAAAAGAAAAAGGCCCCGGAAATCCGGGGCCGATATGGATTAATATGCTTTTGCGAAATACATGACTTTCTTTGCCGGCTTTCCGCAGCACACGCAGGTTGTGCCGAAGGTTTCGCCTTCCTGATCAAACGGCATATTGCGGGAGCTTGCGTTGAACTTCTCCTTGATCTCATCCTCGCAGGCTCTCTCTCCGCACCACATGGCCTTGGCAAATCCGGTTTCAACGGCCTTGCCCAGTTCATCCATATTGGTGACCTTCGTGGTGTGCGCATCGCGATAGGCCTTGGCCTGCTCAAAGAGACCATTCTGGATATCGTCGAGCAGCGCCTGCAGGGAGTGCACGATATCTTCGAGCGGCATGGTGGTCTTCTCGCAGGTATCGCGGCGGAACACGGTGACAACCCCATTGGCCAGGTCGCGCGGACCGACTTCAAGGCGGACCGGCACGCCCTTGAGCTCCCAGTCATTGAACTTGAAGCCGGCGGACACGGTGTCGCGGTCGTCGAGCTTCACGCGGAAACCGGCAGCCTTGAGATCCTGTTCCATCTTCTCGCAGGCCTCGGTGACGCCGGGCTTATGCGCAGAGATCGGCAGAATCACAGCCTGGATCGGAGCAATGCGCGGGGGCAGACGCAGACCGCGCTCATCGCCGTGGGTCATGATGATGGCGCCGATCAGACGGGTGGAAACGCCCCAGCTGGTCTCATAGGCATACTCCAGCTTGCCTTCCTTGTTCTGGAACTGGATGCCGTAGGCCTCGGAGAAATTGGTGCCGAAGTTATGGCTGGTGCCGGCCTGCAGGGCCTTGCCATCCTGCATCATGGCTTCCATGGAATAGGTGGCACGGGCACCGGCGAACTTTTCCTTCTCGCTCTTCTGGCCGACATACACAGGCAGTGCCATGACTTCCTCAGCCACCTGCTGATACACTTTCAGCATGGTCAGGGTTTCTTCCTGTGCCTCTTCAGGCGTTGCGTGAATGGTGTGGCCTTCCTGCCAGAGGAACTCAGAGGTGCGCAGGAACGGGCGGGTGGCCTTTTCCCAGCGCATGACGGAGCACCACTGATTGTACTTCATGGGCAGATCACGCCAGGTCTGCACCCACTTGGAGAACATGGTACAGAAGATGGTTTCAGAGGTCGGGCGCACAGCCAGGCGCTCCTGCAGCTTTTCGGTACCGCCCTGAGTCACCCAGGCCACTTCAGGCGCAAACCCTTCCACATGCTCGGCTTCCTTGAGCAGAAGACTTTCGGGGATCAGCATCGGGAAATACACATTCTCATGCCCGGTTTCCTTAAAGCGCTTGTCCATCTCTTCGCGGATGCGCTCCCAGATGGCATAGCCGTAGGGGCGGAAAATCATGCAGCCGCGGACCGGTGCGTAGTCGCAAAGACCGGTCTGGGTGATCACGTCGGTGTACCACTGAGAGAAGTCTTCGTTTCTCGGTGTGATGTGTGTGACAAATTCCTGTTTCTTGTCTGCCATGGGATATTTCCTCCATTTCTCTCGGGCCGGCAATAAAAAGCCTCCGCCCGCTGCGTTTCTCTGCAGGGACGAAGGCTGCAAATGCTCCTTCGCGGTACCACCCGGCTTAGGATTCTCATCGAATCCTCTCTCATTGGGATCCTTTCACGGGGATCATTCGGCGGCTGTTAACCGCGGCTCCAGGCTGGGACATACACATGCAGGCTGCGCATCTTCCACTCTCATGCGCTCGCTGTCGGTCTGGCATCTGTACAGGGCCCTTCACAGCCGATGCGTGCATTATACTCTGTGCCCACATCTTTTTCAACCGGATTTCTTCCGCCGCATCTGATTTCTGTTTTTATACCTCAAGTCCCATCGCCCGTGCGGCCGGTGCGTGCAGATGTTCATCCTTGAGATGCACATAGTCCACAGAGGACCAGATCTCCTCCCCGTCCGTCCAGCGGATCTGACCGGTTCCATCCGGATGCAGGCCGTAATCGGTCAGCGTCTTTCCTTCTTCCGGGACCAGCACAGAGAGACGGTTGAGCACACGATTGCCCAGGGCAATCATAAAGATCCCCTTTTCCGGATCCATCGACAGATGGTGGCCGGTGAATCCCGAAATCGCGATGCTCCGATCCGACATATACACCGGCACTTCCGAGTGCACCTGCTGGGGATGGCGGACATAGCACTGACAGCCCAGATACTGGATATAGCTGCCATCCTCGAGCTGCCGCCCCGTTCTGTTCTTCGCCATGGCCCGAAGTGCGCGGTCCGAAAGCACCTTTCCACCGAGCACGCCGCGGCAGAAGCGTTCCAGGTCTCCGATGGTGGCAAACAGCCCTGCGTGCCCGCAGCAGTCGGTCTCCGTATTGAGGAGGCGCGCCTTGGGATCATGCGGGATGCCGCTGGGAACCCCCGCCCGGAGAATCCACTTCTCCTTTTCAATGCGGTGTTCCCTGTCGCAGGACACGCACTTCCCGCGAAGCGCTTCCGGCACATACCCGAAGGTCATTTCCATGCCCAGCGGGTCCAGAATTTCCCGGTGCAGGATGTGCAGATAGCTTTCCCCTGCCGCGCCTTCCAGAATATACTTGAGCACCATGGCATGCATGTCGGAATACGCCCTGCGCCCTGTATTGGGGACAGCCTGAATGGCAAAGAGTTCCCGGAGTCCTTCCTCACGGGAAGTACAGCCGTCCACGCGGTGCTCGGTCTTCAGGGCGCGTTCAAACCCCAGGATCTGATCCACACGGGTGTCAGAAAGATGTACAAACTGCGGCGCATACGCTGTGACCGGTGCATCCAGGTCCAGACGCCCGCTGTCCCAGAGCCTGAGGACCAGCATGCCGGTAAACAGCTTGGTAATGCTGGCAAGATCAAAGATGCTGTCCTCAGCCACCGGATCCCCCTGCGCATTGATCACGCCGCCCATGGCACGAAAAGTGCGGTCACCATTTCCGCAGGCCACCGACAGGCAGGCAAGGGAGTGCGCTTCGCCCACAAAAAAGCGGACTGCTTCGTCAAGCGGCATAGGGATCACTCCAGACCGATCCGTGTGCACGGCACCCGTCCCTGCACAAGATCCGAAAGATGATGGCGCGCATGCCCGATGATCACGGTCGTGCCGCGGCGCGCGGACTGAAGGGCATACTCGAGTTTCGCCCCGGCGCCGTTGGCTCCGGCCCGGCTCGCCCCGACGCAGTTCGCCTGCAGCGCGCGGATTTTTGCTTCCAGTTCCTCCACGCTCCGGGCGGATACATCGCGCACCAGCGTGGACGGATCCTTCGGATCACTGTAGATGCCCTCCGTGCTCGTCATCAGGACGAGCGTTTTGGCATGCACAAGCCCTGCAATCACAGCGGCCGTCTCATCATTGTCCACACATTCGTGCACTTCCCCGCCTTTTTCCCTGCGCACAGCCAGTTCCATCTTCCGGTTTTCCTCGTCGCTGACGGGGTCATTGTAGTTGACGATCGGGATGGTCTTCTGCCGGGCCGCGCGGATCAGGAGCTGGCGGATATGCTCGCGCTTCTCGGGATCATTGAAATGCGTGTGCTCCACAAGCAGCTGCCGCACGCCGTACTCGGGACGGATAAACTGCCGGTAATTCTGCATCAGGATGGCCTGGCCCTGTGCAGCATAATCGGTCTTGTCCTGTTCCGGATCCCCGGTCAGCTCGCACCCGGTCCGCTTGATATAGTCAAGACGGCCGATTTCCGTCGCGCCGCTGGTCACCCAGATCATGCCCGGGCGCAGTTCAGCGCCGAGCCGGGAAAAAATGTTGTAGTCGATATCCTGATCCTCCCGGCGGATGAGCGCCATGGATCCGATCTTGCCAACCAGTTCAAACTGTAAGTCTTCCATACTGTCCCCCGTATTACATCACATACATGCCAAAGCGCAGCCGGATCATGCGTTCGAGCGCTTCCACACCGGCAGCATAGCCCTGAGAATTGTCCAGCGTCAGGTCCGCAGAGGCCCTGTAGGTGCCGATCCGTTCGCGATAGGTTTTCTTCACCCCGGCAACCCCCTTGCCCTCCAGGTTCGGCCTCCGCTCCAGCTTGATATCCCCGACGATCTGATCGATCGGCCGGTCAATGAGAATGATCAGGCCGTTCGCCTTCATGATCTGCACATTTTCGGGACGCATGGGAACACCGCCGCCGGTGGAGATGATGGAGGGGGCCTCGCGCGTGAGGTGAATGAGCATATTGTTCTCTATCGTGCGGAAGGTCTCCTCTCCCTGCTTCTCAAAGATTTCGGGAATCGTCATGCCCATCGCATCCGCGATCTGCTTATCCATGTCAATAAACGGCACCCGAAGATCCCCTGACACCTTTTTCCCCAGGCTGGTCTTTCCGCTGCCCGGCATGCCAATCAGGAATACATGTCTTTCAAGCATTGTTCTTTTCGTCCCGCAGGATCTTTTCCTGCTCTGCACGGCTCATGGCCATAATGTCCCTGAAGAGTGTCTTCACGTGCTCCTGCATTTCCGGATCGCTCACCATTCCGGCCCGGCTTTCCAGCACCTGTTCCTCGCGTGCGGCATCCAGAACCGGAAGTCCTCTCTCCATCTTCCAGCGTCCGATCTGACGGGCAGTGTCCATTCTCTCCGCCAGCAGCTGCATCAGCTTTCGGTCAATCTGATCCAGCTGTTCCCTGAGCGTCTGAATATCCTGCACGCGCCATCTCTCCTCCGCTGTTTTCTCTGCGCTTTCTGATGTCCTCGCCTGCCTGGAGGGTAAAGGCAAACGCTGCACCCTCCTGCGTGTCCAGAAGGCGGATGGACTGGCCGTGCATCTGCATGATTCTCTGACAGATGCTCAGTCCCAGACCGGTTCCCTTCCCCGAGGTATGGGCCCGGTCCACGGTAAAGAACCGGTCAAAAATGCGCGGGCGGTCTTCTTCCGAAATGCCGATGCCGTTATCCCGCACTTCCATTGTGCAGAGATTCCCTGCGCGGCGGGCGGTCAGTGTGATCCGTCCACCCTCCGGGGTAAACTTGACGGCATTGTCGAGCAGGTTGACGACCACCTGTTCAATCCGGTCGCGGTCGGCATGGACCGAAAGCGGGTCCAGATCAAACGCACAGACAATCTCAATCTGTTTCTTCTCAAGGTCTGCAATCCGGCGGATGACCGCCTGACGGAACAGTTCACAGATATCGAAATCCGTCATGGTCAGCGCCGCATCCTCCCGCTCAAGTCGCGAGAGGGCCAGGAGGTCGGAGATCAGGCGTGTCAGCCGCCTGGTCTCATTTTCGACCACATGCAGATACTGCTCATGGTCTTCCTTAGGAATGGTTCCATCCAGCATGCCCTGCACAAAGCCGGAGATCGAGGTGATCGGGCTGCGCAGCTCATGACTGACATTGGCGACAAACTCCCTGCGGCTCGCTTCGTTCTGGGAGATGCGCTCAGCCATGGTATTGAACGCCCTGCAAAGGTCCGTAGTTTCCGGCATGCTCCCCTGATTCTGCACGCGCACGGAGAAATCGCCCTCCGAGATGGCCCTGGCCGCCCCGGTCAGTGTCTGCAGCGGCTTCATCAGCGACCGGATAAAGAAGAACACCGCGACGCCTGCGGCCAGCGTGATCAGAATCACCATGGCCAGCATCGGCCAGAGGAGTTCCGAGATGCCGCCTTCCACCGCCTGTGCCTTTGTGCGGATCAGGACAGCGCCAAGCACTTTTTCATTCCGTACAAATGGCACGCCGATGGTAAAGGTCGGAGACCCGTTGACGAGCACGCGCACGGAGACTTCTTCGCCTGAGAGCACACGCACCAGTGCTTCCCTCAGTTCGTCGCCGTTGAGCGAAGAAACGAAGTCCGGATCCTCGGTCATGGCCAGGGAAAGGTTGTCCATGACCCGGCCGAGGCGGTCGACCACCAGAATATACGCCCCGTAGGTCTCCCAGATATTTTTGGATTTCCAGTCTATATATTTCTGAATGTCGTCATCGTACCCGAACATAAGCGCCATGGAGCTGGCCTGATTGTTGGCCGCAAGGAACGCGATTTCCCGCGCTTCCTTGGTCAGCGCCTCCAGGCGCGCATTGATCTGCTGATTGCGCACTGTGACAGCAGACAGCGCTCCGAAGGACAGGGTCAGCAGAACGATGCAGGCAATGACCACTGCCATGATTCTGGCAAACATATCGCTCAGCTCACTTCAAATTTGTATCCGACGCCCCACACGGTATGAATGGACCAGCCGTGCGCTTCACTGCCCTGCAGTTTTTCGCGCACGCGCTTGATATGCACATCCACCGTTCTGGAGGAATCGCCCGCAAAGTCAAACCCCCAGACATGCTCCAGCAGCTGTTCGCGGGTAAACACCTGGCCCGGATGCGAGGCGAGAAAATAGAGGACTTCGAGCTCTTTGGGCGGCATGTCCACAGTCTCTCCCTCATACCGGCATACATACTCCCTGAGGGAAATCGTAAGCCCCGGGAAGGAGAGCGTGTCATCCGGCTCCTCCTCGCCCCCGCGCGTGCGGCGGATCACGGCCTTCACGCGCGCGACCAGTTCCTTGGTGTCAAAAGGCTTGGTGATATAGTCATCGGCGCCCAGTTCAAGGCACAGGACCTTGTCAAAGGTCTCATCCTTGGCCGTGAGCATGATCACAGGAATCTGGCTTGTGCGGCGGATGGTCTTGAGCACTTCGACACCATCTGCGCCGGGCATCATGACATCCAGCAGCACAAGGTCCGGCGGAAAGCGCCGGAAGCTTGCCAGGGCATCATCCCCGCGTCCTGCGCAGCGCACTTCATAGCCTTCCTTTTCCAGGTACAGCTGCACCAGCTGGCGTATGCTCTGATCATCGTCTGCCAGAAGAATGCTGGTTTTTTCTTTCATCCCGATCACCTTATTTCAGTGTCACAATGGTGACACCGTCTTCTCCTTCACCATAGATCCCCAGACGCTGTTTTTTGACATGCGGATGACGGCGCAGTTCCTGCTGGATGCCGCTCCTGAGGACGCCGGTTCCTTTCCCGTGAATAATCGAAACCTCGCCCATGCCGGCCATCACGGCGGCATCAAGGTACTGGTCCACGGTCAGGATGGCCTCGTCGAGCGTCATGCCGCGCACGTCGCATTCCATGCGGACCGTTCTTTCCATCGCGCCGGTCTTGGCCATCACACTGGTCTTCTGCTTTTCCTCTGTCTTCTTGAGCAGACGCAGCTGGGACAGGTTGGCCTTGAACTTCATGATGCCCGCCTGCAGCTGGACATCGCCCTTGTCATCCGGCTTGGAGAGGACCGTGCCCTCCTGATTGATGGTCAGGATTTTCACCCGGTCGCCCGGATTGACTGTCTTCGGTGCCTGGCTGGCATCTTCCTGATTCGTCTTCAGGCCTTCCGCCAGTTCGTCCATATCCTTGTCCAGGCGCTTGCGCACGCTGTTGACATCCGCCTCCGTGCCTGCGCTCTTGCGCAGACGCCTGAGGTCGGAGAGGATGGCTTCCGATTCGCGCCGTGTGTTTTCCATCAGCCTGCGGGCATCCTCGCGGCTCTTGCGCATCATGGTTTCGCGTTTTTCTTCCATTTCCCTGCGCAGTTTTTCCGCTTCATCCCTCAGCCGCACGGTTTCCTTGGCTGCGTCCTCCGCCAGCTGCCGCTCGCGTTCGGCGACCTGCCGGTGATACTCGGCATTGGCGATAACATCCTCAAAGCGGATGCTGTCGCTCGACAGCGTCTGCCGGGCGGCCTCGATCAGGTTTTCCGGGAGTCCCAGACGCCTGGAAATCTCAAAGGCATTGCTCTTGCCCGGGACACCGATGGACAGGCGGTAGGTCGGCCGCAGCGTTTCCACATTGAACTCCACCGACGCGTTCTCCACACCCTTGGTGGACAGCGCGAACGCTTTCAGTTCCGAATAGTGGGTCGTCGCCATCGTGCGGACTTTGATATGCAGAAGCCTTGTCAGAATGCTCTGCGCCAGGGCCGCGCCTTCTGTCGGGTCCGTGCCGGCACCGAGTTCATCAAAGAGCACCAGGTCATTGGGCGTGACTTCCTTCATGATGGTGACAATATTCGTCATATGCCCCGAGAAAGTGGACAGGCTCTGCTCGATGGACTGCTCATCGCCGATATCCGCAAACACCTGCTCGAACACGGCCATCTCTGTGCCGAGGTCAGCAGGCACCTGCAGTCCGGCCTGCGCCATCAGGGTAAAGAGGCCCACCGTTTTCAGCGTGACCGTCTTTCCGCCTGTGTTCGGGCCTGTAATGATCAGCTCGGTGAATTCCTTGCCGAGCCAGAGACTGCTGGGCACCACCTTGTCCGGATCAATCAGCGGATGCCGTCCGCGGATAATGTTGATGTATCCGTCCTTGTTCAGCTTCGGAGAGACGGCATGCATGCTGCGGCTGAGAAGGCCCTTGGCAAAGATAAAGTCCAGCCGGGCCAGTGTCTCCACGTCCTCCCGGAGCGTCTGAGAGACCGGTGCTATCTCGGCAGACAGGGAAGCCAGAATCCGCTCGATCTCCTGCCGCTCCTTGAGTTCCCACTGCTTGAGCTCATTGCCCATTTCCACAGCAGCCATGGGCTCAATGAACAGGGTGGCACCGCTTCCGCTCTGGTCATGCACCAGGCCCGGAACCTGTGCGCGGAACTCCGCGCGGACCGGAATCACATAGCGCCCGTTGCGCACGGTGATGATCGGGTCCTGCATGTATTTCTGGAAGTTCGGGGAGTGGACCATCTGATTGAGCTTGTCCTTGATGCGGTCCGTCGCTCCGCGAAGATGTCTGCGGATATCGGCCAGCGCAGACGAAGCATGGTCAGCAATCTCATCCTCGGAGAGAATGGCATCGGTGATATCCAGCTCAATCCTGCGCCCGTCGGAGAGACCGGATCCCATGCGCGTCAGTTCAGGCGTGGTTTCCCGGTCCGTGACCAGGGCATCCCTGACGTTTCTGGAGACTCTGAGCATGGTCGCCACTTCCAAAAGCGCCTTGGGCGAAAGGGTCGCGCCCTTCTCGGCCAGGGAGAGCGAGGAGCGCACATCCGCGAAAGCAGACAGGGGGCTGGAGCCGAGATACTGAATGACAACCGTCGATTCCTCGGTCTCCTGCTGGGCAGCACGGACCTCTTCGAGATTGGTCTCGGGTTCCAGCGCAAGACAGATCTCGCGTCCCATTTCGGTCACTGCCAGATCGGCCAGCTGTTCCCGGATCTTGGTAAACTCCAGCACGCGCAGCGTGCGTTTCTGCATCTGTGTCTGTATCATAGTTCCTCACTCCACCGGTTTATTCCAGTGTCCGCTGTTCCTGCCCGGCACCGACACGGACGATGCATCCGTTTCATCGGTCAGTTCCATGAGTACCGGACATCCGAACGCTTTTGCTTTGAGTACATTGTTGACAGGGGATGATTCCATCAGTCGGATCAGGCAGCCTTCCCGGAGACGTTCCCGCAGGAGCGGATAGGCTGCGCCGTGCATGTCCACCAGTTCCGTTCCTTCCAGCGCATCCGGGGAATGCAGGTCGCACATGCGGCAATCGGCATGCCCTTCCCTGAGGCCGAGCAGCACACGCGCCGGGCAGTGATGCAGCAGCATCAGCTGCGTTCTCCCGTAGGCCGGCAGAAGAATCTTTCCGCATCCCTCCGCCAGGCGTTTCATTTCCTCCCCGGTGAGTTCCAGGGAAGCCGTCACAAAGCGGCATCCGGCCCCAAAAAGCAGGGCCGCTGCGCGCCGGTTCATCACCGGAACGCCTGTCCCCGCACCGAACGGAAGCTCCCAGGACGCGCCGAGCTGGCCGACAGAGCCCAGAATCACGCCGCCCAGCCGGTCTGCATGGCGGTGCGCAAACGCTCTGAGCATCTGCAGCGTGTCCTCCTCACAGACCTCCGGAAGCTGCAGCCAGATGCCTTCCGGCATGCCGCAAAGCCCTTTTTCCAGCGCTTCCTCCCGGTAATCCTCCGGATGCCAGGCCAGGCGTACGCCCTCCGGCACCGCACGAAGCTGGGATGCGGACCGGACAATGAGCAGGGAGGGTTCTTCACCGGTCGGCAGTGTCACCGCTTCAGGCGGGTATTCCTCCCCTTTCGGCCTGCCAAAGGCATCCGCCCGGGCATGCTCCATTTGTTCCAGACAGGTTCTGCGGATGCTGTTGAGCTCTGACGCCGGGACAAACGCATGCGCCGTCTCCACGTCAAGGGCTTCCAGCACAAAGGGCGTATCCCCCATTTTCCCGATCGAACGGACCGCGTCCTCCTCAGTCAGTTCTTTTTTCTGTGCCGTCTGAACAATGCCCGCTTCCACGGACACCTGAGAGATGCCGTCTGTCAGTCTCAGCGCAAGCACCTCGCCGGGGATCGCCCGAAGCGTCCCTGTCAGCGGAATCTTCGGAATCGGCAGCGCCTGGGCCCGGGCGAGCTGCTGCGCATCCACCAGGCGGCGGACCCGGTCCCCTTTGCGGACCTGCATGCCCGGACGCAGGCGGATTTCCGCCTGTTCCCCTTCGGCACACGGCCGTCCGCTGTAGATCATCTCGCCCTCCCGTGTTTCACCGAAGGCCAGCTGATCCCCGTCATGCAGGTCATGTTCCAGCAGCACCGTCGCAAACCGGCTGTCCGCACGCGTGACCGTTCCCAGACGAATGCCTGTATGGCTCACATGCGCGGGATCAATGACTGCGGCATCCTCACTGCCAAAGGCATAGCCGTCCATAAACCCGCCGCGCTGGAAAATCTGCATCAGGCCCTGTTTTTCCTCCCGGGACGCTGCGCGGAAGTGTCCGGACGCTGCGCTGTCGCGGCCTCTGCTGTAGCTCTCTGCAACCACAGCCACATATTCGGGCCGCTTCAGACGGCCCTCTGTTTTGAGCGAGGCAACCCCCGCCTTTTCAAACGCATCCAGGTAGTCGCGGGTGCACACGTCCCTCGGTGAAAGCCATGCGCCGGTCTTTCCGCGATAGCGGTACATCAGGCGGCAGGGCTGGGCACATCGTCCGCGGTTGCCGCTGCGCCCGCCGATGCATGACGAAAAGAGGCACTGCCCGCTCACGCTGACGCACTGCGCCCCGTGTCCGAATACTTCGATCTCAATGTCTCCCGGAAGCGCACATTTCTCAATCTCTGCCAGAGAGCATTCTCTGGCCAGCACCACCCGCTGCATGCCCATATCCCGGCACCAGGCAGCCCCGGTTCTGTTGTGCAGGGCCATCTGTGTCGAGGCATGCACGGGAAGGGATGGAAAGCAGGACCTGAGCACAGAGAGAACGCCCAGATCCTGGACCAGCACGGCATCCACGCCGAGTTCATTCAGGTAGCGCAGGACTTCCACGACCTGCGGCATTTCCTCATCCTTGATCAGGATGTTGACCGTCACATGCACCCGCATATGATGCAGATGCGCAAAATGCACAGCCTCCCTGAGTTCCTCCCGGTTGAAGTTGCCCGCGCCTGCGCGCGCTGAGAAAGCAGAGAACCCGAGGTAGACCGCACCTGCCCCGCCTGCGCATGCACGTTCGAGCGCTGCGAAATTGCCCGCCGGGGCAAGGTTCTCCATGACTCGCACGATCCCGTCTTCCTTTCTCAGCTTTCTGTTGTGCCCCTGAGCTGCTGGTTTTCCCTTCTCAGGCGGCTGATTTCATCCTGACTCTTGATGACTTCATCGGCAAGCGAAATCACCGCGAGAATGGCCGCCTGCTGCACGCTCTGATGCGTTGCCATGGCCGTTTCCCGCAGTGTGCGGTCTGCAAAGGCCGCCACACGCTGCACATAGGCAGGCGGATCCGAGGACACCAGGGTGTACCCCTTCCCGCCAACATTGACTGCAATCTTTTTCTTATCTCCGTCCATGCTGATATCCTTCTTCCAAAAAGCGCAGCGGTGAGCGTACCGGCTGCGCGCTGGATCCCGTTTTACAGTTTTTCAAAGGGATAGGTTTCTCCAAAGGTTTCCACACGGACCGATGCCATGACCTGGGGTACAAGCGGCTTATCCCGCATATCACGCCGGGTATTGACGATGGAATCAGCCACTTCCATGCCTTCCAGGACCTTGCCGAAGGCAGCGTACTGACCGTCAAGATGCGGGGAATCGCTCGTCATGATGAAGAACTGGCTTCCGGCAGAGTTGGGCATCATGGAACGGGCCATGGAGAGCACGCCGTAGGTGTGCTTGAGCGGATTGGCAAACCCATTGGCTGCAAACTCACCCTTAATGCTGTAGCCCGGGCCGCCGATGCCGATTCCTTTGGGATCGCCGCCCTGAATCATGAAGCCGGGGATGACCCGGTGAAAGATCACACCGTCATAAAAACCGCTGTTGGCCAGGGCAATAAAGTTGCCTACAGACTGCGGGGCAATATCCGGATACAGCTCGCCTTTCATCTGACGGCCGTCCTGCATGGTAATCACAAAAGTAGGATTCTGAGCCAATTTTCATTCTCCTTCCGTGCCGGGGTTTTCCGGCTTCAAGGGCAATTGTACCAGTATCCCGCGTTTCATGCAAGCACACGGCGGCCTTCTTCATGCCCGGCTTTCATGAAAAGCACAGGGTTGTGTCCTCCCCGATTCCATGCAGTTTGACCGCATTCCTCCAATTCCCCCGGCCCCGGAGCACTGTTTGGGTCATCATGACGTTTTTGTACCAGATTCTTCTGCTGCGAAACTTCGAAACATTCACTGCTCATTCACATCTTTTTTTTATTCTGTGCACGTAAAACGTCGTTTTGAGTCAGTTTTTTACAGGACTCAATCCGATGCGGGATTTACAGAATCCAAAAAAAGCTGTATCATTATTTGTGATATCAGGTCAATCTATCGCCAAAAAAGCTCACATTTGTTTTTGTGTACCTTTTTGTCTCCCCTTTTGCAGAATGGAGGAATTGTCATGGGCAAATGGATCTCCTACGAGCTGCAGTCATGGAGAAAGTCCTTTAAGCGGGACTGGCATCTGTATCTGCTGCTTCTGATTCCACTGGCACTGGTCATCATTTTCAACTATGCCGCCTATCCCGGCCTGCGCATGGTCTTCATGGACTACAAGCCCGCCAAGGGCTATGCGGGGAGCAAATGGGTTGGGTGGGAGACCTTTGCCAAGGTTTTCCGCGACAAGGATTTCATCCGGGCACTGAAGAACTCCATCGTCTTCAATCTGCTGGACCTTGCAGTCAGCTTCCCGATGCCCATTATTCTTGCGCTGATGCTCAATGAGCTGCGTTTCCCGCGTTTCAAGAAGGTCACGCAGACGGTTCTGTATCTTCCGCATTTCCTTTCCTGGGTTATCATCGGTGCTGTGGCCTATCAGCTCTTCAAGCCGACCACAGGCATTGTCAACATCCTGATGATGAAATGGGGATGGATCTCAGAAGGCATTCCCTTCCTGACTGAAAAATGGCACTGGGCAGCCACCTACCTGCTTGTCGGCGTATGGCAGGGCATGGGCTGGGGCACCATCATTTATCTCGCTGCCATCACCGGCATCTCCGGTGAACTGTATGAGGCGGCCATGATTGACGGCGCGAACCGGATGCAGCGCATCTGGCACATCACCCTCCCCGGCATCCGCTCCACCATCGTGGTGCTGCTGATCATGAACCTCGGCAAACTGATGGGTTCCAACTATGAACGCCTGGACGTGTTCGGAAACACCCAGGTCAAGGATTTCCAGTATCAGCTCGCCATCTACATTTATGAAAAAGGTCTCGCCTCCAGCAAGTTCTCCATGGCCACGGCTGTGGGTCTCTTCCAGTCCCTGGTCGGTCTGATGCTGGTCCTGATCTCTGACCGCTTCTCCAAGGCTCTTGGCGAAGACGGTCTGCTGTAAGGAGGTGTGCATCATGGCAAAAGAAAAACAGAAGGAATTCGATACCATCAGCGACGGTTCCCACGCGATTCGAAAATTCAGCATCGGCGATCTGCTCATCATGCTGATTCTCACCGTCCTGAGCCTGACATGCATTCTTCCTTTCATTCATCTGGCAGCCAAGTCCATCTCCAGTAATACAGCCGTCATGCAGAAGTCGGTTGTGCTCTGGCCGAAGGGCATCAACTTTGATGCATATGCATCCATCTTCCAGGATGGTTCTCTCGTCCGTTCCTTCACCTTCAGTGTATGGGTGGTTCTGATCTTCACCCTGCTGGGCATGATCGCCTGCACCTGCGCCGCCTATCCGCTCTCCAAGAAGCGCCTGAAGGGCCGCACGTTCTTTACTTTCCTGCTGATGTTCCCCATGTATTTCAGCGCCGGCCTGATTCCGAACTACCTGCTGCTGAAAAACCTGCATCTGCTCAACAACATGTGGGTTCTGATTCTCCCGCTGATCTATTCCGCCTACAACATGCTCATCATGAAGAGCTACTTCCAGTCCAGCATCCCGGATTCCCTTGAGGAAGCGGCCTTCCTGGACGGAGCCAACAACTTCCAGATTCTTTTCCAGGTTGTGCTTCCGCTTTCCAAGCCGATTCTCGCGACGCTCTCCCTGTTCTATGCGGTCGGCCGCTGGAATGCCTATGCCGACAACAAGTACTTCATTACCGCTGAATCTCTCAAGATGATTCAGTACAAGCTCTATCAGCTGGTTGCCTCCGCAACAGAAGCCCAGACAGCAACCCTGTCCGAGGCCATTGAGGTCACCAGCACACCCGAAGTCCTGCAGTCCGCCTGCATCATGTTTGCCACCCTGCCCATCATCTGCGTCTATCCTTTCCTGCAGAAGTACTTTGTCAAGGGTGTCATGATCGGCGCGGTCAAGGGCTGATCTGTCTCGATGGATCATGCCGCACAGGCGGCATAACCATATATATTACAAAGGAGGACTCTAGTATGACCCGTAAGATCCTTGCTCTGGTACTTGCAAGCCTCATGCTGCTCGCGCTGATTCCCGCGGCATCTGCGGAAACAGCCGCTCAGTGGGAACCCTTCGCCGAGAACGTGTCCATCACCATTCCGGTTTATGACCGCGGCCAGGCCGGTGTTCCGAACGTGGAAAGCAACACCTGGACCCAGTGGATTCAGGAGAACTTCGGCAACAAGTACAACATCACCGTCAATTATGTGGCTATCCCCCGCACGGACGTGATGACCAAGTACTCCCTGCTCGCTGCCGGCGAACAGCTGCCCACCGTCCTGATGGAATATGACTATCCGAAAGTCACCCAGTGGGCGGCCGACGGCTATCTGACCACCTTCAACATGGACGACTTCGCCGCTGTTGCTCCGACCTACTACCAGCGCATGGTCGACAACAACCAGCTGACCTACACCCAGATCAACGGCGAAACCTATTTCGCAGCTGCCTATCGTCCGTACTATGACACCAGCTACACCTTCCAGAGCTTCGTCCGTATGGACTGGCTCAAGCAGGTTGGTTATGATCATGTGCCCGCGACCCAGGCTGAATATCTGGATGCCATGCGCAAGATCAAGGAAGCCGGCATTGCCGAGCATCCCTGCGGCGGCGTCATGATCACCGGTGTCGGTTCCGACCAGAACTACTCATATCGTGAATGGCCTCTGAACGAGGAAGAATGGGCCAAGTACGGCGACTACAACATCCCGAGCCTTGGCTGGACTCCGAACTACAAGCTCCTCAAGTATGAGAACATGAAGTACAACGAAGGCCTCACCAATCCTGAGTACTATCTGCTCAGCGGCGAAGACGACAAGTCCGCCTTCATCAACGGTGAAACCTATCAGTACGGCGGATACATTTCCGCTGCCATGGACTGGCTGACTGCTTTCTATGAGGCCAATCCCGATGCAGAACTTGCCATCGTTCCCGTCAACGGCAAAGTTGATGCAGAAGCTGGCACCACACCCGGCTACCGCACCGACAACCCCTTCGGCATGATGGTTGGCTTCTCCAAGGATGCCACCCCCGATCAGCTGAAGGCTGCCTGGATGTACATGGAATGGCTGACCCAGCCCGAAAACCTCTTCACCTTCCAGTGGGGCTTTGAAGGCGACAACTTCAACTATGTTGACGGCCTGCCTGTGAGCGTTTCCGACTACAAGGGCGAGCACACCATGGGCTTCAACAACAATAAGGACTACTGGTGCATCACCCTCGAAGCACGTCAGGCCGGTACCATTGAAGACGTTATCTCCAATAACCTGCCTCATGACCTGCCTCAGGACTTCACCCAGGACGTCATCGGCTGGTACTATGACAAGTGCAAGGTCCGTGATGCCGGCTGGGCCATCGCCAATGCTCTGTATTCTGTGAGCATGGAAGCTGAAGCCGAATATCAGACCACCCTGGTCAACCTGTACAAGGAATATCGTGACAAGCTCACCATGTGCCCCGCCGACCAGTTCGACGCTCTGTATCAGGAGTATGCACAGGCTTATCTCGATGCCGGATATCAGGAAGTCATCGACGAGCGCGCCGCTGCTTATGCTGCCGGCAACTCCACGCACCTGCTCAACCAGACCGCTGAAGAAGTCGACCTGAGCAAGTAATTCGTTCTCCATGGGGGACCGGGCACTGCCCGGTCCCTTTTCCTGTGGCGTCAGACAACCTCAAAACGCCCACACAGGGTATCCTCAGGCGTGCAGCTTTCCGCAGCAGGAGCGGACAGTGAACAGCATGCTGTCTGTGTGCCACGGCAGCAGTTTCCATTTTCCCCAACACAAAAACGGCAGGACACCCTGCCGTTTTGTCATTCTTCAGCTGCATTTTCCCCCAGAAACAGCGCACGTTTCTTCTCCGCCATCTGGGCGTGCCGCTCAATATAGATTTCAATATTGCTGACATTGGGCTGACGCTCAATGTGGCCTTCCTCCGGAAAAACCCGCTTGGAGATGCCGCCCGCCCCGAACGCGAGAATGTGCGTGTTCTCCTCCATAATGTCCACATTGTACTGACACGCATGCCCGGGAAGCGCATACCCGACGTTTTCCTGATTGCCCGCCATGTATTTCTGGCGGTACAGGTAATAGGGTTTCATGCCCATCTCCTGGGCAGTGCGTCTCCCCATCTCCACCATCTCAGCTGCCTCCCGTCCATCGGGGAGCGGCCATTTTTCGATCTGCAGGCGGCTGGTGCGCTTGATGGCGAGTGTATGGACCGTCAGGCTTTCCGGTCTCAGTTCGAGGGCTGCCTGCATCGTCCGCGCAAAGTCCTCCGCATGCTCGCCGGGGAGACCGGCAATCACGTCCATATTGATGTGCCCGATCCCCGCTTCCCTTGCCATGGCATAGGCCCTGCGGACATCCTCCGCGGTATGTGCGCGCCCGATCACCTGCAGTGTCCGATCGTTCATGGTCTGGGGATTGATGGAGATTCTCCGGATGTTCCGCTCCCGGATCGCGCGCAGCTTGAAGGGCGTCAGCGTGTCAGGACGTCCCGCTTCCACAGTATACTCGGATGCTCCCGGGAAACAGGCAAGCATCTCATCGAGCAGCCTCTGAAACTGGTCTTCGTTCAGTGACGTCGGGGTTCCGCCGCCGACATACACGGCGCGAAGCTGTTTTCCTGCATCCCGGAGGATCTGCGTGCCGCTGCGCATTTCTTCGAAGAGTGCTTCGAGATACGGTTCCACACGCTCCCCTTTTCCGATCTCCCCGGATGAAAACGAGCAGTAGGTGCACCGGGTGGTGCAGAACGGAATCCCGATATATACATCCGCCCACGAGTCTGCGGGCGGCGGCAGCTGCTGCTGGACTTCCACCGTTTCCCGGAGCAGGCGTGCCTTTTCCGGCAGGATATCAAAGTGCTCCACAAGATGCTTTTCCGCATCCAGCCCGTTCTCCAGCGCCTCATAAAACAGGCGTGTGGGACGAATGCCCGTCATGGAGCCCCACGGCGGATGCATGCCCGTCACATCCCTGAGCAGGGCATAGCAGGTCTGACGGCACAGTCGTCTGCAGACGCGCTTTCTGTGCAGTTCCCTCAGCCTCGCGTCCGGATGGTCTGGCACGCTCTGGCGCATCTCCGCTTCCCTGCCGTCGCCCCGGAAAACGCAGATGAACTCCCCGTTTTCCTCGCGCATGGTATAGGTGAACCTTCCCTCACTCCACACGGACTCGGGAAGCGCAAACAGGTGCGTCAGATTCGTCAGATCCAGCTGAATGGTTTCAAGATAGGCCACAGGATCTGTCATCAGCCATGCCCTCCCAGAAGACGGTACTTTCCGAAATACGGCCGCAGAATGTTCAGGCTGTTCCTCAGGTCCTCCTCACTGCCCGTGGGCAGGTCGGTACGCCCCACGCCCATGGACATCACGGTATCCCCGGTGAACAGGACATCCCCGCACAGGAAGCACACGCTGCCCCTTGTATGGCCCGGCGTATGGATCACCTGAAGGGTGATCCCTGCCTCCGTGATTTCGTCCCCGTCATGGACGAGATGCGTCGCTTCAGGGCCGATCATGCCTTCTTCGATCATATACATGCTGGCATTGAGCACAGCATCAAGCAGCATCGGCGCATCCTCCTGATGGATATACACGCGCGTGGACTTCTCCATGATGCCTTCCGCGCCGCCGAAGTGATCGAAATGTCCGTGCGTAAAAAGGATGGCAGCCACATGTCTGCCATCCGTCTGCTGCAGGATCTTTTCCGGCTCCGCGCCGGGATCAATCACCAGGCAGTCGCTCCGCCCGGGAAGAAACAGCACATAGCAGTTGGTGCGGATCATTCCTACCGGAACAACCCGGATCATCAGATCTTGCATGGTCATCCTCAATTCTGTTCAGAAATTCTTCTCCGAGTCCATGAGAATTGTAACGGGTCCGTCATTGACCAGGGACACCTGCATGTCGGTCCTGAATACGCCGGTTTCGACCTGAACTCCGCTCTCACGCCAGAGTGCGACGAGCTCCTCATAGAGCCGGTTGGCCTCTTCCGGCCGCGCCGCTTCAATAAAGCTCGGCCGTCTTCCGCCCCGCGCATCCCCGTAGAGCGTAAACTGGCTGACGGCGAGAATGGCACCGCCGACATCTCTCAGCGAGCGGTTCATTTTCCCGTTCTCATCCTCAAAAATACGCAGGTTGGGCACCTTTTCGGCCATATACCGGACATCCTTGTCCGTATCCCGGGTACTCACACCGATGAGCACCATAAAGCCCTTCCCGATTCTGCCTGACTCGACCCCATTGGATGTGACCGATGCCTCGGCCACCCGCTGAATCACACAGCGCATGTTCTCACCCCGTACTGCGGTACACTTCAATAATTTCGCTGCGCCTCTGCAGCTGACGGATGACACTGTCCATCTGTTCGCGGGACTTGACTTCCAGGACAAGGCGGATCGTGGCGATCTTATTCTTGTCTACGCCGGAAGACGAGTTGCGGATGGACACGCCCATGCCGCCGATAAAGGTTGTCACTTCGCCCAGAAGACCCACACGGTCATAGGCCATGATCTTGATGGAGACGCAGAAGTGACCGGTTTCCGTGTTCGCCCAGGCCACCTTGACCCGGCGCTCCTGGTCGGCGCTCTGTGCATTGGCGCATTCCGCCTTGTGCACCGTGACGCCGTGGCCGCGGGTAATGTAGCCTACAATGTCATCCCCGGGCACCGGTGAACAGCACTTGGCAAAGCGCACAGGAATATCCATGTCTTCATTGCCTTCCAGATAGACGCCGTTGGAGATTCTGCCCGGCGCCGGCTGCTTGGTTTCCTCCACCTTGGGCACCTGAGGCTCTCTGGATTTCTGTTCCTCAATCAGACGGGAAACCACATAGCTGGAGGACATGCCGCCGTAGCCCACCGCGCCGAAGATGTCTTCCATTTCCTGGAAGCCGTACTTGCGCATCAGGCCTTCATAGTATTCCGGTTTGAGCAGATCGGAGAGCGAAGCGCCCCTGCGCTTGCACTCATGCTCCACCATGGAGCGGCCGATCTCGATATTCTCCTCACGGAGTTCCTTTTTCAGGTACTGACGGATCTTGGATTTGGCCTGTGCCGTCTTGCAGATGCGCAGCCAGTCCGTGGACGGTCCCTTGGAACTGGTGCTGGTCATGATTTCCACGCGGTCGCCGGTCTGCAGTTCTGTGTCGAGCGGCACCAGACGGCCATTGACCTTGGCGCCGACACACTTGTTGCCGACGGCGGAGTGGATGGCATAGGCAAAATCGAGCGGGGTCGCACCCTTGAGCATGGAAATGACATCGCCCTTGGGCGTGAAGAGGAAGACCTCATCCGCGAAAAGGTCTGTCTTGAGCGTATCCACAAACTCCTTGGAGTCGCGTGTCTCACTCTGCCAATCCAGGATCTGGCGCACCCAGTACAGTTTGCTGTCCAGGTCAGAGGCTGCGCCTCCGCCTTCCTTGTAGCGCCAGTGCGCCGCAATGCCGTACTCGGCAATCCGGTGCATTTCCCAGGTGCGGATCTGCACTTCAAAGGGGAACGGCATGCGCCGGCCGCCGACCACCGTGGTGTGCAGCGACTGATACATGTTGCCCTTCGGAACGGAGATATAGTCCTTAAACCGGCCGGGCACCTGATTCCACAGGGTATGCACAATGCCCAGAACCGCATAGCAGTCCTGCACGGAGTCGACAATCACGCGGATGGCGATCAGGTCATAGATCTGATCAAAGGGCTTGTTCTGAAGCACCATCTTCTTGTAGATCGAATAGAAGTGCTTCGGGCGCCCGTCCACGTCATAATGGATATGCGCTTCATCCAGCTTGGCGGAGAGTTCCTCAATCACCATGCGGATGTTGTTCTCACGCTCCTGGCGCTTCATGCCGACCTTCTGAACCAGCATCTGATAGCCGGCCGGGTCAATGTACCGCAGCGACAGGTCTTCCAGTTCCGTCTTGATCGCATACACGCCCAGCCTGTGGGCCAGGGGCGCGTAGATATCGAGCGTTTCCCGCGCGATAGCCACCTGTCTCTCCGGGGCCTGGAAGCGCAGCGTGCGCATGTTGTGCAGGCGGTCCGCGAGCTTAATGAGCACGACACGGATATCGCGGCTCATGGCCAGGATCATCTTTCTGAGGCTCTCCGCCTGGGCTTCCTCACGGTTGGCAAAATCGAGCTTATTCAGTTTGGTGACACCGTCCACCAGCTCAGCCACTTCGTTGCCGAACTCGCGCCGGATATCCTCGAGCTCAATGCCGTCACAGTCTTCGACCGTATCGTGCAGAAGACCGGCCGCAATCGTGGGCGGGTCAATCATCAGCTCGGTGAGAATGCTCGCAACAAAACACGGATGAATAAAGTACGGCTCACCGCTCTTGCGTTTCTGACCCGCATGCGCTTTTTCCGCAAAATGATATGCTTTCTCCACCAGCAGATATCCGTCGCCGGGATTGTACTTCTTGACTCTCGCCAGCATCTGATCCAGCGGCATTTCTTCAAAAACAGAAAACACGGTGCTCCTCCTCTCTTTCCATCATCCGCAGAGTCTTTACATGATCTTCCTGATATACCGGAGAACCGGGCTGTCATCCGGTGAGGCTTTCACGCCCGCCATGCGCTGCACTTTCAGCGGATGCAGCGTAAAGCGGATCAGGCCGACCTCGGCAAACGCCTCCAGGGCAAGCATCAGCTGCGAAGCGGTGATGCCAAGCTCCTGCATGACCTGGCGCGCATCGATCGGGCCGATCGACAGGGCGGTCTTTTTATAGACTTCCCTGAGCAGATCCGTGCTCATCTCCAGCGCCCCGAGTTCTTCCCGGAACGCGCTGCCCTTCAGGCAGCGGATCTCCGCGCGCGGGCACATCTTCCGGATCCGGTCTGCCTCGCCCGGCAGGACATTTCCATCGATCAGGACAATCTGCTGCCAGACATCCTCGAGTGCGGAAAGGTCCGGGGCGAGCAGCAGTGTGTTGAATCCTCTCGGATCCGGCACACGCCCGATCTGCACATCCAGCTCCATTTCCGCGGCCAGTACGGCAGCCTGCGCTGCGCTGTGACCGATGAGCAGCGTGCCGCGTTCCCGACGCACCACACGGGTGCGCGGAATCGTCTGGATCTCCTCTTCCGATTCCGGAATTGTAGATTCATTCGACGAAAGGGTTTTCAATTCCTGCAAAAGTGATGGAAAAATCATGGTATCCGCAGGGACCGCAGCCGTTCCCTGAGCGCTGCGAAGCGCTGTCACCTGAACCTGCGGGCTGATCTTTCCGCGGAATTCATTCTTCTGCGGCTCAAAGATCACATCAATCCGGTCCAGGTGCTGACTGGCTTTTGCGCCCATCTGAAAGGCAATGCCGTCCATCAGCGTATCGTGCCGAAGCAGGGACAGCTTTAAATGTGCGCCGTCTTTGCCCACCGCCGTGGCTGTCTGCACATGGCAGTCGCGGCAGAGAAACACAGGCGGCGGATTGCCAAAGCCGGTCGGCTCCATGCAGGCAAGTTCATCCACCAGTTTCAGGCTGACCTCGCTCAGTTCAAGCGGCATGTCATACTCTGCCTCGGGGATCAGCGCCTCCGCCTCACAGTTTTCGCGGATCAGCAGGTTCAGTCTTCTGCGAAGTTCGCCCACCAGGTCCGGCCGCATCGTCAGACCGGCTGCCTGTTCATGCCCGCCGAACCGTTCAAAGAGATCCGAGCACTTCGACAGCATGGCATGAATGTTGACCCCGGGAACGGACCGGCAGCTGCCCACGGCCTTCTCATCCATATGGCTGAGCACAATGGTCGGGAAATGATACTGTTCGCAGATTTTTCCTGCCGCCAGGCCAATCACGCCGGTATTCCAGTTTTCCCCCATCACCACAATGCAGCGGTCATCATAGAAATCCGTCTTCTCCCGGATCTGCTCGATGGCCCTGCTGCTGATCTCCGACTGCATGCTCTGGCGTCTGCGGTTGTTTTCCTCCAGATGCGCCGCGATGGCTTCCACTTCGGCGGGATCTTTCCCTGTGAGCAGGTGCACACACTGGTCCGCATCCTCCAGCCGCCCGCCGGCATTGATGCGCGGCCCCAGCCGGAATGCGATCTGGGTGCTGGTGATCGGATACGTACACTGGGCCTGCTCAATCATTGCCCGGAGTCCGGGGCGCTTCTTCTCCCCCATCTTCTCCATGCCGTAGTGCACAATCACCCGGTTCTCATCAATCAGCGGCACCAGGTCCGCCACAGTTCCCAGGGCAGCCAGGTCCAGGCAGTCCATGACGCCCTCCATGCCCAGCAGCGCCTGGCACACCTTGAGGGCCACACCGGCTCCGCACAGGCGGCGGAACGGATAGGATCCGCACAGGGGATTCAGGATGGCATCCGCGGGCACCGGGCTTTCCGGCAGCTGATGGTGATCCGTCACAATGACGGTCATCCCCAGCTCTTTTGCGCAGCGGATCTCCTCATGATTGGTAATCCCGCAGTCGACCGTCACCAGCAGTCCATGGTTCTGCGCAATCTCCTGCACAGCCTGCACATTCAGGCCGTATCCTTCACTGTGGCGGCTGGGAATCCGGAAATCCGCCCGCACCCCCAGCTTTTCAAAGATATACAGCATAATGGATGTGGAGGTCACGCCGTCCGCGTCATAGTCCCCATAGATCTGAATGCCGGTCCCGTCCTGCACAGCCTTCCGGATGAGCTCAACCGCTTTGTCCATATCCTGCATCAGAAACGGATCATGAAGCTGGGAAAGGGACGGATGCAGAAAACTCTGCGCCTTTTCCGGTGTGTCAATGCCGCGGTTGCGCAGCAGCTGCGTCATGGGCAGGGACAGGCCTTCCATGGGTTCGGAGACAGGGACTCCCCTCTGTTTGAATCGAAGCATGATGTACCTCTGCAGTCTTCTTTTAAAGGCAAAACGGGAGGAACCCGGACAACAGGGTTCCTCCCGAAAAAGGATCCGTCAGAATCAGGCCTTGGCCTTCACTTTCTTGGACTTTTTCCCGACACTCAGTTTTTCATCCAGCATGGCCCAGACATAGCCGTTGATCATGTTGGCAGAGTACACACCGGAAAGGATGCCGACGATGATCGGGAGGGCGAATTCCTTGATGGAAGCCACACCCATGATGTACAGGGCAACGATGGTGATCAGGGTGGTGATGGTCGTGTTCAGGGTACGGCCAAGGCACTCTTTCACTGAACGGTTGACAATCGTGACGCGGTCATCGCCGGGCGTCTTCTTCTCGTTCTCACGGATACGGTCGAAGATCACGATCGTATTGTTGATGGAGTAACCGACGATCGTCAGCATGGCGGCGATGAAGGTGGAGTTCATCTGAATGATGGAACGCAGCAGAACCATGAAGGCAAGCATCATGAGCACGTCATGCAGCAGTCCCAGCACAGCGGCAAGGCCGCTGGAGAAATCGAAGCGGATCGCAATGTACAGCAGCATGAGCGCGGCAGCGATCACAACAGACCAGAAAGCATTGGACAGAAGCGTACGGCCGGCAACAGGTCCGACGTAGTTCACTTCACCGTTCTGGGTGACATCCGGATACTTTTCGGAGATGCCTTCCACAAAGCGCTGCTGAATGGTCTGGACATCCTCGGTGGCAATATCCTTGATGCGGATATTCACTTCGTCACGGTTGGCGCCCTGTACGGTGACAGCTGCGTCAATGTTCATGCCCTTGAAAACATCTTCCACATCGGACTGGGCAACTTCCTTGCCCATGGAATACTGCATGGCCATACCGCCGGCGAAATCAATTCCCTGGTTAATGCCCAGGCCGAAGAGGCTCAGGACCAAAGCAAGGACAAAAATGCAGCAGGATACAGTCAGGCAGATCCTGGAACGATTCTTGACAGTCATTTCTGCTCCTCCTCTACCGTGTTCTTCATGGTGCAGTACAGCGAGGGCTTATTCAGGCCCACCTTCACAAACCAGGTCATCAGCATACGGGTGATGACAACGGCGGAGAACATGGACACGACAACGCCCAGCAGCAGTGTCTTGGCAAAGCCCTGCACAGAGCCGGTGCCGTACACCAGCAGCACGATGGCTGCAATCAGCGTGGTCACATTGGAGTCAAGGATAGCGCTCATGGCGTTCTTGAAACCGGCGCGTACAGCGGCACGGGCAGGACGGCCTGCACGCATTTCCTCGTTAAAGCGTTCATAGATAATGACGTTGGCGTCAACAGCCATACCAATACCCAGAACGATACCGGCAAGACCCGGAAGCGTGAGCTGGATGCCGGGGATGACGGCGATAAAGAAGAACAGCAGGAGCATGTAGATGCACAGTGCCCAGGAGGCAACGACACCGTTCATGCGGTAACGGACGATCATGAACAGCATGACCAGCAGGATGCCGATCATAGCTGCGCGGATGGATGTGCTCAGAGCCTCGTCACCGAGGGTAGCGGACACGGTATCCACCTTCTGCTGGGTCAGAACCAGGGGCAGAGCACCGGACTGGATCTGGGCGGCAATGGTGCGTGCGCGCTCTTCGGAACCCATGCCGTTGATGACGCCGGATCCGTTCGGGATGGCGGACTGGACGGTCGGGTTGATGAGCATTTCATTGTCGAGATAGATGGCGATCTGCTTGCCGATGGACTTGGCGGTCATGTCTGCGAACAGGGCAGCGCCGTCCTTGGTCAGGGTGAAGGCCACCTGATGGTCGCCGTCTGCGAAGAAGTAGCTGGCGGTCTGGACCTGCTTGCCGGTCATGAACTCGTTGCCGTCCGGATCACGGAAGGACAGTTCAGCCGGTGTGCCGATCAGATCGAGCACGGCCTGCGGATCGGTGACGTCCGGGATTTCCACGCGGATGCCGGTGCCGTTATTGATCTTCTGCACCGTGCTTTCCGGATATCCCTTGTCGGTCAGACGCTGCTGAATCACGGCGATGGTGCCGTCCATCAGAGCATCAAAGCTGCCCTCGATTTCATCGGGCTGCTGGGCGGAATACTCAACATACACGCCGCCGCGCAGATCCAGGCCCAGGGCCAGGGATTCAGGCCAGTTTTCAGCGTTGGTAGTGGGCATCCAGGGAAGCAGTCTGTACAGGCCGCGGCTGTCAAGAGGCATGCCGTTGAAGCCGAGATAGCCAAAGACGATGGTCAGCACCAGCAGCACGCACAGGCCGATAATCGCGCCGGTTTTTCTGTTGGAGCTCTTTTTCTTGCTCATGTGCAATCTTCCTCCATTTAATTTGATATTCCCTATTCATGAAGCCTGACCTTCATCTATCCGGGAACACCCTCCGGAGGACAGACAAGATAAACGGTTTTCTGCCATGTTCTGGCCGTCAGCGGCATGCCGTTGCGGTCGCAGCTGCACACCGGCGCAACCGGGGCCTCCGTTTCGGGGCGCACCGCTTCCCCGCGGGTCTCGCGGTGTTCCTCGGCAGAAGGCGCTGTCCGGGTTTCCTGCGTCTGGGCCTGGACAGCAAAGAAGGGCGCCGTCTGAACCTGCTCAGCGCTGTACTCCTTCTCCGTATCCGGTCCCGCAACCAGTCCACGGCCCAAAAGGAAGAAAGCCATCAGAAACAATCCGCACAGCAGAAACACTGGCGTCCTTTTCATACGCTTTCCCCCTCTCTGAAGCCGAAATGGCAAATCTGGTCGACATTATACGTTTTCCTTTCGGATGCGTCAAGCTTAACCCGTCTTCTGCATGCCTGCAGGGCATCAAAAACATGTTTTTTCTTCGTTCATCCTCTTCTCCAAAGCCGCGCATCTCCACACAAAAAGCAGCCGGTTTCCCGGCTGCCGAATCAGATGCAGATCATGCTGTCGGCGCATTCCCCGAGAGAAGTTCATACTCCCGGCACTGCACTTCAAGGCTAGCCCTGGTGGAGCCATCCCTGCCCCTGTAGGCACTGGCATGCACTTCGCCGCACACGAAGACTTTGTTTCCCTTTTTCAGCATGCGTGCAGCTTCCTCCCCCTGTGCTCCCCAAAGAGAGCATCGGAAGTAGGTCACGTTTCCGGACCCGTCTGCCTGTTTCCCGCCCGGCTGGTTCACAGCCAGAGAAAACGTGCATACGCTCATGCCTGAAGCCGTCGCAGCCAGAACTGCATTGGCCGTAAGATTCCCAATCAGATAGAGTCGGTTCATCAGACGCTTCCCTCCCCTTCAGCGGAATACAGTGGAACACGCAATGAGAAACTGCGCCGCATAATACGTGACCAGGATCAGAATGCCGTACAAACGGTTTTTGTTGCCTGTCGCCTGACCGATTCCAATCATGCAGTCAGAGATCACAAACAGAAAGCCGCCGATCATCAGGAAGCTCTGCCTGGACGAGGCCAGCGCAGCCATGCAGCAGAGCACGGCCGCATAGCACAGATACAGGGGTGCCTGTTCCAGATGATCCTTCAGGCGCGAATACAGAATCAGAATCACGCCGAAGAGCGCAAGAAACACAATCAGAGACCGCATGCCGACAGGACCGGCCAGGAGGTAGCCGATACAGTACAGGATATGTCCCGCCCCGAAGGCGGCCATCCCCTTGAAGAACTGAAACTCCAGAAGCCAGTCTGCCAGTGCGCACACGCACAGGCCGAGGAACAGGAAGACAGCCGGGAGGCCGCCGCCCGTCACAAGTCCGTACAGGGCAAGCAGGGCACACAGGGAAGTCGGTATCACTTTCAGACCGGCCTTCTGTTTTGCCGTAAGACGCGTATCTTCCTTTCGGATCAGATAATAACAGGCCATAACCATCACAAGAACCAGTACAATGATGCCGGCGGTCATCTTCTCCGCCTCCTTTGCAATATTGCTGATTCTATCATACGCTCTTAGGCCCCGCCTTTCAAGTCATCTTCTGCAGATGAAGCCGTCCGCCTGTTACCGGCCACTCTCCGTGATCTTTTCCAGGGGCTTTTCCAGGCGGCCGGAGAGGAAGGCTGCAAGGATGATTTTCACCGCATCAAAAGGCAGGAACGGGAAAACACAGATGGACAGTGTGCTCATCAGGTCCATTCCCCGGATCACCATAAACCAGACCGTGCCGAAAGCGTAGCAGACCAGAACGCCAAGGGCCATGGCCGCACACTTCCCGATCATGTTTTTCCAGGTGCGGTGGATAAGAAAGGACGCAAGCCATACACAGGGAATGTAGCCGATAATGTATCCGCCGGTCACCCCGAACAGCTTGCCGGGGCCGCCGCTCATGCCGGAAAACACCGGGAGCCCGCACAGTCCCATCAGAAGATACACGGCCATGGACAGAACCGCATAGCGCGGGCTGAGCAGGGCGGCGCACAGAAGCGGCGGCAGAAGAGAAAGTGAGATCGGCACCGCACCGATGGGAATGGTAATCTGGGCACACACGGCAGTCAGCGCAGCAAACACCGCGCAGAGCACCAGCTGAAGGGTCGGGATCCGTTTTTCCTTGGTCATCACGGAAGTTGCTCCTTTGCGTAAACTCGATTTCAGAATTACGTTTACGCATTGTAGCATGTTTCTCCCCCGTGTCAAGCAGGAAGCCCCCGGTGTTCAGACGAATATAATAAATTTATCGTCTTTCTGCTGTTGCCAGCAGGCGTGCATGGGAGGTCTGTTCTTGAACGCACGAAGAAATACCCTGTACAATGTTGCCTACCGCGTTTTTTCCATCCTGCTTCCGCTTGTGACGGCTCCGTACCTGTCCCGCATTGTCGGCGAGGAAGGGGTCGGTCTGTACAGTTATGCCTGGAATATTTCCTACATTTTTGTCCTCGTAGGGACACTCGGCCTTGAAAACTACGGCGTGCGCGCCATTTCCCGCGTTCGTGACAACCGTGAAGAGCTCAACCGCACCTTTTCCGCCATCTGGCGCATGCAGCGCCTGGTCGCCTCCGCCGCGCTTGCGGTATGGCTTTTGTATCTTTTCCTGGTCGCAGACAGGGAGAAAACCATCGCCCTTTCCCTGACCATGATGAGCGTCTCCTGCCTGCTGAATCTTGACTGGTGTCTCATGGGACTGGATGAATTCAGACCCATCGCGATCCGGAACACCTGCGTGAAGCTCCTGGCTGCCGGCTGTGTTTTCCTTTTCATTCATGGTCCTGAGGATCTCTGGGTCTACGGCTTTGCGTGGTCGCTTGCCACGCTTCTGGGGTGTCTTTCCTGCTGTCTGAGTCTTCACGGAAAAGTCCGCGTCGTTCCCGTCACCCTGAAGGAAGCGTTTTCGCATCTTCCCGCCTGTGCACTCCTCTTTGTGTCCGTCATTGCCGTCTCGGTCTACCGCACGATGGACAAGGTCATGGTCGGGGCCATCGCCGGCATGGCACAGAACGGACTGTATGAAAATGCAGAAAAAATCATTTACTGCCTCTCCGGTTTTATTTCCGCCTTCGGCAGCGTCATGATGCCGCGCGCGGCCCATCTCCTCACGGAACACAGGGAGGACAAAGTACTGGAAGGCATGGAACTCTCCATGCATCTGGTCATCTGCATGGTCTGCGCCATGGCGTTCGGCATTCTCGCTGTGGGCGAGCGCTTTGCTCCCCTTTTCTACGGCAGCGCCTTCACCTATTCCGGCACCCTGATGATGCCTCTGGGCTTTTCCCTTGTGATGATCGGGTTTGCCAATGTCATCCGCATGCAGTGGATTCTGCCGCACGGCATGGATCACATTGTGCTGCGCTCGGTGCTCACCGGAGCGGTCGTCAATCTCATTGCCAACTTTATGCTCATTCCCCGGCTCGGCGCAATGGGCGCTGTCATCGGGACACTGCTCGCAGAGTTCTCTGTCCCCTTTGTTCAGTATCTGCATCTGCACAAAGCGCTTCCCTACCGCCGCTATCTCATCATCTGCCTTCCCTATTTTCTCGCCGGCCTTGCCATGACCGGCACCATCTGGCTGATCTCACCGCTTCTTCCTTCCGATTCATGGTCCGCCCTGGGTCTCCTCGTCTTTTTCGGCGCGGCAGTTTATGGTATACTCTGCCTTGTCTACTGGAAATTCAGCGGCGTACGGCTGCTTTCCCGCCTGCTCCCTGCAGACATCAAAAAACGTCTACGTTTTCTGAAAGGATGAACCCATATGAAACAGCGTTTTCTGGCTTTCCTGCTGGTCTGTCTCTTTGTGATCCCCTGTGCGCTGGGCGAGACGGTGACAGCCGTTGAGATTCCCGAACCCGGCAGCGAATCAGACAGTCTTTCTGCAGACTTTGAGTCGATCGATCTTCCCTCGGTCGTCGGAAGTGCGGATACGGAAGTGGTACCGGATTCGGGCAACAAAACCATCACCATCACCTTTACCGGGGATGTGACGCTCGGCAGTGAAGAAGCCTACAGAAACCGCGCGACCTCCTTTGAATCGCATGTCAAGAAGTACGGCGACAGCTATTTCCTCAAGAATTTTCTGGACCTCTTTGAGAACGATGATCTGACCGTCATCAATCTTGAAGGTGTCATCTCCGACTCCGCCTCCGGTGAAAACAAGAAAAAGGAGTTCCGCTTCCGCGGAGCCCCTGAGCTTCTGAATATTCTGAAAGTATCCTCGGTTGAGGCCTGCAATCTTTCCAATAACCATATGCAGGATTACGGTGACCGCGGTTACAAGTCCACCATGGAAGAGCTCGAAAAGGCAGACATTGCTTACTTTGGATACTCGAACAGCTACATCTTTGAGAAGGACGGCATCCGGATTGCATTCTATGGTCTGGTCTCTCCCAAGTTCAATTCTCTCTTCCCCAAATGCAAGGAGGAAATCGCCCAGCTCAAAGCGGACGGCGTCAATGCCGTTGTCTTTGTCTTCCATGCGGGAACCGAATACGGCAAGGGCCGCAATTATCTCCAGGAACGCTTCGGCAAGGCCGCGATTGATGCCGGCGCGGATCTGGTCATCATGCACCATCCGCATGTCCTGCAGGGCATGGAAATCTACAACCAGCGGACCATCTGCTATTCCCTCGGAAACTTCTGTTTCGGCGGCAATTCCCGTGTCAAGAAGCCGGATTCCCTGCTCACCGCAGTTGTTCAGGCAGACCTGACGTTCTCCGCACTGGGAGAATATATCGGGCAGCAGCTGCGGATCTATCCCGCCCATATCTCCGGCACGTATCCGCAGAGCAACTTCCAGCCCGTCCGCGTGACCGGCGAGGAAGCGGATGAAGTCATTGCCCGCATTCAGATTGACACCAAGTACACGCTCAATCCCTATTCGGAGAAAGACGGCTGCGCCGTTCAGGAGTATCTCTCTGCAGAATAAGGTCACTCATCCGGAAGCATCAGCCCGCTCTTGAGCCGGCTTCCCAGCTGTGTCTCGACATATTTCCGCATCATGCCGAACGGGGCATGGCGCTCGGGAGAATTCACCCAGGAGGCACTCCCCTCCTGAAGCGCCTCCTCCAGAAACAGACGCTGGGCTGCCGATACCGGCACATCCTCCTTCATGCGGCAGCTCCTGCAGACCACGCCGCCTTCCTGAAGGTCGAAAAAGCAGTTTTCTCCTTCCGGTATTCTTTTGGAGCACCGGATACAGTGATGCAGCCTGGGGCGGACGCCCTGGTCCTGAGCAAAATGGATGAGAAAGCCGCACAGCAGCGGTCTCCATTCCTGATCGGTGAAGGTCAGCCGCGACAGGGTATGCAGAAGAAGCATAAACAGGTTCTGCGCATTCTCTCCCGGCTGAATGACCGCATTGCACAGTCCCAGGAGATAGGTGCCGCAGGTCAGCCGCTCATAGTCCATCCGCAGCGGATAAAAAGTTTCAATCAATGAGGCCGATACCACCGTGTATCGGCCGTTTTTTTCGAACAGTTCATAGTCACCGAGAGCGAAAATCTCAGCCGCATTGAGCAGAGGTGACTTCGGGCGTCTGCATCCGCGCGCAATGGCTTCCATTCTCCCGCGCACCGGGCTGAAGAGTGTCAGCATCCGATCGGCTTCCCGATAATTCGCCGTATGCAGGACGATGACCGTATTTTCTGTCTGTTTCATCGCGCACGCTCCTTTCTGTCATCCTTCTTTCGCTCTTTTCAGGATTTTCCCTGCAAAAAAAAGAAGCGGTCATATGCCGCTCTTTCATGTTTTCCAGTTATTCACTGCATTTCTTGCCAGCTGCAGGAATTCCTGCAGTTTCGCCTTTTCAATCTCATCCATTCCGGCTGCCATTGATTCATCCAGAAGATGAAGGTTATTCGCCAGAAGATACTCCGGCGTGACACACAGTTCATTACACAGAGATACAAATGTTTCCAGACTGGCCACACGGGTGCCGCGTTCTATATGCCCCAAAAAGGATGCCGAGATTCCGACCTTCTCTGCCAGTTCTTCCTGCGTCCAGGTTTTGCTTCTTCTGGCGATACGAACACGGTTCCCCAGGTCCTTATAATCCATAGGTAAAGAACCCTCCTGCATTAGCTTGAATTGCTATTTGATTAGGCTTCGCGGAATATTGTAATCATTTTTGCAATTTGGTACATGAACAGACAGCATTATTTTTTTGTCTGCAAGAGCGAAAAATGTTTTTTCTTTGTACTTTTTTGCATATGATCATACCTGTTCCATGGCCGTTATATCTTTTGATTCATGATATATATGCCCCCTTCATCGCTGATTCTGAATCAGGGAAAAGACGGGATTCCGGACCTTTTCAAACCTTTTTGTATTTTCGCTGTACAAATTGTAACCAATATGCTATAATTTGCTTCGTTCGCCGCCCGCTTTGCAAGACTCTCTCCTCCTTGGTATCGCGCAACCCAAATGCCGTAAACCATAGAAGTAATGCCTGGCATGAGGATAGGCGACAAAAAACATTTTTTACCTATAGCAGGAGGTCTTTTACCATGTACCAGGACGAAACACTTACTTGTAGAGACTGCGGACGCGAATTTGTTTTCTCTGCTTCCGAGCAGGCTTTCTTCGCCGAGAAGGGTTTCCAGAACAAGCCCAGCCGCTGCCCCGAGTGCCGTGCTGCAAAGCGCGCTGCCCAGAACGGCAATGCACCCCGTCAGATGTTCACCGTTGTGTGCGACAACTGCGGCCGTGAGACCCAGGTTCCCTTCCAGCCCCGCGGAGATCGTCCCGTCTACTGCCGTGAGTGCTTCACAGCCATGAAGCAGAACCAGTTTTGATGAGATAACAGAACGTCCGGGACTGTGACGCAAGTCACAGTCCTTTTTTTGCGCCAGACCGCCGTTCCCTGAAAAAAGGACCTTCAGCACACGGTCTGAAGGTCCGTCGAAAGATCAGCCGTTGGGCAGATCCTGCACATCGAGGCTTCCGTCGGCATCGGTCACCATGACATTGGTAACCTCTCCGTTGACAAGAAAGGTCACCGTCCATAGCTGGGTCCGTGCATCATACGATGTTTCTGCCGGTTCCACATACAGTCCTGTCATCTCCCGGGCCCGTCTGACAACCTGTTCTCTTGTCAGATGCGCCGAGGTGGTCAGCGACCGGAAAGGCACAAAGCCCCGGATCGGAGAAGCGGCGGATGTCGTTTCAATATAGGCCCAGTCACCCATGGACGCCAGCAAGATCACGGATGCATTCGGTCCGAGGCTTCCGATGGATGTGCGCGAATAGAGCGGATCATCCGTCATGCTCACAGCCTCTGTCGTGTAGGCTGAGATCGGCTCAAAATGCAGCTGTTTCACGGAAGCGTTCCGCGGCAGTGCCTTTGAATCAATCCAGCCGATCCGCATATGGTCGGATGTGATGTCGTACTGGATCAGAATCCAGCCGTTTTCCTCTCCAAAAACCTGAATCCAGTCGTTGGTGCTGACGGCCGCTTTTCCATTCCCTGCCTGCCCGTACTGCGTTCCCGGGCCCTGATACACACTGTATTTCCTGCCGGATGTGAACTGGATTTCCTGCGCACTCAATGTGCCGTATGCAGGGATCTGCGGCGCATACGAAAGCTTTTCCTGTGCTGCACCAAGTGTCTTTGGCAGTGCGCTGAAGGAAAAGTACTGAAGGTTCCGCTCGTAGGTACCGTAAGCGCTTCCGCGCACGGCCGGATCTTCGATGCCTCTGTAATAGGTCAGCCTGTCATCGTATCCCCGGATGGTCGCACCGGTCTTCAGATTCCAGTAGCGCGTAAACTTCCATACGCCGTCCCGAAGGACAAAAGCGAGAAACGCTTCCGTATATTCATCCGTTTCATCGGACTGATAGATGAGCAGAGACGGTTGGCTGATGATTTCATCGGTTCCCCAGTCCTGATATCCGCTTTCGGATACACCAATGGTCACCCTGTTTCTGCCCTGCAGAACAGCTCCACTGGTCTTAAAACTGTATTTCCAGGTCCCGTTTCTGTCCTTTCGGAATGCAAAGAGCGTATTCTGGCCCTTCGCGTCGCTGCTCAGGACAAAATACCAGTTCGTGCATTCCCCGCTGCTCTCCAGTATGGTTCCCGCATATCTGCCGGATGAAAAATATTCCCGGATTTCAGACGGCATACTGGTCCCATCCGCAATGCAGGAGACGATCCCGGCGCATAGAGCAAGGATCATCAGCAGTGCAGTGATTCGTTTCAGCATGGTATAACTTCCTTCCCTAAGATCTGTGCTGCAGCTTTCATCTATTCAACGCATCTCTCCCACTCGTTTCTTCCCGTCCCGGCAGGTCATTTTCTTGACAGTCCCCCGGGCATCCTGTACACTCCTCACGAGGTGTTTCCTATGTCACAGATGATTCGCACATCCCTGGATGCGCTTTCGGATTTGCTCTCCGCCGTGGGCATGACACGTCCGCTCTATGTCTGCTCACGCCGCTGGACGTCCCGTCTTCCCGACGGTGCCCCTGTCTTTTCGCATTTCGAGCCCAATCCGGATTTTGACCAGTGTGCTGCCGGCGTCAGCATGTTTCAGCGCAAAGGCTGCGACGGCCTGGTGGCCATCGGCGGCGGCAGCGCCATGGATACAGCCAAGGGCATCAAGGCCATGCTGCTCTCGACGTCCTTTCCCGCAGCGCTACTCGGCCAGTATCCCGGCAGTCATGCCTATCCTCTGGTCTGTGTGCCGACCACAGCCGGTTCCGGCTCCGAAGCCACGCAGACCGCCGTCCTGTATGTGGATGGTCATAAGCATTCCCTTTCCCATCCCATGCTTCTGGCACAGGCCGTCATTCTGGATCCTTCCCTGCTCTCCACGCTCCCTGCTGATATGAAACGCTCCTGCGCGCTGGATGCGCTGTGCCAGGCAATTGAATCGTTCTGGTCCAAAGCCGCCACCACAGAGAGCCAAATGATTGCAGGCCCTGCCATGCAGGTGATCTTTCACTGGTTTCTCCCCTATCTGCAGGGAGACAGACAGGCCGCCGAACAGATGCTTCACGCAAGCTATGCCGCCGGAGAGGCCATTCAGATGACCCGCACCACCGCAGCCCACGCCATGAGCTACCAGATCACCAAACAGCTCGGCATCCCGCACGGGGACGCCTGCGCACTGACGCTTCCCTATCTCTGGATGCGGCTGACCCGGGATCCGGCTTTCATCAAGCCGGGCAGCATGCTGGCCTCCAGAATGGGCGTGTCCTTCAATGACGCGCCGCTTCTGTTCCTCGGGCTCTGCCTGGATACCGGTCTGTATCCGCCCCGCTGTGCGGATCCTGAGCTGCTGGACTATCTGACCGATTCCGTGAATATTGAGCGGCTCGGCAATCATCCCCAGCCGCTGACTCGCGAAGACATCCGCGCTCTGTATATCCAGGCCCTGAATCCAGCGCCTGAAGAAATGGCTGAAAAGGCTCTGGCCCTGTGGAGGCACCATGCAGAATGAATTTTACCTGCAGCACCGGGCATATATTGACGCGGTCACTCGTTTTATCTTTGTGCAGGATCTTCCGGAGAAAAGTGATCTGATCTTTCTTCCCGGATCAAGCCATGAAGAACATGTCCGCCTCGCTGCAAAGCTGTATGCCGAGGGGTATGCCCCGTACATTCTTCCCTCCGGCTGCCATGCAAAGGCTGCCGATGCGTTTTCCGGGGACCCGGAGTTTGACTCAGAGTGGGCCTGGATGCGCAGTCTGCTGCTGTCCCTGGGTGTTCCGGATGACGCAATTCTCCGCGAGGACAAAGCCACCTTCACCTGGGAAAACGCCACGTTTTCCAGAAAGGTGACGGACGGTCTCCATCTGCCGGTTCATCAGGCCATCCTCTGCTGCCGGTCCTATCATGCCCGCCGCGCACTCTTTTACTACCAGGCGGCCTATCCTGAGAGCAGGATTCTGACGGTGCCCGCCGCGGTGCCCGCCATCGGGCCGGACACCTGGTATCTTACAGAAGAAGGCCGGCATACTGTTCTGGGTGAGGTCCGCCGCATGGGAAGCCAGGTCATGGAAATCTTCGACTGTCTTATGGAAGGCCGTGAGCCTCCGCCTGCCAATACTTTACCGTTTGAAGGGAACTGAACCATGCATCATCCGTTTTTACGCATCATTCTGACTCTTTTCCTGATCGCTGTGGTCATCTACATCGGCCTGATCGGCATGGTCTGCTGGAAAGAAGCCCACGTGGAAGCGCCTCAGGATAATTATGACGCCATCATCGTCCTGGGTGCTCAGGTCCGGCCTGACGGCACACCGTCCATCCAGCTGCAGTGGCGCCTGGATGCAGCCGCGGAAGCCTATAGAAAGCATCCATGCATCATTGTTGTCTGCGGAGCACAGGGCTCGGATGAACCGGATGCCGAGGCACATGTCATGCGCCGTGTCCTGATTGAGCAGGGCATTCCGGAGGATGCGGTCCTCATGGATGACACCTCTTTCAATACCCGGCAGAATCTCCTCCACGCCGCTTCCCTCCTTGAAGGGAAAAAGGCTGAAACAGTCCTGGTCGTCACCTCTGACTATCATCTGCCGCGCTCGCTGCGTCTGGCACAGGATCAGGGATTCCATGCCGTTGGTCTGGGTTCCCCGACACTCGGCGGCTGGTTCTGGCTGAAAAACCATGCCCGCGAGGCACTTTCCTGGGTCAAATACTGGATTGAATCCACCCTGCATGTCACACTGTAAAGGAGCATCTGCATGGACGCACAAACCATTCTGGAACGTCTCAACGCCTGTTCCATTCCGGTTTCCATCCGCGAGGCAGAACAGATTGCCGTCTATCACCGCCTGCTCCTGGACTGGAACACACGCATGGATCTGACGGCCGTCACCGAAGACAGCGAAATGCTGGACAGGCACTATGTTGATTCCCTGATGGCCCTCACGCAGCCCGGTCTCCTGCCTGTATCCGGCCGTGTGATCGACGTGGGCACTGGGGCCGGTTTTCCCGGCATGCCGCTGGCTATCTGCTGTCCGGATCTTCAGTTTACCCTGCTGGACAGTCAGCAGAAACGCCTGAATTTCCTTTCTGCAGTGATTGCCGAGCTGGGGCTGCAGAATGTCACCCTGGTGCATGCACGTGCAGAAGACGGAGCCCGAAATCCTGAACTTCGCGCATCGTTTGATGCAGCCGTCGCCCGTGCCGTAGCGCCGCTGCCTGTGCTGGCCGAATATCTGCTCCCCTATGTCCGCGTCGGCGGCTCCGCTCTTTGCTGGAAAGGTCCCTCCGTCCTTGACGAAATGACCGCCGCACGCCGTGCTGCTCATCTGCTCGGCGCCCATCTGGAAGAGCCCCTATCCTATGATATTCCCGGCAGAGATTGGCAGCATTTGTTTGTCCGCCTCTCAAAAAACGCACCGACACCCAAAGCCTATCCGAGAAAAGCCGGAACTCCATCCAAGAATCCGCTTGGAGAATCAGCGAAGTCATAAGCCGCGGTTGCATCTGTCTTGTTTGACGGTTTGCCTCATGTCGTGTATAATGCCTTCGTCCTGCTGATGTGGTGGAATGGCAGACACCGGGGACTTTGAAGCAAAATCGGAGCATCCCGCAGGGAAACCGCGGGCATGAATGCTGGCTAATTCGGCGGACACCCCACAGGGGCAACGCCGAGCCAAACCGTCAGTTTCATCTGACGGAAGTGTGTAGAGACTATATACCAGCGGCCTGCAGCCAGACGGTATGGCCAAGACATAGTCCAGACTGCAACGTACGAACGGCTCTGGCAACAGAGTGCAGCAAGAAAATCCCCTGCTTCACGGCGTGCGGGTTCGAGTCCCGCCATCAGCATAAAAAGCCCTTGTATTCCAATGGATACAAAGGGCTTTTTTATGTCTGACCACTGTTTGACCACAATTCATTCCAGCAGCTCTGAGATGTATTCCGACATTTTCTCGGTTGCTTTTCTTTTCATTGTTCCAGATACATGTCCGTACTTATCCATAGTGAAAGCAACGGAATGATGCCCCATAGACATTGACAATGTCTTCATGTCTACACCGTTTTCTATGGAGATATCATGCCACGCTTTATTGACCCATCGTAACTGGTTGCAAGATATAACTGTTATGGAAATGCCCTGTGTTAATTCGAATCATTTTATGTTATGATTGAATAAAGCATCTCATTTTAACAACGTATATGGAGATTGTAATGAAAAAAATAACATCATTTTTAGTAATCCTTATACTTCTTATAACATGTTTATCTGCAAGCACTGCTGCAAACGACATTGACAAAGAGGTTTTACAGGCACAGTTATCAGATGAACAGGGATTATCTATCCTTGGAGAAATCCCCATTGATGTATCTGTGCGCTGTATATTATCAAATTATACTTCTGAAAACACACCTGATACATTTGCTCTTGATTATTATAAAGCCTTTTTTGAAGATGATCATGAAGTCCACGCAATCATCAACGAATCCTTGGGAATAACCACTCGTGTAGCTTGTGATAATGGCATGTTGTTTGTTACAGTTTTTCAATATCATCAGGATGACGAGAGAAAAACAATAGACATATTTTACGGGAAACCAACTTCTGAATATGTAATAAACATTAATACCGGAGATATAGAAAAGAAATCTAATTTCCTTTGGTGGCAGACGCCCTGACCTCCAGCACTTTGCGGCCCTAAAACACGAAACCGCCCAGAGCACAGGCTCCCACCATCACGGCATTATCATGTGTTTTGTACTCATTGAATCCGCTGAAAGCCAGTTTTTCCAACGCTTTCACGTTTTCGAGCGTCCCTTGGCTTCACAGCGTGCGGACCAAGATTGAGCATTTTGGATCTAAGGAAACCTATGAACCTGAAGGGATT
>R21__coassemble_250_pt1 | contig 45925 bp, 33 predicted proteins | sample R21__metabat2_high_PE_034 | metagenome-assembled genome bin R21 | reverse complement strand
ATGGCTCTCCTCCCACGACTGAAGTCACGGGTGTCCGAGCCTAAATAACATGAATCAGATTCATGGGACCAACCTGGGAAACTGGCTCGTGCTCGAAAAATGGATGAATCCCGGTCTCTTTGCAGATACCGGGACCGAGGACGAAACCTGGCTGGCGAGAAAGCTGCCGGCAGATGAGTTCGCGCGCCGCCTTAAAGCGCATCGCGATACCTATGTCACCGAAGAAGATTTCAAGTTTATAGCGGAGAGCGGACTGAATATGGTCCGCCTCCCGGTTCCTTATTTCATGTTTGGGGACCGCCCGCCTTTTGTTGGATGCGTCGAGTATGTGGACAAGGCGCTGGACTGGGCAGAAAAATATGGCCTGAAGGTGCTTCTGGACCTGCATACCGTGCCTCACAGCCAGAACGGCTATGACAACGGCGGCATCACGGGCGTTTGCAAATGGCGTCAATATCCAGAGGAAGTTGAGTTTGCTCTGACGGTCCTGGAGAGGATGGCACAGCGCTATGGACAGCGGGATGGACTGTATGGCATTGAAGTTCTGAATGAACCGATCAGCTGGATTGTATACATCACCGCGCCGTCAACCGGCAAAGCTGTTGACCGTGAAGAAGCGAAAGGATCAGGCTATGTGCCGCTGCCTTTCCTGCGGGAATTCTATACAAAGGCCTATCAGCGCATTCGCAAATATCTCCCCGAAGAAAAGGCAGTCGTGTTCCATGACGGTTTCCGCTGCACAGCGTGGAATCGCTTCTTCCGGGAAGCCGGTTTTAAGAATGTCGCCCTGGACACGCATATCTATATCTTCGCCATGGAAAACTTTGTGCCGATTGCCAAGCCCTGGGTATACAAAATCTACCTGAATGCCTGCATGCATCAGGTGCGCAAAGCACAGAAGGACATTCCGGTCATTGTTGGCGAGTGGTGCATCTGCAATAAGTATGCCAACAAGATGGCTCAGTCGGTCATGTCCCAGAATGAACGGACAGAAAAGCAGAAAGCCAAGTACCGAGAGATTGCTGCCATGGAACTGAAGTCCTGGCGGGAAACGGCCGGATGGTTCTACTGGAATTATCAGCTGCTCAGAGATCGTGAAACGACGACCGATGAAAGCTGGAAGGAAAGCTGGGATCTGAGCCGCTGCCTGAAAAACGGCTGGCTGACGAAGGAGGATTTTGTGCAATGAGTTCGGTGAAGAAGAGCTTTTGGAATCTTCCTGTACTCAATCCCCGCACGGACAGGCAGAAGGTGACACTGCCCGAAATGATTTTCGGCTATTTCCTGGGGCCGCTGCTTGTGCTGGCCATGACGTCTGTTGTGGCAACCTATTATCTGACTTTTTACCGCACGTATGATGATGTGGTGGCGCAAGGCAATTTCCTCGTCCTGCTGCCGCTCATCAGCATTATCCCCATGGCGCTTGCCAATATCATTGTTGGCATTGTGCTCGGGAAAACGAAAACAAAGCAGGGCAAGGCCCGCCCGTTTATCCTCGTGGCCGGGCCGCTCCTGCTGGGTTCCGGCATCGTCATGTTTGTCATGCCCTATTTCAGTCTGGGCTTCCGCATGGCGTGGATGGCAGTCACCTACAATCTGTTTGCTGCCCTGGCCAATCCGATTTACTCCAATGCCCATTACCTGATGGTATCCCTGTCCACCAGAGACCTTGACCAGCGGGGCAAGCTGTCCGTGGTTGCGAACATTCCTGCCGTGGCAGGCAATGGACTGGTCTCCAGTATTCTGATGCCGGCGATCCTCAGCTGGATCAAAGCGGGTGAAGCACTGGGCGAAGGCAATCTCGTAGTGCAGAACCGTTGGCAGCTGGTCATGATGCTTTTTGCCGCTGCTGCGTTCATTGGCTGTCTGCTTGAGTATCTGTTCACAAGAGAGAGGATTACTGAGGAAGATATTGATGAAACCGCCGCACAGCAGAAAGCTGAAACCATTTCCACCGGAAAACAGCTGAAGGCGGCTGTTGGTGACAAATACTGGTGGATCATCATGATCTTCTATTTCCTGTATCAGGCAGGGGTCATGTTTAAAGGCGGATATGTGTTTAACATTTTCTGCAATGACTTTTTCCCTTCGGTCACCGTATTCGGTCAGACACTGAATGCAGAGGGCGTTCAGTCCCTGATGGCGCTCATCGGCGGCATCCCTCTGGCGGCCGGCATGCTGTTTGCCTGGCCGGTGGCCAACAAAATCGGCAAGCGGAACTTTGTGCTGCTTGGCTGTGTCGTATCGATTATCGGCAGCGTGGTGTGCCTGCTGGCCCCGGCAAATTTTGTGATTGTCACCATAGGCCAGGTCCTGAAAGGATTTTCCTCCATTCCCGGAGCCTATATCATGATGGCGTTGTTTGCTGATGTCCTGGACCATCTCGAAGCAAAACACGGCTTCCGTGTGGACGGCATTTCCATGAGTGTCTATTCCACAATCCTGACAGTCGTGAATGGTCTTGCGGTGGCCTTCTTCAACCTGTTCTATGACGGCGGTGCCTTTACACATCAGCAGGTCTCCAGTTTCTTCTTCCTGGGCTTTGAAATCTTTGCCCACGGCATTCTGATTGTGGTGCTCCTGTTCCTCAATGTTGAGAAGAACATCAGGGAAGAGCAGGCGCTCATTGCCAGCCGGAAGAACGGGAAAGCCTGATGAACAAAGCGCTGAATCTGTAAGTGCAAGAACTGAACAAAAAGACAACTGGCGAGTGGTCAGTTGTCTTTTTGTTCATTGCGGATAACATTTACAAGAAAATGAAACCCCGCTATAATTAGAGCGAATAATTACGTTTTGCATATATGAAATGGTTCATAGAACTGAGTTGGTTTCATTTCAAGAGCGTTCCTGGCTTTCAAAACGAATGAATCAAGTATGCTTTGCGTCATCGAAATGGGGAATGATGCAAGCGCGAGTTTTCATGGGCTGATGAATTGCATGGAAGGCAGTGGGACTCAGTCCTGCACAGAACGCTACACTTTGAATGGGCAGAAAATGTAGGTCTCAGAAAAGGGAGGAATAAGTGGTGAGATCGCTTCTGATCAAAGACACGACAAAAGAAGAACGGGAAAAGATTGTGTACCAGGCTCTGTGGGGAAACTGTGGAAGTGACTGTGAATTCTGTTCAGGATGTGACAATCTCGGCGGTGGAAGAATTGACGGACTCTATCAGGACTATATCGATGGGAAAAAGGAACTTGCCGAAGTCAATGCGGAATACAGAGCGCGCTTCGTGAGAGGGTAGGCCATTGCACGCAGAAACGTTACAGAAACACATAACCGTTCGGATAGAAATCTGACATGCAGGGAACCAGTTGGCTGTGACCACTGCAGGTGGGAAGGAATACGTGGCTGAACTGACAAAATAATGCATGCAGTATGCCGCCTCTGCTCTTCGGGGCAGGGGCGGCATCTTCTAACAGAAAACACTCTCTCCCTGAAAGGAGAACTCACCGATGAACAAACAGCTTCGCAGGGATGCGGAAACCATGATCCGCCGGGCAATCGCTGAAGTGAAACCGGATTATGCGGTCGAAAAGGCCCTGAAGGGTCGGACATTTCCCGGGAAAGTGTACCTGGTGGCAGCGGGCAAGGCGGCCTGGAAAATGGCGGATACTGCGGCTGAGACACTGGGCAGTACACTGACAGCCGGGGTTGTAGTGACCAAGTACGGACATGTGGAGCACGAGATTCCCGGAGTTGCCTGCTACGAAGGCGGGCATCCGGTGCCAGACGAACAGGGCGTAAAGGGCACACAGGCCGCGCTGGACCTGACAGAGAATCTGCAGGCGGAGGACACGGTATTGTTCCTCCTTTCCGGCGGAGGCAGTGCACTGTTTGAGAAACCGCTGATCCCTATGGAGGAACTGAAGGATATTACCGGACAGATGCTGGCCGCGGGCTGCGACATTGTGGAAATCAACACGGTACGCAAGCGTCTCTCTGCTGTCAAGGGCGGCAAGTTTGCCGCATGGTGTGCGCCGGCCCGGGTGATTTCCATTGTGCTGTCTGATGTCCTGGGTGATCCGCTGGATATGATTGCCTCGGGGCCTACCGTGCCCGACCGGTCCGACTGCGCACAGGCGCTGGACGTGATTGCGAGATACGGCCTTCGCATCAGCGACCGGGCGAAAGCCTGCCTTCAGACAGAAGCGCCAAGAGCCCTGCCTGAGTCAGAGGCACAGATCATCGGCAGTGTCAGGGAACTGTGCCGGGCGGCTGCCGATGCGTGTCAGGAACTGGGCTATATGCCGGTCCTCCTTACCGACCAGCTTTGCTGCGAGGCGAAGGATGCAGGCAGTTTCCTTTCGAGTATTCTGAAGACCCATGCCACGCAGGGAAAGAAAATAGCGTTTCTTGCGGGCGGTGAGACCGTAGTGCATCTGTCCGGAAACGGTCTGGGCGGGCGCAACCAGGAGATGGCGCTTTCCGCCGCACAGGGGATTGCAGGGCTGCCAAACGCTGCCGTCATTTGTGTGGGCTCTGACGGGACCGACGGTCCCACGGATGCAGCGGGCGGTTATGCCGATGGTGATACACTCGCGTCACTTGCAGAAAAAGGCCTGTCCTATGCGGCCATGATGGAGAATCATGACGCGTATCATGCACTGGAGGCCGTCGACGGCCTGATCAAAACGGGGCCCACGGGAACGAATGTCAATGACATTGCTGTGGCGCTGATAGGGTAAGAAATATTCCCATTCCTGCGGCCATATGGGGGCTGCTCCTCCTGTTCCTTGCCCTGTGCCTGAGGGTCATCCGGGTAGACCAGATTCGGGAAGTACAGCGGCTTGCTGCCTGGGATATTGAGCATCCTGCTCAGTAACCCGGATCGACAGATCAATAAAACAGCATCCATAGTGAAGGAGGACGCGCAGATGCGCGTCCTCCTGTTTTTGTCTTTCTGATCTTTCTTCAGAGCCGGATCTTTTCCTGAGCAGGGGTGCTGAGTGCATTGCCGGTGCAGGCACATGGTCTGAGCGGCTGCTCAGTATCCCCGAAAAGATGGAGACTCATTTCCTGCCTATGAGCAATGCTGAGCCGCTCAGTGCCATCCATACAGATTCGAATTTTGTGATAAAGCGACCGTTGGTCGTGTCGATCAGCTCCACTTTTTCGTACCCCATATCCCGCAGCTTTTGCACAAAGGCCTGCATATCGCCATACTTGGAGCGTGAGAAAATATCGTGCAGGGCGAAGGTGCCGCCTTTTTTCAGTGTCCGCAGAGTTTCCAGCAGATACTGCTGACGGTCGCCGGGAATGTTGTGGTACACATAATTGCTCACCACGGCATCGAAGATTTCATCGGGGAAATCCAGATGGGTGGCGTCACCCTGCCGGAAGGTGATGTTTGTAACGCCCTCAGCCCGGGCGTTGCTTTCGCAAAGCTTTTTACTGAAGGAAGCATATTCCTTTCCCCAACGGTCAATGCCGATGATCTCTGCCCCGGGATTGCGTTTTGCCACCGCAATGCCCAGTGCGCCGCTGCCGCAGCCAACGTCCAGACATTTTCCACCCTGCGGAAGCTTCACATATTCTGCCGTGCCCTCAATGATCTGCCGGGACATCTGCCGGGTTCCGTGATAATCAAATGCATGGTACATGCAGACAGACCAGATGGTCAGTGCGCAGAAAATCACCGTAATCGCCGCAAACGCGATCGTCAGCACTGTTTTCAGCGTGCCGTCCAGGAACAGGGAGGACGCTGCGGCTGCGGTTCCGCAGCCAAGAAATGCGAAGAGAAAACCGTATACCATGCCTTTTGGCATCCAGTTCTTATAATCAGGTTTCATATTTGATTCTCCTTTTCATTGTTATGAGCAGTCCGCCCATCATCCACAGATTGCCGATGCTGATCCAGCCGGTTGCCAGAGCATTGGTGATGCAGTGGTCTCCGGACAGACGCATCACCAGCATCCAGATCAGGCCGAACAGCAGGGAAAAGACCCAGCATCTTCGGGGCAGTGGTGTATGTCCGGCCCGGAACGCCCGCAGCTGTACAATGGCCGTGACAGAGAAGAAAATCATGAAGATGAACGTGGCGGGGAGTAAAAACCAAACGATCCATGGCATGATTTGCTGCACTGCGCTTGCCGGATCATCGGCATAGAGATGCCTGATCAGATAGACGGCCATGCAGCATGGAACATGTACGCCGCAGCCGCCAAAGGCCAGACATCCGATGATGCCTGCACGAAAAGCATGGGCGTCCTTTTCCGAATAAGGCTGAATCATCCGATAGACTGCAAACCAGCACAGACATTCGATGGGAATTCCGATGAGCCCCAGCAGTGCTGAGGCGAAAATACGGCCGTCTGAAACGGAGAGATAGCGGGAGAACATCGGCGGAAGTTCGGTCACATTCGGGTCGAAAGTGCCCCACCCAAGCAGCATGTCACCGATCAGTACCAGTACGGCGGCAAATATGCCCACTTTCAGGAGGTGCTCAATGCGCGGCCAGTCCGGACTGCTCATGGAATCCGAATGCGATTTCGCTGGGTTCATGCGTAACCTTCCTTTCTGCTCAAATGCTCCAGTCCGCACTGGCTGCCTGCAGCTGCGTCATGCGGCGGAACATGCTTTTGTCCCTGGCCATCAGTTCAGCGGGACTGCCTTCCTCAACCACCCGGCCGTCGGCGAGGACGACAATATGATCGGCCGCCTCCACGGTGCGCATCCGGTGGGCGATGACCAGGACCGTTTTTCCGGCCAGCAGACGGGACAGCGCCCCCTGCACCCGGGTTTCATTTTCCACATCCAGAGAAGCGGTGGCTTCATCCAGCAGCACAATCGGTGCATTTTTCAAAAGAGCGCGTGCAATGGAAATGCGCTGGCGCTCGCCGCCGGACAGCCGGGCGCCGTTTTCCCCAATGGGTGTCAGATAGCCTCGGGGCAGTTTCTCGACAAACTCATCGCAGTTGGCAGCCCTGGCCGCAGCGCGCACTTCTTCATCCGTGGCACCATGCCTGCCCAGGCGGATGTTTTCCATCACGGTATCATCAAAGAGCACCACATCCTGAAAGACCATGGAATAATCGCTCAGCAGGATCTCCGGATCGATGTCGGCAATATTGACGCCGCCCACGGTGATCTTTCCCTGATCGATATCCCACAGCCGGGCTGCCAGGCGGGCACAGGTGCTCTTTCCGCTGCCCGAGGGGCCGACCAGAGCAGTGACTTCTCCCTCTTTCGCTGTAAAACTGACGCCTTTGAGCACCTGCTTGTCGTCATAGGAGAATCCCACGTTTTGGAATTCAATATCGTGTCCGTTCGGCTGAAAATGCTCAGATCCTTCAGCAGTGGGAGTCTCATAGATTTCATTGAGCCGGCTGGCAGAGACCTGGGACATGAACATTTCGGCAATCAGCGCAAGCGCCTGATCGAACGGGGCATACACACGGGTGATGACCAGCAGGAACATAAACAGCAGCATAAAGTCAATCTGCCCTGAGAGAATCAGGGACGTGCCGGTCAGGATGGTGGTGGCAACACCCAGCCGCATGATGACACTCGCTGCGTTGACAAACAGCCCGGTGAACAGTTCACCATGGATATTGGTTTTTTCGTGCTGATCGATTTTGCTGCTGAGGGTTTGCAGAAAACGATCCTCCTGATTGGTGGCCCGGATCTCCCTCATGTTTTCCAGTGTTTCCTGGATGCAGTCTGAGACCTGGAGACTGTCCTGCTTCAGCTTTTCGGAATTGCGCCGGGAGAGCTTCCGGCTGCCAAAGAGCAGAGCGAATGCTGCAGGAACGCCCCACAGCACGGCGATGGCCAGACGCCAGTCATAACAGAACAGCGCAATGGCGACGATGACTGTGGAGATGATAGAACCGTACAGATAGCCCAGACAGTGGGACCATACATGCTCCAGCCGGTTGACGTCGCCCATAATGGTTTCTGTCAGGTCGGCCAGATCCCGCCTGCCGAAATATCCCAGAGGAAGTTTGCGCAGCCGCTCCGCGAGGCTCAGACGGGTCGCCTTTACTTCACCATATACCAGGCCATAGGTGGCTTTGTACTGCTGAATATGGGTGACCATGGAAAGGACAATGAAGGCCGCGACCAGAAGAAGAAAAGTCCAGGTGTTCGGCAGCGGCGTGCCTTTGGTGAGTGTTTCCATGTACCTGCTCATCATCAGGTACAGAATGCCCATGCCGCCCATGACGACAAGATTGACGATCACGGTCCAGAAAGCGCCTTTCCTCGTGTTCTTTACTCCCTGATCGGTGAGCGCATACCGGTGCTGAAATGCTTTGCCAAACATTTATTTCGCCTCCTCTGCGGTGATTTTCCACTGCACTGCCTGGTTGTAATCGTTCCACATCCGGGCATACAGACCGTTTCTGCTGACCAGTTCGGCATGGGTGCCCTGTTCTGCAACCCGCCCCTGATGGAGCACAATGATGCGGTCTGCGTTGACGACCGTCGAAAGGCGATGGGCGATCATGATGACCGTGCGATCCCTGGTCAGGGTGGAGAAGGCTTTTTGGATCATGGCCTCGTTTTCCGGATCGGCAAAGGCCGTGGCCTCGTCCAGCACAACGATCGGTGCATTTTTCAGGATCGCTCTGGCGAGCGCTATCCGCTGCTGTTCACCGCCGGAAAGATAGGTGCCTTCTGTTCCAATGACAGTATCCATGCCTTTGGGCAGCTTTTCGATAATATCAGTGCACTGGGCGGCAGACAGAGCGGCTTCCACCTCCTCACGCGAAGCATCAGGCCGGGAGGCGCGCACATTCTCAAGGATACTGGCTTTGAACAGGCGGTTGTTCTGGAAGACAAAGGCAACCTGGTCCATCAGCACATGGGGATCGGTATCCCGAACATCGACGCCGCCCAATCTGACCGTACCGGAAGACGCGTCCCAGAAACGTGGGATCAGACTGGCAGCAGTGGTTTTACCGCCGCCGGAAGGGCCGACCAGCGCGACCGTCTGACCGGGCCTGACAGTGAAGGATACGTGATCCAGGGCGGGGAGTTCAGACCCATCGTAGGTAAAAGACACATCGTCAAACTCTATGCTGTTGTCCCTGGGCAGCTGCGGGTGATCCGTGATTTTCAGCGTCGGTGCACTCATCACCTGATCAATGCGGCCCAGTGCAGTTTTGGCCAGCATCATGCCGCTGGCAGCAAACATGATTCGGGCCAGAGCAGTGGAAATGATGGCCGAGAACACGGCATAGAAAGCAAAATTGGTCACGAAACCTGCGAAGGTTCCTGCACTGAGAGCGGCGGGAGCCAGGAGCAGGGCGACAGGCACAAGAAACACAAACGCACCTTCTGTTGCAGTGAGGTTGACTGCCTGGGGAAGCTTGCACACATCGGCCTGGTAGTGTTCTGCCTTGGCACTGTAATCTTCAATGGCCTGCTTGAAGGCTTTGAAAGAATACACTGTCTGCTGGAAAACCTTCACGACCGGAATGCCCCGAACATATTCCGTTCCGGCCTTGCTCATGACATCCTGAGCTGCCTGGTATTCTGCCATGAGCCCAGCATTTTTACCGCCCATCATGCTGGCAAGGGCGCCGACAGACACGACTGCTGCAAGCAGGCAGGCTGCACCCATCCGCCAGTCAAACACAAACATCAGCACCAGCATGGCGAAGAACATGGCAAAGGTCCCCACAATGTCAGCGAGATTGTGGGCGAGCAGGGTTTCTGTTTCGGAAGCTGCTCCGTCCAGACGGTTGCGCAGAAGGCCGGAGGCGTTGCTGTCAAAGAACCCCAGAGGCGCTTTCATCAGGTGCTGCATGCCCTGCCTGCGGATATTGGAGGCTGTACGGAAAGCTGCCAGATGAGTGCACATCAGGGCCGCAAAGTAGACGAGGATGCCGGCCAGTGCGAAGGCAAAAGCCATCCAGCCGTACCGGGCAATGCCTGTTGCCTGTGTCCAGTTGGGGGCTGCGGCTATCAGGTCACGGGCAACCAGCCAGATGCAGATATAGGGCAGCATCCCCAGGATCATGGCGACGGCAGACAGACCAAGTCCGAGGAAGGTGAGCCCTTTGTAGCTGCCTGCATAGCTGAGCAGCACCTTCAGGTCGTTGGGTTTCTTTTCCTTCATTTTGCGAACCTCCTTGATCATGTGTAGGCTAACAACACTTCGTTAGTGTTGTCTAACCGTAAGACTGAGAAATTGCCTGTTCCGTATCAGGAACAGGCAGATAGTTCAGAAGGTTTTCCTGACTGACCTGTGTCAGATCGTGGAGAAAGGTTTCATATCGGGTACCCTGGGCACAATTCAGGAGCAGCTGATAATCTTCCATGTGCGGATATACGATTTCGCGCATCATATTGATTTCGGAATCCTGCCATGACACATGCTTCATCTGCTGCACTGCGTCCAGATATCGGGTCTCATGGGCGTTCAGCCAGAGCTGCAGTCGTTCGACAGCCGGGGTGACGACCTGATCAAACAAATCTGCCTTGTCCCGGCAGTGCCGGTAAATGCCGGCAGCTGTCATGCTGCAGCGTTCCCCGATGCGCCGCATTGAGGCACTCTCGAAACCATATTCGAGAAATTCCTGCTTCGCCGCAGCCAGGATCCTGACATGGCTGACCGTTTTGTCTCTGGGCATGTGCATCCTCCATAGAAGTTAGTGCTAGCTAACGCAGATCAATTTATCATAGTCATTCTGTAAAGTCAAGCTTCCAGCCGCATTTTTGCGGTTGAAAGCTTCTTTTCATCCGCTGGCTGCGGCCAGCCTTTTCCCACAGTCGTTCTACTGAAGATCATATTGCTTTTCTTCAGTGAAATGAATGTACGATATTCACTAATTTTGTTTGTGTTTGGAAACAAGGCGGTTCACGCGGGAAAGGAGCGGTGAATATGTTGCTTTCGATAATGTCTGGGCGTCAGCTCAAGGACGCTAGGAATGTGTGCACGTAATAGCTGCTGGAAGAAAAGCCTGTTCACTATGGAATAATCTCCTTAGTCCCAGACTATTTTGTATGACTAAGATAGGTCCTTCAACTTCCGACGGAAACTGGCCCTTATATTTTCGACTCTGGGTGGCCCTCTACGCCCGACTCTAACATCGAAATAACAGATCCCAATGTGAATTGAAAGACCTATTGCAATTATTCTGGCTTAAAGTTTTGTTCCATTTTGAATGACTGCTAATTATTCGTGACCGATCGGATGACCGTGCACCATTGGGAAATGACATGAACACCATTGAGATCTAATATGGGTTGCGGGCATATTTTTATGAGCTACCTGCAAAAGCATCCCGGCAAGGCAAAAGTGAAAAATCTCGAGTGTGGGGCTGACACCATATCGAAATCATGCATTTGCCTTTCCATAAATATCCCATATTCATCGAATACCCAGCCTTCCGGAAAACACCTCATTACTAATATCTAATAAGATGCTTTATGTTTTGAGAATTCAAAGAGTAAATGCAAGTTGTATGTATGGTCAAACTTGCATTTACTCTTTCAAATCACATTTATCCACAACCACAACAAATAAATGTTCTGGTGAAAAAATAAGAGTTGATATTTATCTTCATCAGTATTATAATCCTCGTGAACATACATAAAAAGAGGCAAACCTCTGCCATGGAAAGAAAATGGGCCAGCGACTATGCCTTTTAGAGCATCCATTCGAAACACTGAAGCGAGCATGAGGTGCAAGTTCGTTCTAGCTTAGGGGAAAACGAAAAAGTAATGGTGAAATTGCCCTGTTTTGCTGGGATACGACCTCATCAGAAACTTATGAACCTGAAGGAATTCTGATGGTTTAAAGTGCGAACATCAAGCAGTCAAAGAATCTCAAGGAGGTTCGCACCGAAAATGAAGGGCTTATGTAGCGTTGCGTAAACTAAAAATGTAAAATCGTTAACACAAATGCGCGTAATAAGCATCCTACCAGTGAATAATATATTATTTGTGCAAGAAATTGCACAGATTTGTGGTCCCGCCCTTCGCGGGCGGGTGGGTTGAAATTCCTTTCAAACCACCGTTTGATTGTTTATGCGCATGTCCCGCCCTTCGCGGGCGGGTGGGTTGAAATCCTGACCGACCTCAAGGAACGTCTGGGCCGCATGTCCCGCCCTTCGCGGGCGGGTGGGTTGAAATTCCGGAATTGATTACATGGTATATGATGAATGTATGTCTCGCCCTTCACGGGCGGGTGGGTTGAAATACCAGTGCAAAAGGAAAAGCCCCATGCAGAGCATGTCCCGCCCTTCACGGGCGGGTGGGTTGAAATTCTCAGAAATTAACAATTTCGTTGATCCTCTCTCCTACGTCCTGACGACCTTCGGTCGTGTCTGTCCTCCCGAATTTGGAAGTCTCGCAACCCCATGTCTCCCAACACTTTCATCTCACCGGCAAGGTGCTGCCCGCTACGATCAGCATAAAACACAGGCGCAAAGCCTTATGTGCCAATACTTTCACGTGATTTTGCTTTGGTCCGCCCATCATCGCCCGCTATGATCAATATAAAAGCACAGGCGAGGGGAGAAGTGTTGCGCCCAAGGCTTTGAGTGTGTTAAGGGATATTTGATATATGGTATATTGGATTTCTTCAGGGCAAAAAGAAAAAGCCCCATGCAGAGCATGAGGCTGTACGTTCAACGAGTTTGTAACTGAGACGTTCAAACTGGTTGTCAGAAGACAACAACCGGTGACCAGTTACAAACTCGTTGAACGTCATTTTCTTGGAAAATTACATTTTCTTTGAGCGTCTCTCCCAAGTCCTAACGACCTTCGGTCGTGTCTGAGTATGCGGACTTGGAAGTCTCGCAACCCCATATCTCCCAACACTTTCAGCTCACCAGTAAGGTGCTGCCCGCTACGATCACAGGCGCAAAGCCTTTCTTCATCGGCAACAAAACCACCAGTCTTACGAATCGAAGGGAGTACTTCGTCAAAAACCCCTCAAGAGTATCGATGACATCGTGTTTCACGATGCCATCTTTTTTGCAATGTCTCATAATTGCATCTGCATGTGCCAAGGCTTTCACGTGATTTTGCTTTGGTCCGCCCATCATTGCTCGCTATGATCAATATAAAAGCACAGGGGGGGAAAGTGTTGCGCCCAAGGCTTTGATGGTATTAAGGGATATAGGATATATGGTATATTAGATTTCTCTGAGGCAAAAAGAAAAAGCCCCATGCAGAGCATGAGGCTGTACGTTCAACGAGTTTGTAACTGAGACGTTCAAACTGGTTGTAAGGGGACAACCGGCACTCATTCGTATTCAACGGTCGCCGGGGGCTTGGGAGTATAGTCGTAAAGAACGCGGTTAATTCCGGGAACTTCAGCGATGATCCTCTTCACCAGATGATCGATCAGTTCATCGGGGAGATGCTCGGCGGTCACTTCCATGACATCGGTTGTATTGATTGCACGAATGATGCAGGGCCAGTCAAAGGTTCTCTGTCCATTCTTTACACCGGTGGACTTGAAATCAGGCACCACGGTGAAATACTGCCAGACTTTTCCCTCGAGGCTGTTCTTTGCGAACTCTTCACGAAGGATTGCATCGGATTCACGGACTGCTTCCAGACGGTCACGAGTAATGGCACCGGGGCAGCGTACACCAAGGCCGGGGCCGGGGAAGGGCTGACGATACACCATATTTGCGGGCAGGCCGAGCTCGTTGCCGACCATGCGGACTTCATCTTTAAAGAGGATCCTGACAGGCTCTACCAGCTCAAAGCGGGACGCGATATCTTCAGGAAGTCCGCCCGCATTGTGATGTGCCTTGATTCCTGCTTCGCTCTCAAGAATATCAGGCCAGATGGTTCCCTGTGCCAGGAATTCCACTCCGTCAAGCTTTCTGGCTTCTTCGGCAAAGACATCGATAAATTCTTCGCCAATAATGTGTCTCTTCTGTTCCGGATCGGAAACACCTGCGAGCTTGTCAAGGAAACGATCCACCGCGTCAACATAGATCAGATTTGCATTCATCTGGTTCCTGAAGACCTCGATGACCTGCTCAGGCTCGCCCTTGCGCAGAAGGCCGTGATTGACATGCACGCAAACGAGCTGCTGGCCGATCGCCTTGATCAGAAGCGCGGCGACAACAGAGGAATCAACACCGCCGGAGAGGGCGAGCAGAACCTTCTTATCACCGACCTGCTTTTTCAGGGCTGCAACCTGTTCGTCGATAAACGCTTTGGCAAGCTCAGGGGTAGTAATTCTTTCCATGGATTCAGGACGTCTTTCTCCCATTGTAATCTCCCTCTTTCAGAAAAGTCAGAAAACAGGATCAGTGGAACAGATTTTTCATTCGACAGATTCCGATAGAATCCTGCACTCAGAACAGACCGGAAATGCGTCCGTCTGCATCCACATCAATATTCTCTGCAGCAGGATGCTTCGGCAGTCCGGGCATGGTCATGATATCACCGGTGAGCACAACGACGAAGCCGGCGCCGGCAGAAACACGAACCTGCTTGATAGTGACTTCAAAGTTCTCCGGTGCGCCGAGCAGGGCGGGATTGTCGGAGAAGGAATACTGCGTTTTGGCCATGCAGATGGGCAGGTTGCCGTATCCCAGTTCGGTCAGGCGCTGGATCTGCTTCTTGGCTGCAGGGAGAATCGAGATGCCGCTGCCGCCGTAGACGCGCTTGACCAGGGTCTCCATGCGGTGTTCAAGGGTGTCGTCGAGGTCATAGGCGAAGGTGAATTCCTCGTGCTCGCCTTCGCAGAGACGGACCACTTCACGGGCCAGCTCTTCTCCGCCCTTGCCGCCTTCTGCCCACACGGTGGAGGAGACAGCATTGACGCCGAGGGCTTTGCAGGAATCCACAACGCAGTTCATTTCTGCATCGGTGTCAGTCGGGAAGCGGTTGACGGCCACCACACATGGCAGATGATAAACATTGGTAATATTGCTGACGTGGCGCAGGAGGTTCGGAAGACCCTTCTTGAGGGCATCCAGATTTTCCTGGGCAAGGTCTTTCTTGGCCATGCCGCCGTGCATCTTCAGAGCGCGGACCGTAGCAACCACGACAACCGCATCGGGCTTGAGACCGGTCATGCGGCACTTGATGTCCAGGAACTTTTCAGCGCCAAGGTCAGCGCCGAAACCGGCTTCTGTCACGGCATACTCGCCCAGAGAAAGGGCAAGACGGGTGGCAATGACAGAGTTGCAGCCGTGGGCGATATTGGCAAAGGGACCGCCGTGCACAAAAGCAGGCGTGCCTTCAAGGGTCTGTACGAGATTCGGTCGGATGGCGTCCTTCAGCAGAGCGGTCATGGCACCCTGTGCCTTGAGATCGGAAGCGGTGACAGGACGGTCATCAAAGGTATATCCGACAATGATGTGGCCCAGACGTTCCTTGAGGTCGGTCAAGGATGTGGAGAGGCAGAGGACCGCCATGATTTCAGAGGCAACAGTGATGTCAAACCCGTCTTCTCTCGGCGTGCCGTTGGCTTTTCCGCCCATGCCGTCGACAATAAAGCGGAGCTGACGGTCATTCATATCCACGCAGCGCTTCCAGGTGATGCGGCGAACGTCAATGCCCAGTTCATTGCCCTGCTGGATATGGTTGTCGAGCATGGCAGCAAGCAGGTTGTTTGCAGCGCCGATGGCGTGGAAGTCACCGGTGAAATGCAGGTTAATATCCTCCATGGGGACAACCTGTGCATAACCGCCGCCGGCTGCACCGCCCTTGACGCCGAACACCGGGCCAAGGCTCGGTTCACGCAGCGCGCAGACGGATTCCTTGCCGATGCGGCGCAGGCCGTCGGTCAGGCCGATGGTGGTCGTGGTCTTGCCCTCGCCGGCCGGGGTGGGGGTCATGGCTGTGACCAGAACCAGCTTGGCTTTTCTTCCGGTGTTGCCGACCAGAGCGGGATCAATCTTGGCCTTATAACGGCCATAGGGCTCAAGGGCTTCTTCCGGAACGTGTGCTTTTTCGGCAATCTGAGCAATGGGCAGCATTTTACACTGCTGAGCAATTTCGATATCTGTAGGCATTCGTGTTACCTCCCTCAGGCGTAGATCGGAAAACGGCTGCACAGGGCCATGACTTCTTCGCTGACGCGGTCACGGCTTCCGTCAAAGTCGCGGATAATGTCGGAGATCCATCCGGCAATCTTGACCATTTCTTCTTCCTTGAACCCGCGGCTGGTGACGGCAGGCGTGCCGATGCGCAGGCCGGAGGTGATGAAAGGAGAAAGCGGTTCGCCGGGAATGGTGTTTTTGTTGGCGGTGATGTGGACATCGTCCAGGCGCTTTTCAAGTTCTTTGCCGGTAATCCCGCAGCTGGTGAGCTTGAGCAGCATCAGGTGGTTGTCCGTGCCGCCGGAAACCAGCTCGATATCACGCCGGAGCAGCTCTTCGCTGAGCACCTTTGCGTTTTTCACGATCTGCTGGGCATAGAGCTTGAAGTCATCGGTCATGGCTTCGCCGAGTGCAACCGCCTTGGCTGCGATGATGTGCATGAGCGGGCCGCCCTGCGTGCCGGGGAAGATGGCCTTGTCGATCTGCTTGGCAAGGCTTTCTCTGCACAGGATCATGCCGCCGCGCGGTCCGCGCAGGGTCTTATGGGTTGTCGTGGTAACAACATCCGCATAGGGAACCGGGGAGGGATGGACGCCGCCGGCGACAAGGCCCGCGATGTGTGCCATGTCCACCATGAGATAGGCGCCGACTTCGTCTGCGATCTCACGGCACTTGGGGAAATCAATGATTCTGGAGTAGGCGCTGGCACCCACGACGATCAGCTTGGGTTTGCATTCCAGAGCAGTCTTTCTCATCTGATCATAGTCAATGGTCTCAGTGACAGGATCCACGCCGTAGGGAACAATGTGGAAATATTTGCCGGAGATGTTCACAGGGGATCCGTGGGAGAGATGTCCGCCCTCCTGCAGGTTCATGCCCATGACCGTGTCGCCGGGATTGAGCAGGGCGAAGAAGACGGCCAGGTTGGCATTGGCACCGGAGTGGGGCTGCACATTGGCGTGCTCAGCGCCGAAGAGCTTCTTGGCACGCTCGCGTGCAATCTCTTCCACGACGTCGACATGTACGCAGCCGCCGTAGTAGCGCTTGCTCGGATAACCTTCTGCATACTTGTTGGTCAGGATGGTGCCTGCGGCCATCAGAACGGCCGGGCTGACGATGTTTTCAGATGCGATCAGCTCGATATTCTGTCTCTGGCGCTGAAGCTCAAGGGAGCATGCACCGGCCACTTCGGGGTCGAACTGCATCAGTTGGTCAATCGTGTACATCAGTTGTCACCTCCAAAATAATGGACTGCCGCGTCAAACAGCTTCATATCATATCTGCCGGGAACATTCTTGTACAGACCCGCGCCGGTACGCTCCGAGTGTCCCATCTTGCCCAGCACACGCCCGTCGGGGCTGGTAATGCCTTCAATGGCGTACATGGAGTCATTGGGATTGAAGCGGATATCGGAGGTCGGCTGTCCGTTCAGATCGACATACTGTGTGGCGATCTGGCCGTTGGCGGCCAGGCTGCGGATGGTTTCTTCATCGGCGAGGAAGCGTCCCTCACCGTGGGAAATCGGAACGGTGAAGATGTCACCGGCGTTTGTGAAGCGCAGCCACGGGGACTTATTGGAAGCCACACGGGTGCGTACCAGGCGTGACTGGTGGCGCGCAATGGTATTGAAGGTCAGTGTCGGGGCAGCGGCGTCGGCGGGGAGAATATGCCCGAAGGGCACAAGACCCAGCTTGATGAGCGCCTGGAAGCCGTTGCAGATGCCCAGCGCGAGACCGTCGCGTGCGTAGAGCAGCTGTTCGGTTTCCTCGCGGAGCACTTCATTGCGGAAGAAGGCTGTGATGAACTTGCCGGAGCCGTCGGGCTCGTCGCCGCCGGAGAAACCGCCGGGAACGAAGAGGACCTGGGCACGGCGCAGGGCTGCCTGCATGCGGTCCACACTGCGGGCGACATCGTCTGCGGTGAGGTTGCGGATGACGACGATTTCAGCCTTTGCACCGGCATCCTCGACGGCACGCGCGGAGTCAATCTCGCAGTTGGTGCCGGGGAAGGCCGGGATGACAAAGGTGGGCTTGCGGGTGATCACAGCCGGTGCGGCCCAGGAGTCTGCCTGGTGTGTGAAGGTTTCCATGGGACGTCCGGACTGGTCGATATTGCAGGCATAGACGGGTTCCAGCTTGCCTTCCCAGAGATCCTGGAGTGCTTTCAGGGAAAGTGCTTTGCCGCCATAGGTCAGGCTGTCTTTCGCGGTATAGCCCAGAAGCCGTGCGTTTTCGACAGGACGGTCCGTTTCCACGACAAAGCTGCCGTAGCGGTACCCGAAGAGGTCCTGAATGGACCAGCTGTCATCAAAGGCAAACCCGATCTGGTTGCCCAGACCCATCTTGAAGACGGCCTCTGCAATGCCGCCGTCGCCGGGGGTATAGACTGCCTTGGCCGTGCCGGAGGCGGTCAGGGAGTGGACGGTGCCGAAAAGGCGGATCAGTGCATCGGGAACAGGCAGGCCGTCCGCTGTCTTTTCGCATTCCAGCAGATAGACAGGATGGCCGGCTTCCTTAAACTCAGGGGAGATGATCTCCTGGACCTTGCCGGTTGTAACAGCAAAGGAGACCAGTGTCGGCGGGACATCGAGCTGCTCAAAGGTGCCGGACATGGAGTCCTTGCCGCCGATGGCAGCAATGCCGAGGTCCTTCTGTGCCTCAAAGGCACCGAGGAGTGCGGTGAGCGGCTGTGCCCAGCGTTTTCCGTCGTGACCGGGATGGAGGAAGTATTCCTGGAAGGTCAGGTAAACATCCTCAAAGGAGGCACCGGTAGCGATGAGCTTGCTGACAGACTCTGTCACGGCAAGATAGGCACCGTGATAGGGGCTCTTTTCCGTGATCTCCGGGTTATAGCCCCAGGCCATGCAGGAGACATCGTCGGTGTGTCCGTGCTCGAGGGAGACCTTCTGCACCATGGCCTGAATGGGGGTCAGCTGGCTGACGCCGCCGAAGGGCATAAGGACGGTGCCGGCACCGATGGTGGAGTCAAAGCGCTCAGACAGGCCGCGGCGTGAGCAGGCAGCCAGAGAAGAGGCAAGGGCGGGATAGAGGGAGGAGAAATCACCTTCCACTTTCTTTTCCCAGGCCTTTGTCGGAGTGGTTTCAATGCTGATATGTTTTTCTGCACCGTTGGAATTGAGGAAGGTGCGGGCAACATTGACGATCTCCTGTCCGTTCCATTCCATGACCAGGCGCGGATCCTCCGTGACCTCTGCGACACAGGTGGCCTGCAGGTTTTCCTGGGCAGCCAGGTCCAGGAAAGTATCGAGATCTTCAGGGGCAATGACCACAGCCATGCGTTCCTGGGACTCGGAGATGGCCAGCTCTGTGCCGTCGAGACCTTCATACTTGCGGGGGACACGGTTGAGATTGATGTGCAGGCCGTCCGCGAGCTCGCCGATGGCCACTGAGACGCCGCCGGCACCAAAGTCGTTGCAGCGCTTGATGAGGCGGGTGGCATTCGGGTTGCGGAAGAGGCGCTGGAGCTTGCGCTCCTCAGGTGCATTGCCCTTCTGGACTTCTGCGCCGCAGGTTTCCAGGGAGGACAGCGTATGGGACTTGGAGGAACCGGTGGCACCACCGCAGCCGTCACGGCCGGTGGCTCCGCCCAGGAGGATCACCAGATCCCCGGGGAGCGGTGTTTCGCGGCGGACATGGCTCTGGGGAGCGGCAGCGATGACCGCGCCGATCTCCATGCGCTTGGCGGCATAACCGGGATGATACAGTTCATCCACAATGCCGGTGGCCAGACCGATCTGGTTGCCATAGGAGGAATAGCCGGCGGCAGCGCCGGTCACAATCTTTCTCTGGGGCAGCTTGCCGGGAATGGTTTCGTCGGCCGGCTTCAGGGGATCGGCAGCACCGGTGACGCGCATGGCGCCGTAGACATACGCACGCCCGGAAAGCGGGTCGCGGATTGCGCCGCCGATACAGGTGGCGGCTCCGCCGAAGGGCTCGATTTCCGTGGGATGGTTGTGCGTTTCATTCTTGAACAGAAGAAGCCAGGGCTCTTCCTTCCCGTCAACGGTCACTGTCATCTTGACGGTGCATGCGTTGATTTCCTCGGATTCGTCGAGCTTGTCGAGAAGGCCTTCGCTCTTCAGATAGCGGGCGGCAATGGTGCCCAGATCCATCAGGCAGATGGGCTTGGTGCGGTGCAGTTCCCGGCGGACCTCAAGATAGTCGCGCCATGCTTTTTCAAGGAGCGGATCATCGAAGGTCACCGAGTCGATCACGGTCAGGAAGGTGGTGTGCCGGCAGTGATCGGACCAGTAGGTGTCGATCATGCGGATTTCCGTGATGGTGGGGTCGCGCTGCTCGGTGCGGAAATAGGCCTGGCAGAACGCGATGTCATCCGTGTCCATGGCCAGGGCATAATCGCGCACGAACTGTTCAAGACCGCTGCGGTCGAGCTGCAGGAAGCCGTCGAGCGTTTTTACGCTGGTCGGGATGTCAAACCGGGTCTTCAGGGTTTCCGGCTTTTCCGCGGAGGCCTCGCGGGACTCAACGGGGTTAATGACGTACTTTTTGATCGCATCCATGTCCGCCTGGGAAAGCTGGCCGTAGAGGGCGTACACCTTGGCGGTGCGGACAAGGGGACGGGTGGTGCAGGAGATCAGCTGAATGCACTGTGCAGCAGAGTCTGCGCGCTGATCAAACTGTCCGGGGAGGTATTCGGAAATGAAGACATGCGCGCCTTCGAGGTCCGGCTCCTCGGTGACCGTGTCGAGCTGAGGCTCTGAGAAGACCGTGGAAATGGAACTCCGGAAGAGCTCCTCGGTAATGTCTTCCACATCATAGCGATTGATGACGCGGACATCCTCGAGGGATGCAATATGCAGAAAGTCACGTGCATCGGAGAGCAGGTTTCGGGCTTCAAGGGCCAGGTCTTTTTTCTTTTCCACGTAAATTCTGTAGACCATATTGTCCTCCTGTTATTTCAGCGCCTGTAATGCACGGCGGCCGATATCCCGGCGGCAGTAGCTGTTTTCAAAATGAATCCTGTCGGCAATGGCATAGGCCTGTGTGACGGCTTCCTGAAGCGTGGGTGCGGTGGCCACTGCGCCGAGCACGCGTCCGCCGCTGGTGACCAGCTGTCCATTCTTCAGCGTACCGCCGGCGACATAGACGGAACTCAGGCAGTCTTCCGGAATGGAGATCGGGAAACCTTTTTCATAGTGCTGCGGGTAACCGCGGGAGGCGAGCACGACGCAGCATGCGGCATTGGAGGAAAAGCGGACGGGCACATCGGCCAGGCAGCCGTCGGTGACTGCGCGCATGATGGTGAACAGATCTGTTTCCAGAAGCGGAAGGACGACCTGCGTCTCGGGATCGCCGAAGCGGCAGTTGTACTCAATGACCTTCGGGCCATCCTTGGTGATCATCAGACCGAAATACAGGCATCCTCGGAAGGTGCGGCCTTCTGCATTCATGGCATGCATGGTGGGAAGGAAGATCGTTTCCATGCAGGTCTTTGCCACGTCCTCGGTATAGAACGGATTGGGGGCAATGACACCCATGCCGCCGGTGTTCAGACCGGTGTCTCCGTCACCTGCACGCTTGTGGTCCATGGAGGAGACCATGGGCACGATGGTCTTGCCGTCGGTGAAGGAAAGGACAGAGACTTCGGGGCCTTCGAGGAATTCCTCAATGACAATCCGGTCGCCGCTCTTTCCGAACTGATGGTCGAGCATCATGGAACGCACGGCGTCCTCGGCTTCAGCGAGGGTATTGGCAATGATGACGCCCTTTCCGAGTGCGAGGCCGTCCGCCTTGATGACACTGGGCATCGGGGCGGTGCGGAGGTAATCCAGGGCAGCCTGAGCGTCCGTGAAGACCTCATAGCGCGCAGTCGGAATGCCGTATTTCTTCATGAGTTCCTTGGAGAACACTTTGCTCGCTTCGATGATGGCGGCATCACGGCGCGGGCCAAAACAGGGAATGCCGAGCGCTTCGAGGCGGTCGACAAGGCCTGCGGCCAGCGGATCGTCGGGCGTGACGACCGCATAATCAATCCGGTGATCTTCGGCGAACTGGCATACACTGTCCAGGTCCATGGCGGAGATGGCAGCGCACTGCGCGTCCGCAGCGATCCCGCCGTTTCCGGGAAGCGCATACAGTTCATCAATTTCCGGGCTTTTTTTCAGCGCACGGATGACGGCATGTTCACGTCCTCCGCTGCCGATAACCATGACCTTCATGGGCAGTTGCTCCTCTCTGAGATCAATGATGGAACAGGCGCGGACCGTCAAAGGCCATGACCATGCCGTAACGGTTGCAGCAGTCGATAACGGCGTCATCGCGGATGGATCCGCCGGGCTCGGCAATATAGGACACGCCGCTTGCGTGGGCGCGCTCAATGTTGTCAGAGAAGGGGAAGAAGGCATCGGAACCGAGGGAGACGCCGGTGAGGGAAGACAGGTAGGCGCGCTTTTCCTCAGCGGTCAGTGGCGCGGGCTGGCAGGTGAAGTACTTCTGCCAGTTGCCATCAGCGGTGACATCCTCTTCGTTGCCGTTGATATAGCCGTCGATGACATTGTCGCGGTCAGGGCGTCCGAGCGTGGGCAGGAAGGGCAGGTTCAGCACCTTCTCATGCTGGCGCAGATGCCAGGTGTCAGCCTTGGAGCCTGCCAGACGGGTGCAGTGCACGCGGGACTGCTGGCCGGCGCCGACGCCGATGGCCTGGCCGTCCTTGGCAAAGCAGACAGAGTTGGACTGGGTGTACTTGAGGGTGATGAGGGCGACAATCAGGTCGCGCACAGCGCTCTCGGGCAGGTTCTTGTTTTCGGTGACAATGTTCTTGAGATGGTCGGCGCTGATGCGGACATCATTGCGGCCCTGCTCGAAGGTCACGCCGAACACCTGCTTGTGCTCAATGGCAGCGGGCACATAGGCGGGATCGATCTGCACAATGTTGTAATTGCCCTTGCGCTTGAGTTTGAGGATTTCGAGGGCTTCGGGTTCATAGCCGGGAGCGATGACGCCGTCGGACACTTCACGCTTGAGCAGTTTGGCAGTGGTTACATCGCAGACATCGGACAGGGCAACCCAGTCGCCGAAGGAAGACATGCGGTCCGTGCCGCGGGCGCGGGCATAGGCGCAGGCCAGGGGAGAATCGTCCAGGCCTTCGATGTCATTGACGAAGCAGGCCTTCTTCAGGGTTTCGGGCAGCGGCAGGCCGAGCGCGGCGGAGGTAGGAGAGACATGCTTGAAGGAAGCAGCGCAGGGCAGGCCCAGGGCTTCTTTCAGCTCGGAAACGAGCTGCCAGGCATTGAGTGCGTCGAGGAAGTTAATGTAGCCGGGCCGTCCGCTGAGAATCTGCAGCGGGAGATCCTGGCCGTTTTCCATATAAATGCGGGCGGGTTTCTGGTGGGGGTTGCATCCGTACTTAAGAGCGAATTCCTGCATCATTCTTTTCCTCCGTTTTCCTGAAGTCTGCGGCAGACGAGTTCGGCTGCCTGGGGAAGCAGGATCCATTCCGCTTCCTCCATAATCCGTTTCTGAAGGGTCTCAGGGGTGTCCCCGGGAAGGACATCAACCGCTTTCTGCAGGATGATCTCTCCTCCGTCCGGGATCTCGTTGACATAGTGGACAGTCGCGCCGCTGACTTTGACTCCGCGCGCAAGAGCAGCTTCATGGACATGGAGTCCGTAGAAGCCTGCACCGCAGAAAGAGGGAATCAGCGAGGGATGAATATTGATGATTCTTCCGGCCCAGCGGTCGGTAAAATCCTGAGAGAGGATGGCAAGGAAACCGGCAAGGATGATCAGGTCGACCTGATGGTCTTCCAGAATCCGGGTGATTTCCTTCTCGAAGGCTTCCTGGGATCCGGCCTTCTTCCGGGTGACGGTGTATGCCGCTTTCCCGGCGTTGGCGGCACGGGTCAGGGCATAGGCACCTTCCCGGTTGGAGAGCACCAGAACGATTTCACCGCTCGGGATCGCTCCGTCCTTTTCCCTGTCGAGCAGGGCCTGCAGGTTGGTGCCGCCGCCGGAAACGAGAACGGCAATGCGCTGTTTCATCTCGGCAGCCTCCTTACACGATGCGGATCTTTTCGTCCGCTTTGACGATCCGGCCCATGACATAGGCGTCTTCGCCCTGCTCACGGAGAATCTCCAGCGCGGTGTCCGCTTCCTCAGCGGGAACCACAATGCTCATGCCCACGCCCATGTTGAAGGTGTTGAACATGTCGCGCTCGGGGATGTTTCCGACGGAGGCGATGAGATCAAAGATGGGAAGAATGCGCAGGCTCTTCCGGTCAATCTCGGCGCACAGGCCGTCGGGAATGGACCGCGGGATGTTCTCATAGAACCCGCCGCCGGTGATGTGGGAAATGCCGCGCACCTGCACTTTTTCAAGCAGGGCAAGCACCGGCTTGACGTAGATCTTCGTGGGGGTCAGCAGGGTTTCGCCCAGGGAAGCGCCGCCGAGGGCTTCCTGGGGAACGGTGAGATCCGCATGCTCCACATCGAAGACGCGGCGCACCAGGGAGAAGCCGTTGGAGTGCACGCCCGAGGAGGGCAGGGCGATGACGACATCCCCCGCCTGCATGGTTTCCTGCCGGAGGATGCGGTCACGGTCGACCACACCTGTGCAGAAGCCTGCGAGGTCATACTCGTTCTCCGGATAGAAACCGGGCATTTCAGCTGTTTCGCCGCCGGTGAGCGCACATCCTGCCTGCACACAGCCCTCGGCCACGCCGGCCACGATGTCGGCAATGCGCTCGGGAACGTTCTTTCCGCAGGCAATGTAATCCAGAAAGTAGAGAGGTTTGGCGCCGCAGCAGACCACGTCATTGACGCACATCGCGACACAGTCAATGCCGACGGTGTCATGACGGTCCATGCGGAAGGCGATCTTGAGCTTGGTTCCGACGCCGTCCGTGCCGGCAACCAGGACGGGGTGGGGCGTATCGGACAGGTCCAGGGCGAACAGGCCGCCGAAACCGCCGATATCGGAATAGACACCGGGGACAGCCGTTCTGGCAATGTGGCGCTTCATGAGTTCGACAGCACGGTAGCCTGCCGTGATATCCACGCCGGCGGCTTTGTAGGAATCAGAATGAGACTGCATACGTTTGACCTCCGATGTTATTCTTTTCCGTTCCAGCAGTAAGTGCAGAGTTTGCAGCGGTCGATGCCGATGGCTTCCTCCAGGCCCTCAAGGGACTGGAATTCGAGGGAAGAGAAGTGGAAGCGGTCGCAGATCGCCTGGCGCATGGCGCGTCCGCGCTCTGTGGTCCGGTCCGCATATTCCTCCAGATGCTTGAAGCCTTCGTCGCCCTCCAGTTCCATGATGACCTGGCGGGTGATGAGCTCCATGTCCGACGTGGCACGGGAGAAGTTCAGATATTTGCAGCCGTACATGATTGGCGGACAGGCACTGCGCATATGCACGCTCTTGGCACCGTTGTCATAGAGGAATTCAACGGTTTCCCGGAGCTGGGTGCCGCGGACAATGGAATCATCCACAAACAGGAGATTCTTGTCCCGGATCAGCTCGTTGACCGGAATCTGCTTCATCTTGGCGATGCGGTTGCGGTCGGTCTGGGTGCTGGGCATGAAGGAGCGGGACCAGGTCGGTGTATACTTGATGAAGGCTCTGGCAAAATGCTTTCCGGAGCGGTTCGCGTAGCCGATGGCATGCGGGGTGCCGGAATCAGGTACGCCGCCGACATAGTCGATGTCCGCATCGCGGCCTTCCTCCATGTCGTGTTCGGCCATGATGGCGCCGTTCTTGTAGCGCATGACCTCGACGTTGACCCCTTCATAGCAGGAGGTCGGATAGCCATAATAGCTCCAGAGGAAGGAGCAGATCCGCATTTCCTTGAGCGCGGGGGACAGGACTTCAATGCCTTCAGTGGAAATCTCGACGATTTCGCCGGGCCCGAGCTCACGCTCATCTTCGTAGCCGAGCTTCTGGTAGGCAAAGTTTTCGAAGGAGACGCAGTAGCCCTCCTCATTTTTCCCGATGAGCACCGGGAGGCGGCCCATCTTGTCGCGCGCGGCGATGAGGTTGCCGTTCTCCTTGAGAATCAGGATGGAAGCGGTTCCTTCAATGACATTCTGTGCGAACCGGATGCCTTCGGCGAAGGAACTCTTCTGGTCGATCATGGCAGCGACCAGCTCTGTGGTGTTGACATGTCCGCGGCGCATGGCTTCAAAGTGGCCGCCGGAGAAGGAAAGGAACTGGGAAATCAGCTGCTCGGCATTCTGGATCACGCCGATCGTGCACAGGGCATAGGTGCCCAGGTTGGATCGGATGAGCAGGGGCTGGGGATCCGAGTCGGAAATGCATCCGATGCCGGCTGAACCGATCATCTCATCGAGCGCGCCGGCAAAGCGGGTGCGGAAGGGAGAATTTTCTATATTATGGATCTCGCGCTGCAGTCCCATCTCTCTGTCCCAGGCAGCCATGCCGGCGCGGCGGGTACCGAGATGGGAGTGATAGTCGGTTCCGAAGAAAACATCCGGAATGATGTTGTGCACCTTGCTGGTGGCACCGAAAAATCCGCCCATAGTGATTGACCTCCTTTAAAAGGATCGGACAGGAAAAAGCATCGGGAAATCCCGATGCTTTGGCGGTACGCAAAAAAGAGAGGAACACAGACGGCTGTTGACAACAGTATACTTGCTCAGTGAAAAATGACGAGAAGTACAGGTCACGGCCATTCCCCCTTATGCGGATTCTGTTTCATCTGAGGGGATGAAACAAAATCACTATATCACGAACAATTTCTCTTGTAAACAGAATAATATACGATTTTTTCGCTGATTTTTGGGACTGTTAGCGGTCATGGGCGATTTTAAACCGAAAAATACAGGCAGTTCAAAAGAAAAACACGAACATTAAAAATTTTTTGTGTATTTTTATTCGGACGCACCGGACCGGGTTTTCAGGGATGGCTGCCGGGCTTCCCGGACGATGCCCGCACATCCGGGCAGGGATATGGGATCTCCCGAAGCAGGAAGCGCTGAAACAGAAAACCGCGTCTGCCGTGCGACAGACGCAGTTTTGTGCAAAACCTGTGATTTGGGCCGTTTTTCCGAACTTTGTCTTCCCGGGGGCATTTACTGTTCTGCCCACGGGGCATACTGTTTCAGGTCAATCACATAGGCACTGTTGGTGGTATCCGCCCTGGGCATGCTGCGCACCCGGTGCAGGACAATGTCACAGAAATCGATCAGCGCGCTCCAGTCATCCCGGTTGAACGCATGACCGCCGTTTCGGATGTGGAACCCGTTGCGTTCGGGCACGCCGAGGAATTCGAACACCTTCTGTGCGGCATCCCGGCACAGTTCCGTGCCGAACGTATTGGCCCAGAAGTCACTGCGGCCCTCGGAATTAAAGACGGCGCGCGGGGCGCAGGCGGCGCGGAGCATATGTGCATCGAGCGGGAAGGCCTGCACTTCCTCTCCGATCGGATACGGGGCAGCATCTGAACCGTAGGAGGCATAGCGGGGCGTCATCCAGGAGGGGAACACATGCGCCATGCGTCCGATGGTTTCACATTTCGCAGGGTCATCCCGGTCCAGGGCGAGAGTGCCGCTGAAGCGGGCGCATCCGGCCCCTCCGCATCCGGAGCCCATAGGCGCTGTGACGGCAAAGCGGTCATCGAAAATGCCGGCACACAGCGCAGCCTTTCCGCCCCGGGAATGTCCGGTGCAGATGAGGGGGCCTGCCTCAGATCGCGCACTCAGCCAGTCCGCCGCGATGCGGTGCCCCCAGGCCCAGGCCATGATATCCCCGCAGGGCAGGGAGGGAAACTCCCGGGTTATATTTTTATAGCCGAAGGCGGTTTCCATGCCGGGGTCGGGGCGGATGCACTCGCGGTCGAAGGCAAAAACGCCGTAGCCGCTCTCAATGATTTCACTTTCCAGCGGGCTCTGCATCCCAAGGCGCATGGTGTTGAAGGTGATGATGGGGAACGGTCCTTTGCCGGAGGGAAACACATAGCTGACGGGCAGCGCGTATCGGCCGTCAATGAGAAGGTGCCCGGTGAGGCGCACCGCCTTTCCGCGAAGAGCCGGCTCTGTGTTCAGTCTCTCTTCAATGGTTTTCGGTGCATCCGGCCAGGTGCCGTAGAGGTGTTCCTCGCAGAGCTCCCGGATGTACCGGGCCTGCCGGGGCCATGCATCCGGGGAGGTGATGCGCTCACCGTCCGGTCCGAGAAAGGGATCCGGAAGGAAAGGGGTTGGTGTGAAGGACATGCTGCTTACCTCCTGAAGGTTCATTCGCTGTCACAGCCAAGGCGCAGCGCGGCGGCAATGACGCGCCCGGCGCAGGCATCCAGATCGCTCATGGAGAGGGACTGATCGCCTGTCTCGTGGAGGGCGTCGAGGATTTCGCGCACATCGGACAGGCGGCCGGGCATGGTCAGGTCGTTGCCTGCGGCGACACACTTGGCCGCGGAAGCGCCGCCGTTCATGTTCGTTGTGGTCCAGTCGGTCATGATGACGCCGTCAAAGCCCCACTGTTCCCTCGCTGTGCGCGTGAGGAGGTCATGGCTGTTGGCGGTATGGACGCCGTTGATCTTGTTGTAGCTGGTCATGATGGCACCGGGATGCGCGGTGCGCACACACAGTTCAAACCCCAGAAGATAGATTTCGCGCAGCGCACGCTCGGAGACCACGGAGGACACGCCGCGGCGGTTTTCTTCCTGGTTGTTGCAGGCGAAGTGTTTGATGGTCACAGCGCATCCTTTCGATGCCTGAACGCCCTCGGTGAGGGCTGCGGCCATGCAGCCCGAGAGCAGCGGATCTTCCGAGAAATACTCGAAGTTTCTTCCGCACAGCGGATTGCGGTGGATATTCATGCCCGGGGCCAGCCAGAGCTCCACATGCAGTTCCTGCATTTCCGCGGCAATCAGGCAGCCGATCTCGCGGACGCGCGCGGGATCAAAGGTCTGGGCGAGCAGCGTGCCGACGGGCACGGCGGAGGCAAACTGATACCGGTCGATCATGCCGTCCTTCAGGAACTCTTTTCCGAAGAAACGGTTTTCAAGCTGCTGCATGCGGGAAAGCGGCACGAGCGTCAGGGCCTCCGGGTCATACTGCAGGTGCTGCTGCAGGCGGAGTCCCGCAGGACCGTCAGCCATGACCGCGCCGCGGATGCCGAAGGCGTTTTCAAGCACCGGCGCAGTCTCCCCGGCGGCACCGGGTGCACGGACGCCCGCATTCCCGATGAATTCGGCAGGCCCCTGCTTCATGCGGCCGACACAGAGCACGGCTTTCTCTTCCTCGGTGAGCTCAGAGAGGATTTCCTGCGCTCTGGAGTCGAAGATGTCCTTTTTCACCGGCACAGGAGCGAGCTGCGCACGGACAGCATCAAGCTCGGGCTCAAGAGGCAGAGCGGGCAGATGATTTTCTTCTGCCTGTGCGTCAAGCCGGGCCTGCCAGGCGCTGAGCGTCTTCGGATCCGGGGAGATGGTTTTCAGGGCATCCTGCAGGGGAAGGATATTCCCGGTCCGGTGCAGGAAGACGGTCTCCTTCAGCGTCAGGCGTCCCACAGGGGCTGTCGCATCGGAGGAGGTGCCCAGCAGCAGGGTATAACTGCCTGCATCCAGATACCAGGAGGCTTTTCCGGTGTGGAAGGAAGCGAGCAGGCGGAGCGGGGCCTTCAGGAGCAGTTCCTCCGAGGCACCCGGTGCCAGTTCAGCGGTCTTGGCAAATGCGATCAGGCGTTTGTGCTCCTTGGCGCGAAGGCCGCAGGGGCACGCGGCATACAGCTGGACGACCTGACGCCCGGGACGCGTACCGGTATTGGTGACGCTTACCGGGACACAGACCATGCCGTCGGAAAGCTGTACGGTTTCTGCCTTCTCTTCAAAGGAGGTCAGGGAGAGACCGTAGCCGAAGGGATACCGGGGCTGAACGGCAAACGTGTCAAAAAAGCGGTACCCGACATAGATATCCTCGGTATAGTATTCGCGGATGACATTGCCGTCGTTGTGACTGAAGTGGGCACTGCCGGGCAGGTCTTCATAGTGCATGGGCCAGGAATCCGAGAGATGACCTGAAAAGGGAATGCGGCCGGTCAGGACGTCGGCCAGGGCATTGCCGCCTTCCATGCCGGCCTGGCTCATGAGCACAAGGGCAGAGATGGGCAGCGTATCCATAAAGGACAGGTCAATGATGCCGCCGACATTGAGGATGACAATGACGTGCCGGTAGAGGCGGCAGACGGTTTCCAGTTCGGTCTGCTCGTTTTCGGAGAGCAGATAGTCCCCGGGTGTGCAGGTGCGGTCGGCGCCTTCCCCGGAAATCCTGGAGATGACATAGATCGCGGTATCGGCATCCCCGCCCGTGATCTCCGCGCCCAGCGGCGCGGGCATGGGATGGGAGGCATAGGCCCGGTACAGGCTTTCCGGATCGTCCGGCCTGGACATGGCATAGAGCGACTGCATCCATGCCTCGCGCGCCTTCGTGCGGCGCGCATCAAAATCATCGAGCCAGGCAGTATTGGTGATCCTGATCCCGGCCTGCCGGAGACCTTCGTCAATGCTGACCGCATAGCGGTTGTTCACGCTGCCGCTCCCTGTGCCGCCTTTGATGGTGTGGCGGGCACCGGCACCGTACAGCGCGGTTTCTGCATCTGCAGCAAGGGGAAGAATACCGTCATTCTTCAGAAGGACCATGCCTTCCGCGGCAATCTGGCGGCAGACGGCGGCATGGCGGATTTCCCTGGGGCTGACTGTGCTGGAAGCACAGCCGGGCAGCTGAGCGGGAGAGGACATGTCAGATCTCCTTTCCCACGCTTTACAGCGTGATGCCGAGTGAAGCGGCAGTTTTCTTGATAAAGGCGGTAGCCAGAATGTAGTCTTCTTCCTCGGTCATGTGTTCGAGCATGACGCAGACGCGGTCATCGAGCTGGGCAGCGCGGGAGAGATAGGTTTTATAGTCCACAAGACCGGTGCCCGGACGGCATTCGTCGAGGTGGACTGTCAGATGATCGCGCAGGATGATATCCTTGGCGTGGATCGAGCGGATCATGGGACCGAGCAGGTCAAACCATTCATGAATGACCGATGTGCTCCTGTAGGCGAGGGCCGGGGAGGCGAGGACATTGACGATATCGAGGTGGGCGGCAAAGGCTTCCCGGTCCACCGCCTGAATGAGTTCCAGGTAGGAGTGGGGCGTGTCCGGATACATCCAGGGCATGGGCTCGAGGGAGTAGGCGGTGTTTTTGGGATGCACCGCGTCAATGATGCGCTGGGTGGTCTCCACAATCTCGTCAAAGGCGCGGGGCGTAAAGTTGTCCGGGTGCGGACCGTCCCAGGCCGTCGGATGATAGGTACCGGCAATGTTTACGCAGCAGTTGGCACCGACATAGTCGGCCAGCTCCAGCTGATGCACGGCCCGCTCAAACGCGGCAGCGCGCTTTTCAGGATTCCGGTCAAGCAGATTGTTCCATACGCCGATCTCGCAGATCACCAGATCTGCCGCCTTTGCGGCATTGACATATCCGTCAATCACGGACTGCTCTGCCTTGTAGTCGACCGGGAAGTAGACAGCGCTGTAGCCCATTTCTTTTGCTGCCAGCGCCCATTCCTCAGGGGTGTTCCATTTTTTGAAAATCAGACCGCCAAAACGCATAGTATGCCTCCTTGTGACTGTATCAAATGAGCGACTGCATGCCCTCAGAGCATCAGGCGCATGAGTTCGTTGTGAATGACAATCCGCACTTCGCGGCTCCAGAAATTTCCTTCATGCTCTGCGCCGTCCACATACCAGGCCGTCACTTTTGCGCCGGCCTCTTTCAGGCGGGTATAGAGCGCATCCATCTGTCGGACGGGGACGACGGTATCTGCCGTTCCGTGCAGAAGGAGAAACGGGGGATAGGGCTGACCGTCCCGGACAAGCGCTGTCGGGCTGTAGCGGCGCATTTGTTCGTCCCAGGCGTCTGCGTCCGGGCCGAAAGCGGAAGCGAGCCATTCGTTGGGTTCTCCCTTCCGGTGATGGTAAAACGCAAACAGGTCATTGAGATCGGTCGGTCCGAAGCAGGAGATGACCGAGCACACCGAGTCGGAGACATCCGGGTATTCATCGGTGCGGAAGGCGGGATCATCTCCGGTCAGGCCGAGCATGCAGACTGTGTGCCCGCCGGAGGAGGTGCCGAAGGCGGCAATGCGTTCGGGGTCGAGCGCATACTGCGCAGCATGCGCGCGCAGAAACCGGACGGCACATTTGACATCCTCGAGAAAGGCAGGGAACGGAAAGCCGTCCGCAATGCTGCGGTGGGTGACGGTGGCGACTGCAAACCCTTCCTCCGCATAGCGGCTGAGCATGGGAATCTCATAGTTCAGATTCGGGGACGTCCATGCGCTGCCCTGGACAAAGAGAATCACAGGGCAGGGAGCGCGATGGGTGCGGTCATCCTTTGGTGCCCAGGGCAGCATCAGGATCAGCTTCTGCCCGTTTCGGGAGTAGGTGAGTGGACCGATGAGTTCAGCCTGGCCTTTCAGCTCGGGATTCATGGGGAGATGAAGCAGTTCAGGAATCATGCGCATGCTCTCTTTCTTACAATACGGAGATTTCTTACAGAGTGATCGGGGTAAGGTACGAAGGAATCAGGCAGGGAACGGACGGGCCGTACTTGGAGTCGAGATAGTCAGCAAATGCCGTGGGATCGGCACTGTTGGAAGCAAACATGTCCCAGTGGCCGGGAATCACCAGCCCGGGACGGAGCTCGCCGGCCAGGTCTGCGGATTCCTGAAAGGTCATGTTGCCGATACAGTTGGCGCGGTAGCGCACAGCATCCCGGCCGTTGATGGGCAGGATAGCGCAGTCAAAATGCCCCAGCGCGCGAAGCGTGGGCAGCATGCCCTCGTAGCGCAGGGTATCCCCGGCGTGATAGATGCGTTTTCCTCCGCACTCGAGGATATACTGCAGGCAGGGATACAGCCCGGTTTCCGGATCCTGATCGAGAAACTCATGCGCGGCGGCGACAGCATGGATCGTGATCTCGCCGGCCTGCACCGTTTCTCCGTCATTGAGGCCGATCAGCCGGTCCTCCGGGAACCCTTCCCGGATGAGAAACTCCTGATGGGCACGCGGGAACACAAACCGGGCCCCGGGGCAGGTGTTCAGCCAGATTTTCCAGGACGGGATATCCATATGATCCGAATGGTTGTGCGTGCCGAAAAACAGAGAGATGCCGTCCAGCTCTTCAGCAGGAACAGGAGGCGGGATCTGTCGGTTTTCGGAGGGCAGGGCATAGTAATCGATGCTGATCAGGGTGCTGCCCAGTTTCATCAGGAAGCCCATCTGGCCCATCCACCACAGTGTGGGGGAAGAGGCACGGGAAGTGAGATCATGAAATGCTTCTCGGTTCATGCTGCTATGTTGTGTCCGATGCACGGACACACTCCTTTCAACTTGTCTGAGGCGCTTTTCAGCGGATTGTTCAGTTGACCTGTCTGGTTTGAAGACTGTGCTCACACTGTATCACACAAACCATGAAAAATCCATACGCAGGCGTGGTGCTTTCCGGTACAAGGCAGGGTGCACAGAAAATGCAGGGCGAAAGAGAAACAGGGTCCCGTGCAGGCATATCTTTTGGTATAATGAGAGCAGTTGACATCGTGTTCGGAAAAAGAGGACGGATGCAGGCCGGACCGGGTTCCCTGTATCCGTCGGATCAAATGGCGGAGGAAGTGAAAGGATGGGCGTTACCGCACAAATCGAACTGTGCTTTCCAAAAGAAAAACATGCCCGCTGGGCAATGCATGTGGCGGAGGAACTGCTCAGGACAGCCTATGCGCCGCCCGATCTTCCGTGGGTCAGTGAAGCGAAAAAGTGCTGTTCCCTCTCAGCGCAGTATCTGGCGTATCGGCAGGAGGCAGCTGCCCTGAACCTGGACACACGGCATACTGCACTGGAATGGCTCAGGCGCTACCGCACCCGGATTTTCATTGACCGGTGCCAGGACATTGCGCGGACGGCCGATATGGAGGATCCGGAGGCACTCTTTCCCCAGCTCCTGTGTGCGTATATCCTGCGTTTCCCGCAGGTCCCCTTCACTGCGCACTGGCGCATTGAAATGACGGTGAGCGGTGATATCCAGCTTCTGAGGGCAGCGTATGACGGCATGCTGCTGCATGTTCAGGAAAAACGCGGCATGCGCCCGATGGACGAGGAGGACTGGAGCGGCGTGGCTGCGGAGGATTATGCAGCGAAGGATGGTCTGCTTTGGAAAAAGACATGAGGAGGCAGAAGACGGATGTCGGCAAGGATCAGAATGCGTGTGCTGCGCGTGCCCTGTGAGAAAGTCGGGGTCGCGGACCCATGGGCCTTTTCTGAGGCGCATGAATCAGAGTTTCCGGCGCTTGGAACCTGTCCGTATTTTGCAGTCGCGCCGACGGTGCGTCCCTTCATCGATTATGTGCTTCGCGACCAGATCTCGGACGCACAGTCCTTCGGAAAGACACGCAGTCTGACGCCTGCGGAAAAGCGCAGGTACGGGCCGGCCTTCCGGAGGCTCTTTCCGGAAATCAGCATGGATGACGTGCGCCATGTGGAATTTTGCTTTTACAGCGGCTGTGAGGCGCCGGATTACTATGACGAAGAGATGTGATCTGCTTTTCCTGCGTGCAGCAGGCAGACGGGGATCAGGGAAGCGCATCCTGTGACCAGGAAAGAGCATCCCGTGGGCAGGAAAGCCGTGCGGCTGGTGCAGGATTCCGCATGAAAGAAAAGAATATCAGAGGGCAGAGGTGATCAAAATGAATAAACCATGGCCGATGGATGTTGCTGTTTCCTTTGACCCGTATGTCGGTGAACCGTCAAGAGACGGGGATGTGGGATATGAGGTGCTTGAAGATGGGCGTGTGCGCCTGCGTGTCCGGGCTCCGCAGGCGGAGCGTGTGGAAATCGATCAGTTCGGGCAGATCACGCCCTTTGAGAAAACGGAGGGCGACCTGTGGGAGTGCACGGCAGACCTGGGACGCGGGTTCAAGTACTTCTTTCTGAAGATTGACGGAGCGGATGTCCTCTCTCCCTATTTCCCGATCGGGTACGGCTGCTGCCGGCCGATGAATTTTGTGGATATTCCGGTGGACGGGGAGGACTGGGACCGCCTGGACGGCGTGGAACACGGCGCGGTTACGCGGCGTTTGTTTCCTTCCACTGTAAGCGGGAAGCTGGAAGTCTGCCTGGTGTATACACCCCCGGCGTATGATCCGGCGAAAACCTATCCGGTTCTGTACCTGCAGCACGGGTATGGGGAAAATGAGACGGGCTGGGTCTACCAGGGGCATGTCGGGCGGATTGCGGACCGTCTTCTGGCAGAGGGCGCCATGCAGGAAATGCTCATTGTCATGGGCAACGGCATGGCCGTCTCGGCGAAGCATCCGGGTGGGCCCAATCTGTTCCCGGAGATTCTCCTGAACGATCTGATCCCGTATATTGAGGCCCATTATCCGGTCTATACCGACAAATGGCACAGAGCCATGGCAGGACTGAGCATGGGCAGTTTCCAGACCAGCATGGTCACCCTCACGCATCCGGAATGCTTTGCGTATGCCGGCTTGTTCAGCGGATTCCTGCGCTCGCCGAGGGATACGGAGGCTGGAAAGCACCTGGCGCTTCTGGATTCACCGGATGTATTCAATGCGGCGTTCCGGGTCTTTTACCGCGCCATGGGTACCGAAGATCAGTTCTTCGGCCGTTTTGAAGAAGAGGATGGTCTGCTCGAAGGAAGACCGCTGAACATCATCCGCAGAACCTTCCCAGGCGGGCATGACTGGAGCGTCTGGCGCAGATGCATTCATGAGTTCCTGCCGATGCTGTTTCGAGATTGACAGGCATGAAAAAAGCCTGCGCAGAGCAGGCATTCAGGAATCAAGGGCGGAGGAGAGCACGACAGAAAGCGTGACAATGATCCCGCCCAGGGCCATGGCCGGACGAAAGACGGCCAGTCCCAGAATCAGGGAAAAGACGGTTCCAAAGAACCCTTCAAGGCTCATGACGATGCCTGCCCGTGCCGCGGGCAGGACCGTCTGGGCCTTTGTCTGCATTAAGTAGCATGCGCCGGTGGAGAGAAAGCCGAGATACAGCACCGGAAGCAGGCCGGCGTGCAGCTGGGCGGGGGTGAGCGCGGAGGGAAAGGTCAGAAGCGACAGCCCGCTCATGACTGCGCAGGTGAGCAGCTGCCAGAAAGCCACGGGGATCGGGTCGTCATGAAAGCAGACGAGCTCGAGATAGGCGATGTGCAGAGCAAAGAGAAAGGCGCACAGAAGAATCAGCAGGTCGCCGATCCCCGGCGCAATCCGCAGCTCTCCATCGAGGGTGAGAAGAACCATGCCGCACATGGTGGCCAGGCACAGAAGGAATGTCCTCGGACGCGGACGCCTGTGGCGGAAGGCCCAGATGATGAAAGGCACCATCACGACATTCGTTGCAGTCAGAAGGGCGGCATTGGGGACGGTGGTTTTTCCCTGACCGACGATCTGCGCAAAAAAGGCGAGAAAAAGAATGACGCCGGCCCCGATTCCGTGCAGGATCATGCGGGCAGGGGCAGGACGGATTTTTCGGAAAAAACACGCGAGGACAAACAGCGAGCCGATGGAAAAACGGATCAGCAGGATCCAGGAAGCGCTCAGACCCGCGCGTATGGCGTACTCGGATGCGGCAAACCCGCCGCCCCAGATCAGGGTGACCAGGACGAGCATCCAGGCCGCACCGCGCCGTGAAAGTTGCATGCAATCAGCCTCCGCGAAAACAGCATTCGAGGGTGCATTATACAGAAACGCGGCGCACAGGCAAGAGACAGCATGCGATTGCAGACGAAAAGATTGCGCAAGCCGCGAATGTCTGGTATAATTCACAATCAGAATCAACCAAATACAACAACATGTCCCGGTGGCCGGAAAAGGCCGCGGGGCGATCTGTTCCATGAAAGGGGATTGCTCTATGAAAAAAATGCTTTCTGTTCTGCTTGCCCTGAGTCTTGTGCTGATGGCTGTTCCTGCGTTTGCAGACGTTGCAGCCGATGTGGAGGCCGGCCAGGCCCTGACGCATGACGAACTGGTGGAAAAAGCCAAGGCCGAAAGCGGCACATTCGTCGTCTACGGCAACACCAGCCGCATTGCGACCGCTGCCGAAGATTTCGCAGCCCTCTACGGCATCACAACCGAAGCCAACAACCTCAAGGATCAGGAAATCTACACCAAGCTGCGCAATGAAAACGGCAGCACCGCGGCTGATATGGTCATGATCCAGGACGGCGCTCAGCTGACCGATGCCATCGATGAAGGCCTGGTCATCAATTTTGTGCCTGCCTCTGTGAAGGATGCACTCGACGAAGCCGATCAGCAGCCTGCTCTGGTGCATCAGTACATCAACAAGCTCTTCATCTACAATAACCTCGGCGACAATGTGCCCGCCATCAAGAATGTGTGGGAACTCACCGATCCGGCCATGAAGGGCAACATTATCTTCAAGAATCCTGAGAGCGAAAAGGTCAACATGAACTTCCTGGTCATGTGCACCAAGGACGAATGGGCCGAAAAGCTCGCCGCAGCCTACAAGACCCTGAAGGGCGAGGACATCGATCTGGGCGAATACAAGAATGCCGGCTACAAGTGGGTGGCCGAATTCCTCGACAACTGCACTTTCGGCAAGTCCGATACCACCATTGCTGAGGAAATCAGCCAGGATACAGCAGCGGGCAAGATCGGCCTGTTCGTGCTCAGCAAGCTCCGCTCCTCCTCGGTTCTCACTGACAACCTGACCGTGGCCCAGTATGATGCCACCGCGAACGGCTATGCTGTGGAACCCTTCTCCGGATTCATGTATCCGATGTACACCATGATCAACACCCAGGCCACCCGTCCCTACACCGGCATGCTCTTCATCGAGTACCTCATGACGCAGGACGGCTTCAAGCCCTGGGGCAAGTCCATCGGCGCTTACTCCCCGAATGCGGCCATCACCGTCAATGAAGGCGACCTGACCATCGACGTGTGGAAGAACACCCTGGTCATGGAAGACGCTGATTACATCCTCACCAACTTTGAAGTGGAAGACTTCATTCTCCAGCACTGCCAGAACTGAGTTCAGGCTTCCGGGCTGAACGCTCATGGATGGGCGGGACGGATTTGCCCGTCCCGCCGTCTTTTTATTCGATTCCGGCAAAGATTGGGGGAAACATGTTATGGAGCAGGCAGGAATCCGCAAGATTCAGATGCGCCGTCTGCAGGGGCGCGCGCATGCCTGGCTGTCCAAGCCGGCCAATGTCATCCTGATGATTTTTCTTGTGGCGCTGACGCTGCTGACACTCTACCCGCTGCTCTCCATGCTCACGGAGACCTTTACCATTCATACCGGCCGTGAGGCCAGGGCAGCCGGCCAAAAGGCAGGGGAACTCTCTCTGTATCATTTCAGGCGCCTGTTCCTGACCAGCGAGAACGATTACAGCTCAATCCAGTTCTATCAGCCGTTCTTCAATACGCTGATTGTGTCGGTATCGTCATCAGTCATTGCCATTCTGTTCGGCGGCGTGGTCGCGTTCCTGGTCACGCGCACCAACCTCAAATACAAGAAGTTCATTTCCGGCGTCTTCACCTTCCCGTACATCATGCCGGCCTGGACGCTGGCGCTGTTCTGGGAAACATTCTTCAAGAATGTGAACATCGGTCTGAAGACGAGCAACGGCATCATGGCCTCCGTCTTCGGGATCTTCATGCCCGAGTGGTTTGTCTACGGGGCATTCCCGATTGCATTGGTGCTGGGACTGCACTATGCGCCGTTTGCGTATATCCTCATCGGCGGCATTCTCCGCAACATGGATGCCAATCTGGAGGAAGCAGCCACGATTCTCAAGACTTCCCGGCCGCGCATTATCTGGAAGATCACCCTGCCGATTGTGAAGCCGGCGATGCTCTCCACGTTCCTTCTGGTGTTTGCCAGCTCTATGAGTGCGTATTCGGTTCCGGTCTTCCTGGGCTCTCCGGTGCGCTACTATGTGCTCTCCACAAAGATGAAGTCCCTGATGGACTCCTACCCGGGACAGGCCTACATCATTGTCGGCGTCATGATCCTCTTTGGCGTGGCAATCCTGCTGCTGAACCAGAAAGTCACCAATTCCAGAAAGCAGTTTACCACCGTCACGGGCAAGTCCGGTCAGATCAGCAAGATCAACCTGGGCCGGGCCAACCGCCCGATTGCCATCCTTCTGGTGATTATCCTGCTCATGGTGGCCGTGGTGCCGCTGGTGACCTTTGCGCTTGAGTCCGTGATCATCAAGGCCGGCGACTATACGCTGGGCAATATGACCCTGGACTTCTGGATCGGAACCGAGCTGGACAAGCGCCTTGACCAGGGCGACAGCACGGGCATTCTTCTCAACCCGAAGGTCTGGAATGCGCTGGGCTATTCGCTGGGCCTTGCTGTGACATGCGCTTTGGCTGCCGGCACGTGCGGCATTCTGGTCGGATACGGCGTGGCCAAGCGCCGCGGAAGCCGGCTGGCTTCCTGGGTCAACAGCCTGTCCTTCTTCCCGTACCTCATGCCGAGCCTGGCCTTCGGCGCGATCTATCTGGCCATGTCCTCAAGAGTCACCTGGCTGCGCGGCTTCCTGCTGCTCGCGCTGGTGGGCTCAGTGAAGTATCTTCCCTTTGCCTCCCGATCCGGTGTCAATGCCATGCTGCAGCTTTCGGGTGAAATCGAGGAAGCAGCCCTGATTACCGGTGTTCCGTGGTGGAAGCGCATGCTGCGGGTCATTTTCCCGATTCAGAAGTCGAGCTTCCTCTCCGGATATCTTCTGCCGCTGGTTTCCTGCATGCGCGAACTGAGCCTGTTTGTGCTGCTGGTGCCGACGAGCAATACCATTCTCACCACCATGCTCATGCAGTATTCCGAGAAAGGCTGGGCGCAGTTCGGCAATGCGATCAATCTGCTGATCATCATTGTGGTTCTGCTGGTGAACTTTATCGTCAACAAACTGACCGGTGCGTCAATCGACAAGGGAGTAGGTGGTTAAGATGCCGGAAATCAGACTGAACAATGTATCCAAGCGCTTCGGCAAATTTGTGGCCGTGGACAACCTCAATCTGGATATTGAAAGCAATGCGTTCATCACGCTGCTCGGGCCTTCCGGCTGCGGCAAAACAACCACGCTGCGCATGATTGCCGGCCTGGAAACCCCGACAGAGGGCAGCATCTCCATTGATGGAAAAGTCGTTTTTGACGCGGACCGCGGCATCAATCTCCCGCCCAACAAGCGCGATGTGGGCTTTCTGTTCCAGAACTATGCGCTCTGGCCGCACATGACGGTGTATCAGAACATCGCCTTCGGTCTGGAGAACCTCAAGTGGGACAAGAAGAGGATCCGCGAGCGCGCCAATGAACTGCTGAAAATGCTGCGCATTGAACAGTTCGAGAGCCGCTATCCCAGTGAACTCTCCGGCGGTCAGCAGCAGCGCGTCGCCATCGCCAGAACACTGGCTCCGGGACCCAAGGTCCTGTTCATGGATGAACCGCTGTCCAACCTTGATGCCAAGCTGCGCATGGAGATGCGCACAGAGCTCAAGCGGTTGCACAAGGATACGGACTCGACGTTTGTGTATGTGACGCACGACCAGCTTGAAGCCATGACGCTTTCCACACGCGTGTGCATTATGGAAAACGGCGTTCTTCAGCAGTACGCTCCGCCGCTGACGATGTACAATGAGCCGGCCAATCTGTTCGTGGCAGACTTTATGGGCAATCCGACCATGAACTTCCTTGACGGCGAGGCGAAAGTGAATGGGAATACAGCGGAAGTCTCCTTTGGCACACTGCACGGCGTGTTCCATGCATCTGCACCGATTGATCTGAAGACATCCCGGTGCGTTCTGGGTATCCGGCCTGAGTTCATACACATCTCAGAAACGGAGGGGATTCGGGCCTCGGTGTACTCCACACTGCCTTCGGGCATGGAGACGACCGTGAAGCTGGATGTGGGCGGCACACTCCTGACCGCCGTGGTCTTCGGCGGTGTGGATTACCCGGTGGACAGTACGGTCTGCTTTGCCTTCAGCGGAAGGGCCATTCTCTTTGACCGCGAACAGGGTGGAAAGAATGTCGCAGAAGGAACCATGGAACTGATGTAGAATCTTTTTCAGATAGCTTGAAAACAGGATGTGGCAGCTGACGGCTGCCACACTTTTATGGGGGACACTATGGAACAGATACTTGTGGGAAGCTATACGACCGGCACGGAGAGTGACGGCATTTACCGCCTGAAAGTGGAGCAGGGCATGATCCGGGATATTGAAGTGGTCATGTTTGCCGAGGATCCGTCCTATCTTCTGCCCGTGCCCGGCGGTCTGTACTGGGTCAATGAATCCCTGGGCAGTAAAGAAGGCAAAGTGGGCTTTGCCAGAAAGCGCCTGCGCGGCGGGTATGAACGGATCTGGGAAGTCGGCACAAAGGGAGAAAACCCGTGCCACCTGGCCCTGTCTCCGGACGGGAGCACGCTGGCCGTGGCCAACTATACCAGCGGTTCGGTGGCGGTGTATGACGTCACCGGCAAGGAGCCGAATATGCTATCCCTGCTGGAGGGGCGCTCAGGAAGCGTGAACCCGGCAAGACAGGAGGGTCCGCATGCGCATTTTGTCCTGTTCCGGGATAACCGCACGCTGTGGTGCTCCGACCTGGGGGCGGATGAGGTCCGTCTGATCGAGCGGGACGGGGATGCCTGGGTGCAGGCAGCCGCGCCGGTGAAGCGGTTTGCGCCGGGGGATGGCCCGCGCCATCTTCTCGACTGCGGCGACCACTGGTATGCCATCACGGAACTGAGCCAGCAGCTGTGCTGCTTCCGCGAAAACGGGGAATACCGTGCGCCGGTGGTGATCGACGGGGTGGAAGGCACAGGGGCAGCCCTGCGCATGGATGATGAGGGTCTTCTGTACTGTACACAGCGCGGCATGGACCTGATGACCGTCTTCCAGGATACGGGAACGGAACTCCAGCAGGTCGGCATTTTCGCGACCGGCGGCATGATGCCCAGGGACTGCCTCCCAGTGGGCAATATGGTGCTCTGCGCCTGCCAGGGCAGCGGGGATGTGACCTGTCTGTGGCGCGAGGGCTGGATGTGGACCGGGTCTGACCGTGTGAAGGCCCCCGGCGCCGTGTGCCTTGCACTGGAAAAATAAGGGAGGACAGGACTGTGGAGATCATCAATCTGCCGGGCATGTGGTACTGCAGGATCAAAAACGCGGAGACGGGCGAAGAGAAGGACGGTGTCCTCCGCGTTCCGGGCTCCCTGGATGAAAGTGAGATCGGGTTTCCGGAGAAAAAGGCCAAGCCCTGGCATCCGGACGCCCGGATTCAGGAGATCGACTATGAAGAGGGAATCACGACAAGGCTGACCCGGCGCTTCACGTTTGAGGGCCCTGCCTTTCTGCAGTGTGATTTCCTCTGGTCAAAGCCGGATCAGTGCCGTGTATTTCTGGATGTGCAGCGTGCCCGCTGCCTGAAGGTGACGATCAACGGAAAGGAAGCAGAGAAGGCTGTTCCGTTTTCCCTCTCGGCGCCGCAGTCCTTTGAAGTGACAGACTGCGTGCGGGGCCTGGATCACATTGAGATCATTTCCGACAACAGTTATCCCGGGCTTCCGCATGATGATATCGTCTTCTCCTCAGAGGCAACCGATGAGACACAGACGAACTGGAACGGTCTGCTGGGGTATGTCCGCTATCGTCTGGAAAACCCGGTGTTTCTCGAAAACCTCCGCGTGTTTCCGCACGGAGAAACCGTGGATGTCTGTGTCACGGTCAATGCAGACCGCCCGTGGAAAGGGGATCTGCGCTTTTACAGCCCCGCGCTGCGCGAAACGGCCTGCGTCCATGCGGAGGCAGGAAAGGGAAGAACAGAGATCCGGGCAGAAGGGCTCCTTCTGCGCGAGAATGTGCACCGCTGGGACCTCGGGGACGGCACCTGCTTTGTCATGACGGCCGCAGCCGATGGACTGGATACGGTCGCTGTCCGGTTTGGCGTCCGGGATTTCGGCACGAGAGACGGACACTTTACCCTCAACGGCAGAATCATTCATCTGCGCGCGGAAGCCAACTGCGCTGTGTTCCCTGAAACAGGGTATGAGCCGATGACACCGGCTGACTGGGACCGTGTGCTGAGAACCTACAGAAGCTATGGCGTCAACTGCATGCGCTTCCATTCGCATGTGCCGCCGGAAGCGGCGTTTGAGGCTGCTGATGCGCTGGGCATGCTCATGCAGCCGGAACTGCCCTGCTGGAATCCGAGAAACGCGTTTGAGGACGATAAAGAGTATGCCTTCTATCGGGATGAACTGGACAGAACCCTGGATATGCTCGCCAATCATCCGTCGTTCGTCATGTTCACCTTTGGAAACGAACTGCATGCCGGGGAACTCGGCCACCGCCGCATGAGCGAAATGCTCGCGCGGTGCCGGGAAAAGGACAGCACGCGGCTGTATGCCAATGCGTCCAATCCGCACTACGGTTCGCTCGGCTGTGATCCGGACAGTGATTTCTATACCTCCCAGCGCTTTGAGAAATTGCCTCTGCGCGGGAGTTTCTCAGGCATGTCCGGGCATGTGAACCGGACAAGGCCGTCGGAATGCGTGAACTACTCCGAGGGCATGCAGGCGCTGAGGGCGACCTATCCGGGCCCGGTTATTTCCTTCGAAGTCGGACAGTACGAAGTGCTGCCGGATTTTGCGGAGATCGATGATTTCCGCGGCGTGACACGGCCGGACAATTTTGAGGCAATCCGGAAAAAAGCGGAAAAGGCCGGGATGGCAGAGAACTGGAAGCAGCGCGTGGAAGCGACCGGCGAGCTTTCCCTTCTGTGCTATCGGGAGGAGATGGAGGCCAATCTCAGGACGCCGGAGATCGCGGGTATTTCCCTGCTGGGACTGCAGGATTTCCCGGGTCAGGGAACAGCCCTGGTGGGCATGCTCAACAGTCACCTCTGCCCCAAGCCGTACGCCTTTGCACGGCCGGAACGCTTTGAGGCCTTTTTCCGGGATGTGCTGCCGCTGGCAGAACTGAAGAAATACACCTATGAGCCCGGGGAAGTGCTCGAAGCTGTGGTGAAGATCGCGAACTATGGAAAAGAGGATCTCACAGGCTGCCTGACATGGCGCGTGGCCGGGGACGGCTGGGAAATGACGGGCAGCGGCAGTGAGCGGAGCATAGAGAAGGGGAGTCTTGGCGAAGCGGGCCGGATCCGCCTGACACTGCCGGAGCGAGCGCACAACGAGAAGCTTGAGCTGAAGGTGTGTTTTGCCGGGCATGAAAACAGCTATCCGCTCTGGCTCTATCCGGAGACACAGTGTGTCTGCCCCGCGTCCGTTTATGAGACAGCGTGCCTGGATGAAAAAGCCGTGCAGGTGCTCGCCGCGGGCGGGAAAGTGTATCTCTCACCGCCCTCCACAAAGGAAGCGCTGCCGCATTCGATTCAGGCCCAGTTTTCGACCGATTTCTGGTCGGTCGGCTGTTTCCCGAATCAGGAAGGCGGCATGGGCCAGCTGATTGATGCGGAGCATCCGCTCTTTGACGCGTTCCCGACGGCCTTCCACAGCGAATGGCAGTGGTGGCCGATGGCCGGACGGCGCGCAGTGATTCTTCCGGAAGACTGCCGCGTGCATCCGATCATTACAGAGATGGACTCCTATGCAACCATGCGCAGCATGGCCAAGCTCTTCGAATGCCGCACGGGCGGAGGCCGACTCATGTTCTCCTCCATGGGACTTCAGGACCTGATGGAATACCCGGAGGCCAGGGCGCTTCAGCGCGCGATCTATGCGTATATGGACAGTGACCGGTTTGCGCCGCAGGAGAGCGTGGACATTGCCTCTATCCGCGGCATGCTGGGATGAAGACGAGGGTGGATATCGACAGAACAGAACACCTGGATTATACTAGGATACATGAGAAGCGCATGGCTTCTGAACGAGTACCGGGAAGGATGAATATACCATGAACAGAAAATGGATCTGCGGAATGCTGATGGTTCTGCTCTTTGCACTGGCCGCGGGACTGGCTGCGGCTGATACGGTCTCCTTTGGCGATGTCACAGTGGACACGGATGCGGTCTATGTGGACATGGGAGACATGAAGATTGAGGACTGGAAAGGATATTACGCCTTCCTTGATCAGCTGCCGAAGCTGGAAAAAGTCGATATGTTCGGCACGGAAGTCAAAAAGCCGAAGATTGAGGAAATGGCGGAGCGCTATCCGAACATCGAGTTTGGATGGACGATGCGCATTGTGGAACATACCATCCGGACCGACCAGACCGCGTTTTCCACGCTGCACGGGGATCCGAGCGATCCGGTGCACAGCGAAAACGACTTCAGCATTCTGAAGTACTGCAAGAACCTGATGGCGCTCGATGTCGGGCACAATATCATCCGGGATGTGTCCTTCCTGTATGATCTTCCCAAGCTTCGCGTGCTGATCCTGGCGTGCAACTGCATCACGGACATCACGCCGGTGGGCAGCCTCAAGGATCTGGAATACCTGGAAATCTTCTGGAATCAGATCGGCGACATCTCCCCGCTGACAGGGCTGACGCACCTGATGGACCTGGACATTGTCAACAACTACATCAAGGACCTGACCCCGTTGCATGAAATGAAGCAGCTCAAGCGGCTGTGGACGCATCACTTCAACATGAAAGGCATGATGCGTCCGTGGGAGCCCATTGAGGCTCTGAGAGCAGCGCTTCCGGACACACATATTGACAATGACTCCACTTCCACGGCCGGCGGATGGCGGAAGCATCCGCATTATGACGTGATCTACCGCATGTTCCGCACCACCGTGTACGAGCCGTTTGAAGACTCCTATCCATTCGAGAACGAGGCCGAACCGACTCCCCAGCCGTAAATCCATACAGCCATTTGAAAGCGCCCCGGGCTGCTGCCCGGGGCGCTTGATTGTGTGCCGGGCATGTCTTAATTCTTGCCGGTGAAAGACCGGTCGCAGGTATT
>R21__coassemble_248_pt1 | contig 46090 bp, 35 predicted proteins | sample R21__metabat2_high_PE_034 | metagenome-assembled genome bin R21 | reverse complement strand
AAATCACTTGTAAGCCTTTAATTCCAATGCTTCCGGATTTGTTTAGCAGACACTAAATACTCTTCAATATAATCGTGGTATTTCTTCTGAGATTCACTATAAATCTGGTATGCAAACCAAACCCGGATATATTCTCCGTTGATTACATTCCTTCCCAAGGGCGTATAAATCAATACATTCTCTGCCGTTTCATAACAAAATGCATAATCCGTAGTATAAATTCCATTCCTATAACGTCCATTATTTGCTTTTTCCCACTTCTTCCCATCAGTTGATGTCTGAACGATCAATGCGCCATGTCCAATTTCTCCTGTTTGAACGCCATTCACCAGTTGGTTTTTGTTTTTACCCCACTTGTCGTAAGTGACCTTCCATCCACCCCCAAGATTCTCATATGCTTTATTAATCTTTAGATATAATGAAATGCTATTACCAGTAATCCCATAGCGATTCTTGTTCTGCGTTATCTCAAAGCCTTTCGGAATTGCCAATGAAAGCGATGTCAAACTAGATCCAAAAGCAGGATACTTTACAAACGTTTCCAATGCGAAGCCTTTATCCTTTTCACTTTGATAAATGTTTGGTGTTAATAATGTGAAATCAATGCCATTAGTCACTGTAATTGTTTGACTATAGGTTTTTCCGAATGGAGTTGTTACATCAATCGTATATTTGCCAGGGTCCACGATGCATTCAAAATCATTACGTTCGTGCTTTTCTCCTCGAACTTTTACAGTGTTATGCTTGCCATTCTTTCGTATCATAAAGCCAGTTTCAGTACTGGATTGATCCACAAGATTTCGCCCATTGCTCAAGTCCTGAAAAGTCACAAAGCTCTCATCCGAAGCAACGTAAAACTGATAAACTTCCACACATTTTTTTTGATCGTATTCATCATGAAGAAAAGTATCAAGAGTTCTTCTGGCAAACTTGTATGCTACAACAACTCTGTAATACATACCATTCATATAATCAGATTCCGGGATCCTGCATAATACAGATTCTTCACCTGATTTTGCCTTATTGAAATAATTCTTTATCGGATTAACTATTTTCTCCCAATTCTTCGTGTCGGAAGATTTTTCAATCATCATGCATCCAAATCCAATGTTATTTAGGAATCCTAAATCATAATCACGAATCCATCTCGTTCCATCAGATTCCACATGCCAAGATTCCGGGGCGGTTTTTCTGTACTTGCCATTATAAGCATATCGAATGATCAATTCCCCTGTTGTACTATACGCAGGATACCCGTTATACATACCCTCTCCATCAACTGCACCGCTGACATACAGAGTCCCCATACCCTGCTGGCCATAAAAGAATGACTCCACTGCTCGTACATTAGAGTAATCGTAATTGCTGTCTTCCGGAAGGACATAATTATACCCAGAAACAGGGTAATGCTTTACCGCTTCGGCCAATCCAGGCAAAACATAAAAAACAATCAGAAAGAAAAGAAAGAAAAACCCAGCTAAGAAACCAATCCTTTTGCCCTTCATCTCTAAGTCCTCCAGTGACTTTCTCTTAACGACAACTTTGAATAGTCCAATGTTCTTCAAAAAACCAATGCTTGAAATATAATTATGTTTGGGAATCTTTTCTTCATGTGAACACGCAAATGCACACCATTCAACATAAACCTGATCCTTAAGAGTAACCAGGTTTTCTCCGATTTGATTCAAATCATTATATCCTCTGGTCTTGCAGTAAAAATGTGCTGAATACGTCCCATCAATCAAATTCGACATGATCGAATTTCATATGACAGTTCAACTTCTCAAAGAGAACGGGAAAAATCATTGTATCTTTATTCACTATCATCACACGTTTTTTTCGATGTGTCGCCACTTTCCGAATCCGCTACAATTGAATGTCTCGGTTGAGCATTAGCTTGTGTTTTTCTCCTGTATATACTATAATTCATTTTACAAAACATCAAGTGGAAATTGGTTTCATTTTTCTTTTTTCAGGAAAATGAATATATATATTATACATTGATATTAACGTATTGGAAATTCATTATGAAAAAATGCAGCAATTGCCTAACAGAAAGAAAGAACAAAAGTATGAGAGCCGCAGAAAAGAAGGACGCTTTTGCTGAACTTGTTTCCTATGTGTGTGATGAGATCCGAAAGCTGGGTGATGGAGCTGAAACCAGCATCTCCATCCTTGTCCATCAGTACTATACCGCTGCAGGATATGAATCCATGCATTTGGGCCCAGATACAGGATGGGTATGGACAAATGACCATGGCAAGACATACGCCCTGCGGGATATGGACAAAATGAAAGTGCTCAATCTTGTTGAAAAGCAGCTCAGGTCTGAGTTTAAACTGGATTTCAGCAGATATGAAGGACTGGCCGTCGGTCTCCCCTATAACATTCAGTTTGTCATCAGGAAGGCATGAGTCACTTTCTGCTTTCATCCAACACAAAACGGAGCCTTTGTCCACATTTTCAGTGGTCAAAAGCTCCGTTTTCTCATCCGGATTGTCTGGTTTCCCGCAGCCAATTCACTCGCTCCGAGCATATTTTTCAGCCAGATATTCCATAGCCCGCAGATATCCTTCAAAACCAAGGCCAATATAATGCGCCTCGCAGGCCATGCCGGCATAGGAAACCTGGCGGAAAGGTTCCCGCTTGTTCACGTCACTGATGTGCACTTCTGCCGCAGGCAGGTGCACGGCTTTCAGCGCGTCCAGAATCGCGATGCTGGTATGCGTGTAGGCTGCCGGATTAATCACAATGGCATCCTCCTGTCCCAGGGCCTGCTGAATGCGTGTCACAATGTCCCCTTCGTAGTTCGACTGGTACAGACTCACCTCAACCCCGAGTTCAGAGGCCTTTTCACGGATCATGCCGCACAGGTCCTCGTACGTGTTTTTTCCGTAGATGCCCGGTTCCCGAATGCCCAGCATATTCAGGTTCGGTCCATTGATCACCAGGATTTTCATCGGTTTTCCTCCCAATGTGCCCTGAGGAGACATTCAATCTCCCGGGCCGTTTTTTCTGCGTCCTCATTGAGAACCACTGCGTCCCGCATGCCCGCATACATCGGTGCACGGGCTTTATAGAGCTCCACCAGTTTTTCCGGCGTATCCGAGAGCGGACGGTCGCCGCTTCTCGACAGGACTTCCAGAGGGCGGTCCAGATGGAAGATCACGCCGTTCTGGCGCAGAATCCCGAGATTCTCCTTCTGGGTCACCACCCCGCCGCCCGTCGAGATCACACAGCCGGTGCGCTTGCATGCATCCTTGAGCACTTCCGTTTCCAGCTTTCGGAAAGCTTCTTCCCCGTTTGCACGCAGATAATCCCCGCAGGTGCAGCCAGCGCGCTCCTCAATCATGCTGTCAGTGTCCAGAAAAGGACGGCCGCCGTGCTCTGAAAGCAGCTTGCCGACTGTGGTTTTTCCACACCCCGGCATCCCGATGAGCACGATATTTGCAGTCTGCTCTGAGATGACTGCTGTGATTCGGGCAATCTCCTTTTCGTCAATCACGGTGTCCCGAAACAGTTCACTCGCCTGCTTGGCCTGGGCAGCAAGCATGTACAGCCCATTCAGACAGGGAATGCCTCTGGCTTCAGCTGCCAGAAGCAGGGCTGTTCTGGCCGGATTGTAAATCAGATCCAGTACGCCCTCCAGATGCGGGAATCCATCCAGATCCACTGGTGAAATCCCATTGTGAGGGAACATGCCCACCGGTGTCGCGTTCACAATCACCCTGGAATCCGCATGCCGGGAGATGTTCTCATAATTGTCTTTCCCGCTGCGGGAGATGATGACAATCTCTGAAGCACCCAGGTCTTTGAGCACGGTGCAGACTGTTTTGGACGCACCGCCGCTGCCCAGCACCAGACACTTGCGTCCATGGACACCAATGCCTGATCTGTGCACCATCTGTTCAAAGCCATAGTAATCGGTATTGTAGCCGTGCAGTTTTCCCTCTTGATCCCGGACAACCGTGTTCACAGAGCCAATCTTCCGGGCTGACTCCGAAAGGGTGTCCATCCAGGGAAGCACAGTCTCCTTGTAGGGAATGGTCACATTGATGGCATCAAAATCACGCCGTGCAAAGAAATCGGGAAGGTCTTCCCTTCTGACCTCCATCAGCGTGTATGCATAGCCTCCCAGCTCCCGGTGAATCTGCGGCGAAAAGCTGTGACCCAGCTTTTCGCCGAGCAGTCCATAGCGCGCGCTCATGTCCGCTCCGAATAGCTGCCCAGATACGTGAAGCTGTCGAGCGTCGCATCAAGCTCCGCAATCAGCCGGGCAAAGGACGGAGAATAGACAGAGGCATCAATATCAAAGTAGAACATGAACTCAAAATCCCGACCGGGCATGGGACGGCTTTCCAGCTTGGTCAGGTTAATGTGCTGGGCGTAGAAACGGCTCAGCAGCTGCCACAGGCTGCCGGGACGGTTAGGCAGCACCAGCATCAGGCTGGTACGATCCGCGCCGGGATAGACTTCCAGATGCTTGGAAATGCAGATGAAGCGGGTATGGTTATTGCTGTTGTTCTGAATGTCTCCCGCCGCACGTGAGAGGCCGTAGAGCGCGGCGCAGGCCGCGGAGGAGATGCAGGCAGCGTCTTTCCGTCCGCTTTCCTGGAGCTGCTTGGCCGCAGCAGCCGTATTGCTGCAGACATTCACATGCCATTCCTTGTGCTGGGCCAGGAATTCAGAGCACTGGTTGATCGCCTGCTCATGCGAATAGACCTCTTTGATGTCCTCAAGCTTTACACCGGGGAGTGTGAGCAGTGTGTGATCAATCTTGATGCGGGTGGAACGCACGATATAGAAATGGTGCTTGATCATCTGGTCGTACACACTGTTCACTGAACCCGCCAGGCTGTTTTCGATGGGCAGAACACCGTAGCGGCACAGTCCGCTCTCTATCGCACTGAATACATTCTCAAAGGTCTTGCAGTACATGATGGACGGCGACTGGAACAGCTTTTCACAGGCAATCTGGGAATATGCGCCTTCCACTCCCTGGCAGGCCACCATGGCCTTGGGCGGAAACAGCTGATCTGTATCGCGAACCGCCTGGGAGATTTTCTCTTCCAGCGCGCTCTTCCCGCGTCCGGCGAGCACCTGATGGGTGCGGCTCTGGTCCATCAGCAGGCTGAACATGGCGCGCACGCCGTTTTCATGCTCTTCCCCTGCCTGTTCACCGACTTTGTTGAGCAGACGGCGCTCACGCTCGCTGTCATAGATCGGCAGACCGTTCTCACGCTTGTACGCACCGATCCGGTCCGCAACATCCAGACGCTGCTTGTACAGTTCCACCAGCTGGCTGTCGATGGCATCGATCTGTCCCCGAAGTTCATCCATGTTCATGTTTTTTCCTCCCTGGCTTGTCTCAATCATATCCCTGATGTCAGCAATGATTCTCTTTATTCCTGTTCCGCCTGCCCTTTACAGACCGGTCACCGTGCCGTCGCAGCAGGCAATGAAGTCCGCAAGCTCCGCGGCCCTGATCGGATGAAGCACGCTCTTCCCCCTCGCGGATGGCAGCACCAGCGTCAGGCTGTCATCCCGGCGTTTCTTATCGTTCATGGCGTTTTCTGCCACTTCCCCGGCCGTAAAGGGCGTCGTGACCGGAAGATGCTGCATAGACAGCATGGCTTTCAGTTCATCATATACGCCGTGTTCACACAGCCCATGCTGCTCAGCGGCCCAGGCCGCGATCAGCATGCCGACAGCCACGCCCTCCCCGTGATAAATTCTGTACCCGTTCAGCTTTTCCAGCGCATGCCCGAAGGTATGCCCGAGATTCAGGAGCTGCCGCAGTCCATGGTCGTGCTCGTCCTGACTGACGATCTCTCCCTTGATGCGGATGCAGTCTGCAATGATGCCGGTGAGATTATCCCCATAGGCAATGCGGCTGAGCAGTCCTTCGTCGCAGATAGCCCCGGTCTTGATGACTTCCGCCATGCCTTCAGCAAACAGTTCCGGGGACAGCGTGCGGAGCACCGCAGGATCACAGATGACCAGTCTCGGCTGATAAAACGCACCGCAGAGATTCTTGCCGGAGGACAGATTCACGGCCGTTTTCCCGCCGACCGAGGCATCCACCATGGCCAGGAGCGTCGTGGGAATCTGCACAAAGTCGATTCCCCGCAGGTACAGCGATGCGGAAAGTCCTGTCAGGTCTCCCACCAGACCGCCTCCGAGAGCCGCAAACAGGCCGGTCCGGGTGATGCCGGCGCGGTCAGCGGCGAGAAGCACGGCTTCCACCGTCTGAAGGGACTTATTGGATTCGCCGTGTGGAAATACAAAAGTCTCCACCGTAAAGCCGGCTGCCGCATAGGATGTCCTGGCCGCTTCCAGATAAAGCGGCGCGACCCCGTCATCCGTGACAATCAGGACGTGTCGGCCGCGGACCGCTTCGGCGGTCAGAGCACCTGCCTGCGCCAGCAGGCCTTCCCCGAGCAGGGCATCATAGGCCGGCTGAACAGGAATGGTCAGCTGTTTCACTTGAAATCAATCTCCTCTTTGCGCTCGCGGCCTTCCCGCAGGAGGGTTTTGAGGCGGTCTGCGTTACCCTCCGCGATGGCGTCCCGGTATTCCGTCAGTTCATGAATCAGGCCGTCCAGCTCTTTGCACAGGTTATCCGCATTGTCCAGAAAGAGCTCCGTCCACATCGTTTCATTGAGCTTTGCCACCCTTGTCAGATCCCTGTAGCTGCCCGCTGAAAAGCTCATGTGTTCGCGAGCTGTGGGCGATTTGATGTATGCGTTGCTCACGACATGTGCCAGCTGAGAGGTAAAGGCAATCATCTCATCGTGCTTCCCGGCCGTCGTCAGCGTCACATGCGCAAATCCCACGGCATGCAGCACATCCCGCAGGCGGCTGAGCACATACAGGTCTTCGCTCTCCCGGGGCACCAGAAGCATGGTGGCGTTCCTGTACAGGTCTTCCTTTGCATACTTGATCCCGGAAAATTCACGCCCGGCCATGGGATGGCCGCCGACATAGACAAAATCGTTTTCCTGTGCAAGGCGGAAGCAGGGTTCGCAGACCACGCGCTTGACGCCGCACAGGTCCACCACAATTGCGCCTTTCCGGATCATGGCTGCATGTTCTCTCAGGTAGTCCACTGCAGCACCGGGATAGAGCGCAATAAAGAGAAAATCGCACTGCCCGATGTTCTCTTCCGTCAGCTGACCGTCCACAGTGCCGGTGAGCTCAGCATATTTCTGGGTGCTTTCATCCAGATCAAACCCCAGGACCGGATATCCCGCTACCTTCAGGGCCTTGCAAAGCGAAGCGCCCATCAGACCCAGTCCGACTATGCCTGTCTGTTCCATCTCACTTGCCTCCGATCACACTGCGGATCGCCCGCACAGATTTTGCCACATCATCAAACTGTTCCGGTGTCAGGCACTGCGGGCCGTCACAGCGTGCATGCGGCGGATCATTGTGCACTTCGATCATCAGCCCGTCCGCGCCGCACGCCGCCGCAGCCAGCGCCATGGGCTTGACATAGCGGGCAACACCGGTGGCATGGCTGGGATCCACGACCACAGGCAGGTGGCTCATTTCATGCAGCACGGCGACGGCTGAAAGGTCCAGTGTATTGCGGGTGTAGGTTTCATAGGTGCGGATGCCGCGCTCGCACAGGATCACCTGTTCGTTGCCGCCTGACATAATGTATTCCGCACTCATCAGCAGTTCCTTGATGGTGCCGGCAATTCCCCGCTTGAGCAGGATGGGCTTGTGTGTGCGTCCGAGTTCCTTGAGCAGTTCAAAGTTCTGGGTGTTGCGCGCACCAACCTGGATCACGTCCACGTTTTCAAACAGCGGCAGATGGGCAATGTCCATGATCTCCGTGACCACGGGCATGCCTGTGCGGCGCTTGGTTTCCAGAAGCAGACGGATGCCCTCCTCATGCAGGCCCTGGAAATCATAAGGAGATGTGCGCGGCTTGAACGCGCCGCCGCGCAGTAGCCCTGCGCCGCTGGCCTTGACGGCCGTGGCCACCGTTTCCATCTGGCTTTCGGATTCCACTGAGCAGGGCCCTGCAATGAACTGGAAATGTCCGCCGCCGATCTCAACGCCCTCGACGATCCGGATGATCGTGTCCTCTGGATGGAACTTCCGATTGGCCTTCTTGAAGGGCTCGGAAATACGGGTTACATTTTCCACAATATCCAGACCGCTGATCAGGTCAGTATCAATGCGCGTGGTGTCGCCGATCAGCCCGATGATCGTCTGGTATTCTCCGACAGATACATGGGTGCGGACGCCGTAACTCTCCAGCCACCCGATCAGATGGTCCATTTCTTCCCTGCGTACGTCATTCTTCAGCGAAATAATCATGCACTCATCTCCAATAAAAAATGGCCTGCAGTAATTCTGCAGCCCTCCATCTCTGATCCGCTCGCGATCAAATTGTATGCAGCAAAATTACTTTACCTCATGTTTCGTAGGTAAAGTAAAAGTAATAATATTCATTCCTGCATACCGTACTGATCATGGCGCATCCTTTCCATGGCCGCGCGGAATATGATGCGCGGCGCATTGACTGCATAAAAACTAGCATATTCGGAGCATTTCGGCAAGGGGGTGAACAGCGGAAAAACAGAACAGAACCGATCGTTCCAAATGAATGAGCACAGCCATATCCGTTCTTATTTGCAAAAAAAAGAAACCGCAATCCTTTGATCGGACTGCAGTTCTTTATGGGAATCACGTTCCTTCTTAAGAAAACACCCGGCTGCCTTTTTGAAAGCAGCCGGGTGCATGCTGTCAGTGATTGTCTTCCTGTGTGGTCTGCAGGTCTTCCCCGCGGACTTCTTCCTTAAAGTCTTTGATACTCTTCCCCAGTGCCTTTCCGACACCGGCCAGCTTGCCGCCGAAGAGCACGAGCGCCAGGATCACGATCAGGATGATTTCTGTGGTTCCGAGCCGCATAACACTCCTCTTTCCGATCCTTATTCCTCACCCATGGCGACCTTGACCGCCTTGATGGCGAAGGTCATGGTGCGGCCCATGGCGATGCCGGGCATGAGGCAGGGATAGTTATCCACGAAGAAGCCGCCGGTGCAGTCGCCAGTCACAAACAGGCCTTCAATGGGTTTGCGTTCTTCATCCAGCGCCTGGGCCTTTTCATTGACCAGAATGCCCTGCTCGGTCGTCAGGATGCAGGCACCCATCCAGAAGCCATAGAAAGGAGCCTTACGGATCTCGCTGAGACGGTAGGCAGGCTTGCCGAAGTCCTCGTCGTCCCGCTTGTCATACAGCTCATTGTAGCGGGCCACTGTGGCCAGGAAGTTCTCCTTGGCTTCACCCTTAAAGCCCATCTTATCCGCCAGTTCTTCAAGGGTGTCAGCCTTGAACGCATTGCCCTTTTCAATCTGCTGTTCAAACTTGTCCAGCTGAGCCTGCGGATTCTTGCGGGTGGCGGCAGAGCAGCCCAGCGTATGGAACCGCTGCACGTCCTCGGGCATCCCTGCATCGAAGATGGAAGCATAGACGCGTCCGGGCTGGTTGTAAGCAGCATAGGGCATCTGATCATACGTGCCGCTTTCGTTGGCAAAGCGCTTGCCGTCCCGGTTGACCTTCAGGAAGGGCTGGGTGCCCAGGTTGAACTGTCCCTCAGTGGCGGGGAACACCTTGTCGCCGGTGGAGGTGACTTTGTAGCCTGCGTCGATGCCGGGGGAAATAATGCCGCGGTCAAACAGCATCGGAGCGGCCTCAGCCTGCATGGCGGCTCCGATCCACTTGGCAGCCTTGATACCGTCGCCGGTGTCGGTGGGCCAGGCCACGTTGGAGGTGGTCACAGCGGTGCCCAGGGGATCCAGGGCTTCCATCATCTGGGGATTGCAGGGATAGCCGCCGGTCGCCAGCAGCACACCCTTGTTGGCATTGATGCGCAGATAGCGTCCGGTCTCGGTCTCCTGGGCAATCACGCCAGTGACGCGTCCCGCCTCATTGCGTTCCAGCTTCACCATGGGCGTATTGAAGCGGATTTCCTTGCCGGCTTCCTCAACCATCTGCTGGAACATATCCTGACGGTCACCGCCGAAGCCCCAGAAATGCTCGCACACAGGGAAGAAGTAGCCGCTCGTTTCGGCCTCGGGCCACACAGCCTCTTCGCCCGCAGTGACTTCCACCTTGGCGTCCGGATGATACTTGGCGTAGCACTCCTTGACAAACTTATGCATGTCAGCAGACTCGTTGATCCAGGTATTGAAAGCAACCAGGTTGTTCTTGCCGGAAGCGTAGCGCTTCAGCTCACGGCGCAGGGCACCGCGATCCACGGGCTTTTCGCCAAGGGCCTTTGCATCCTCGGAGTCGATTGCGCCGTACCAGCCGCGCACACGCGCATGGGTGGAGCCTTTTTCGATGACCATCACGTCATAGCCCTTGGATACAGCATAGGCTGCACCGGCCAGACCGCCGTTTCCGGCGCCAACGACCAGGAAATCGGTGGTCAGTGTTTCAGCAATATCGCTTTCCTGAATTTCCGGTGCTTCGCCCAGCCAGTCAGCGGCCTTGGCTTCCTCTGCTCCGGATTCAATCACTTCTACAGGGATTTCCCCGCGGGCCTGCTGTACGCACTTATACGCAGCCTTTTCCGCAGCGTTGCGGGTCAGGGTCGCGCCGGATTTTGCATCCAGGGTAATGGAGCCCTGCATGGAGCTGTCCTGCATGTCCTTGAGCAGCGCGGCGAGGCGTTCGCCTTCTTCCAGGCCGATGCCGGCGGTTTCACCGGAGGTGTCCACCACGACGTCGGTAATGGCCGTTTCAGAGAAGGTCATGGTCACTTTCACAGTGCTCATGGCACCCTTTTCCACAGCAGAATACGTGCCGGGTGTATACAGAGGTTTGCCCTCGGCCAGACCGAGCGCGGAAACATTCAGCGCGCCGACTGCTGCGACGGCAGCTGTACCGGTCAGTGCACCCTTCAGGAATTGACGACGGGATACATCTTTCATTATGGTCTCCTCCTTCAAACAGCTTATGCTGCATTCACAGGGATTATAGGGCTGTGTGCTGCACGCAGGTCAATCGTTTCCCGAACCATCCAAAGCTATGTTATAATCATCAAAGGGAAGCCGGAATCTGCGGAATGCAACCATACAAACACAGTTTTGCTTCTAAAAGGCGGAAAAAGAATGAAAAAAGAGGAAGTCAAGCACTATCGCATTGGGGATTACGCGCAAAAGATGGGTGTTACACCCGACTTGCTGAAGCATTATGAAAAAATGAAGCTGATCCACGCATATACAGAGGACAATGGGTATCGCTACTATCCGTTTACTGAGTCGATTCCGCTGCTGGAATCCCTTTCCCTGCGGAATTACGATCTGTCCCTGCAGGAAATTCATGAACTTCTCTATGAAGGCACACTGGATCACTACCATGATGCGCTGTCGGAAAAAGTGCAGGTCATCCGGCGCCGTATAACCATGGATCAGGCGCTGCTGCACGAGTTTGAAGTGCTGGACAAGTGGATGACCACCATGAAAGATCGGACTCTGTACATGCTCATGGAGGAGCGGGAACCCTATTATTTCCTTCCGCATTCAAAGCGCCATGACTTTCTGGAGGACGCGCGCATCCAGGAATTACTGCCCGGGTGGATCGAATGGATGCCGGTCGTCAAGTCCTGCCGGAAAATCAACTATCAGCCGGATACGGACTGCCTGTCTGACGCGTCATGGGGGTTCTCTGTACCGGAGTCCGCTGCAATGGCATTCGGCCTTCCGATCAATGATGTCGTGGAACGCATGCCCGGCGGACGTCATCTGATCTGCCATTATCGAAATGTTCTTTCGAAGGAACGGAATCCGAATGCTTTCTGGCATCAGATCCAGGAGAAGCTTGCGGAAACAGGAATGATGCCATCCGGTCCCATCCTGCAGATTTTATTGACATCGATATTGAATACGCAGAACCGGGTGACTTGCGGCATGTATGTCATCCCTTTGCAGGATGCGGATGCATAATGCCGCTTTCACGCGAATGCCTGCAGAACAGCGCATACACGATTTCGCGGCCGGACCGCACCATCAGGAGGGAAAAGCCATGATCCATATCGATTTTTGCAGTGAAGGACAGCGGTATAAGCCTTACTGGAAAACCTGTGTTGGTGCCGGCCGTGCCAACGAGGGCCTGCGGGCTGCTTTCCAGAGGCAGCTCCGGCAGGTCCAGGAACAGATCGGTTTTCGCTATCTTCGCTTTCACGGTCTCCTGCACGACGACATGTTTGTTGTCAGGGAAAATGAGAGCGGAGAGAAAATCTATAATTTCCAGTATATTGATGAACTCTTCGACAGCATGCTGGAGATGCAGATCCGGCCTTTTGTGGAACTCAGCTTCTTTCCTTCCTGCCTGAAAGGCGGAGATGCCACCCAGTTCTGGTGGAAGGCAAACATCACGCCGCCTGAAACCTGGGACGGATGGTGTGCGCTGATTGACAGGCTCATCCGCCACTGGCTGCAGCGTTATGGAGAAGCGGAAGTGCGGACATGGTATTTTGAAGTCTGGAATGAGCCGAATCTGAATTCTTTCTGGGACGGCACACGGTCGCAGTATTTCTCCCTGTACGCAGCAACGGCTCAGACCATCAAGTCCATCGACCCTCATCTCCGGGTGGGCGGACCTGCCACCAGCAATTTTGTACCGGACGATCGGTTTGATGGAGAAACAGAAGATTTCACCCATCATCTCACCCATAAGGTGGACGATCTGGACAGCCTCAACTGGCACGGTGTCTGGATTGAAGCGTTTCTTGACGACTGCGCCAAACACCATCTGCCCCTTGATTTTGTCTCAACCCATCCCTATCCAACGGATTTCGCCTTTGATCAAACAGGACGGATGAAGGGACGCACCCGCAATGTGGATTCCACGCGCCAGGATATGATGTGGCTGAAACAGACGGTGCAGCACAGCGCATATCCGAATGCGGAAATCCACCTGACCGAATGGTCATCCAGTCCTTCCGCCCGGGACTGCACGCACGACTATCTGCAGGAGGCAGCCTATCTGGTCAAATGCAATCTGGATGGTATCGGTCTCGCGGATTCTCTTTCCTTCTGGGCTTTTACCGATGTCTTTGAGGAAACCGGTGCCGGTGACAGCATTTTTCACGGCGGCTTCGGGCTGATCAATTATCAGGGGATCGTCAAACCGTCCTTCCATGCGTACCGGATGCTCTCACGCCTTGGAGATACCCTGCTGTACCGGGATGAACATGCCTTCTTTACCAAAAAAGAAGGAAAGCTTACGGCTCTCCTCTATCACTATCCCCTTTCTTCCACCGTCAGCATGTCTCCCTATCCTGACCGGAGCCGTGCCCAGAAAGAGCTGGAAACGGGAGAGGCTGTCACCGTATCCTGCACGCTCACAGGGCTCACGCCTGGCGCAGAAATCCTGATTGAAACCCTGGACCGGGAGCACGGCTGGGCTCTTCCTCTCTGGCTGGACATGGGCGCTCCCGAACCTCCGACACGCGAGGAAACGGCACGGCTGATCGAGCATGCAAACGCAACAGATCGGCGGACCGTTACGGCAGACGCGCAGGGCACACTGACCCTTCAGCTTTCCGTATGTCCGTGGAATGTCATTGGCATCTACGAACAATAACTTCGGGCATTCTTCACAAGTACACAAAAAGCCCAGTTCCTCTGAACCGGAAGAACCGGGCTTTTCTGTTGTATCCCCGCCTTGTACCAGCGCCTGCACTTTGTCAATTGACATCAGTCCCCGCAGGTCGTATGATTGCACGCGTACGTTTTTCCCGGAAACCCGGAATCAAAGAGAAGTCCGTGACCACACATTCGGTGCACGGCAGTCAGAGGATCTATGAAGCAGTACAACACCCTGATGACGGAAGGGAACATCCGTCGAAAAATGCTTGGATTTGCCCTGCCGATTCTTGCAGGCTATTTCTTTCAGCAGCTGTACAATACCGTGGACGCCCTGATCGTGGGCAACTATCTCGACGCTGACGCCCTGGCCGCGGTCACCTCCACCGGATCCTATACCTACCTGATGATCGGTTTTGTGTCGGGGTTTGCGACCGGAGCCGGGATCATCATTGCCCGGCATATCGGGGCCAATCATCCGGAGGCCACAGAAAAGGCGGTCCATACCGCTGTTGCGCTCGGCGCACTGTTCAGCATCCTGATGACCGCCTTCGGCATTCTGGTCACCCCGCCGATCCTGCGCCTGATGGGGACACCGGACACGGTGTTTGACCGGTCCTGCCGATATCTGCAGGTCTATTTCTCCGGTGCAGCCGCCCTGGTCATGTACAACATGTTTGTCAGCATTCTGCAGGCTTCCGGAGAAAGCCGTTTCCCGCTCATCTGCCTGGTCGCCAGTTCCCTGACCAATATTGTCCTGGATATCCTGTTCATCGCCGTCTTCCATATGGACGTGGAAGGGGCGGCGCTGGCGACGGTCCTGTCGGAGATCCTGAGCATGGTGCTCGTCGGCGCAAAGCTCCTCAGACGCCGCGACAGCATCCGGGTTCAGCCCAGCCGGATCCGAATGGACCATGAAAGCCTGAGATATATTGTCCGGTACGGTTTTCCCACGGCCATGCAGGGGTGCGTGATCGACCTGTCCAACATGCTCATCCAGTCCTACATCAACAGTTTCGGCCGCAACGCCATGGCCGGCATCGGCGCAAGCATGAAGCTGGAGGGATTTATGTTCCTCCCGGTGACTGCTTTCTCCATGGCACTGACGACGTTTGTCTCCCAGAACCGCGGCGCCGGAAAGCAGGACCGGGTTCAGGCCGGTGCGAAATTCGGTCTGCGCTGCACCTTTGCCATTCTCCTCATTTTCGGTTCGATGGCGTACTTCCTTGCCCCGCAGATGATCCACCTGTTCAATTCGGATCCTGAGATCATCCGCTACGGCGCCGGGAGAACCACAGTCTGCGCATTTTTCTACTGCCTTTGCGGGTTCTCGCATACCGCCTCCGCACTCATGCGCGGCATGGGCAAACCAATGACTCCCATGGTGGTCATGCTGGTCTGCTGGTGCGCAGTCCGCGTGATTCTGCTCTTTACTGTTGGCAGAATCATCCATGAGATCTGGCTGATCTACTGGGTCTACCCCTTCACCTGGTCCCTGTCGAGCCTGGTGTATCTCCTGGAGTTCCGCAAGATGCATCTGTTTTCCAGGGATCCGACGCCGCAGGTGAATGCCGTCTGATCCCCTGAAATCCATGAAAAAAACCTCCGTTTGAGGAACCGACCTCAGACGGAGGTTTTTTTCATTGGAGCTCTGGACACGCTTTCAGTTCAGAACGATATCCATCCAGTGTCCGCGGCGGATCCGCTGGGCCATGAGACGGTCGCGGACCACGGCATCAATCATAAAGGCAATCCACGGTGATACCACAGCCATCGGGAATCCGGGCCAGATATTGGCCAGCGGGTAGCAGAACAGCCAGGTCAGGATCGGCCGCAGCACCGTCACGCTGATCAGCGCACAGGCGGCGACAAAACGCACGTCACCGGCTCCGCGAAGGGCACCGGACTGCACCACACGCCCGTTCTGGGGAATCATGGCAATGATCACGACAATAAAGGACATGGTGACGTCCCGGATGATATCCTCTTCATTGGTAAAGAGCATGGCGATCTGGCGGCTGGCCAGGGAAATCACCAGCATCAGAAGAATGGCCGCCATGGTCCCGATACGTCTGCCCGCCTGGGCATACCCCATGGCCAGGTCTTTTCTTTTCGCCCCGAGACTCTGCCCGACCAGGGAGGTTGTCGCCGTGCTGATCCCGTCGCCCAGGGTGAAGGAAAGGCTCGTGACCTGTCCGACAATCTGATAGGCTGCAAACGCCTTGGTGCCGATGCCGGCAATGAGGCGGGCCAGAATCAGGAAGCCAATACGCAGACAGCCGGCTTCCACCATGGAACTCGAACCGACTTTGACCAGACCGCTGAGCGTCGTCCCGTCAAAGCGCGGAAGCTGCAGGCGGAAGTACCCGCCTCTGCTTGTCACAACAAACAGACAGATCATGCTGGAAGCAATCGTGCCGCAGGCTGTGGCCAGCGCCGCCCCGCGCACGCCCATGGCCGGGAACCCCAGTTTTCCGTTGATCAGGACGTAGTTCAGACAGACATTGATCAGGTTGGCCGTGATATTGGTGACCATGGTCACGCGGGTCTTTCCGATCGCGCGCATGGCTGCGCAGATGCACAGCTGCCAGCACTGTGGCAGGAAGGCCAGGGAAATAATCCGGAAATAGGCCGTGCTCAGCTCCAGCGTGTCCTCATTCGCCCCGCCCAACTTCATCAGCCATTCTGCACCGAAGTACCCGATCAGGGTCATCAGGATGCCGATCCCGCTGATCAGGGCCATCGACTGGTTCAGGCATGCATTGGCCCCTTTATCATCCCCTGCCCCTTTGCGCCTGGCGCACAGGGCTGTGGTTCCAATGCACAGTGCCTGGGCGACAATCAGCAGGATCATGCGCGGCTGGCCGGTCAGGCCGACCGCTGCGATGGACGCAGCGCCAAGTGTGCCAACCATCATGGTGTCCACAGAACCGATGATGCTCAGCAGGGCACCCTCCACCGTGGACGGCCATCCAATGGCCAGCGTACGCTGAAACAGTTTCTTCGCCTGAGCTTCGTCAATTGGTTTTCCTTCGTGGTCTTTCACGGCCAGAAGCTTTTGGCTTAAACCCATGATTTCCCCTCTCCCTGCATCCCTTCAGGGGTTCAGTATGCATTCCGGCAGCTGTTCTGCCGGGCTGGTATTCGAAATCGTTCTTCCGGCACATTTGCCGGAGACGCGTTCTGTCAGTGTACTTCAAAAAGCGCAAAAAGGAAAGAGAGACAGAAAGCCTGATCCCTGCCTGAAGGCATGTGAAAAGGGCGGCACCCGCACGGATGCCGCCCCGAGTATCATTTTACAGGGGTTTTGATGGATGCTCAGTAGCTCAGGCCGAATCCGGACCAGTAGTAGTTGCCGTCAGCATCGCAGTAGGCATAGCTGTTGCCGGGAACATTGGCCAGGATGGCGGGATCGATGTACTGATCCTTGTCATAGCCGGGCACGTCGTTCGGAGCAGCGCAGGTCTCGAGGTAGGTGCCGTCCTCATTCTCTGTGTAGGTCAGGGCGATCACGTCCTCAGAGGAAACCATGGTCACAGCCAGCTTGCCGGTGGGATTGAAGGCACCGGTGATGACATCCAGCTGAGCCTTGCGGGCGTTGTTCACGGAAGCACCGGAAGTGGTGTACTGGGCAAGCAGCGCATCGCAGTAGGGTTCAAGGTTCGTCAGAATCCAGGGAGAAGTGCACACGACGGTCGCAACCACCTTGCCGCCATTCTCATGGACGGTCTCGGCTGCCTTGACGAGTTTCTTCATGTCAGCCACTGTGGTGACTTCGATCTTTTCGCCGGTCTTCTTCTGGGAAGCGACAACACCCTGGCCAAAGCCCTGTCCGCCGCCGGACATTTCGCGCTCGTCCACTTCGTAGTCTTCGACCAGGCTGAGCACTCCCTCGGAAGCGGAACCGTTGGTGGAGTTGGTGGCCTTGGGCTGGACATAGAAGTAGGCAACTTCAGCATCCTTGGCCTTGTCGACAACTTCGAAGCCCTGGGCAGTGAAGAGTTCGGTCAGAGCAGTCAGGGTATCTTCGTCTTCACCATTTCCGGTGTAGGAGCCGATAAAAACCTTGGTGCCGGCATTGGCAGCCAGAGGCAGAGCCTTCTCATGGTTCTTCATGAGAACAACAGCCTTCTGATGCAGGGCATAAGCCTGTTCTGCAGCCGTCTGGAGGTTGGTGTTGCGGACTTCGTCAGCCTTGAGATAATCGAGATAGGGGTTGTCGAAACGGCCCTGCTGGAAGATGGAAACAGCGCGGTTGATGTTGGCGCGGTCGAGGTCTTCCTTGGCGAGGATGCCGGTCTGGACAGCTTCGATCACCATGTCGGTGCGCAGGCCGGAACCGATGGCATCGCTGCCGGCGGCAATCAGCATGGCATAACGTTCGGTCATGGTCTTGTCTTCGACACCGAAGGTCTGTCCGGTGACAATGCCGGAGTCGGTGTTGACATAGCCGTCAAAGCCCATAACTTCGCGAAGGAGGGTGGTGATGATTTCCTTGTTGTAGGCGGAGCCCAGCTGATTGACCTGGACTTCATGGCCGCGGTAGGTCTGCACGACAGAACGGCTGTCAGCAGCATCGCGGGAGTAGCAGGGCATGATGGAACCGCACTTGGCGTCCACAGCAGCCTGGAAAGCAACCAGCTGATACTTTTCAAGGGAACCGGCGGTGGGATACAGACGCCACTGGCCCTGAGCGGTATGGGATTCAAAACCGTTCTCGGCAGCACCGTCGCCGGGGAAGTGCTTGACAGAGAGAGCCACAGCACCGGGCTTCAGGCCGTCGGTGCCCATGTGATAGCCGTCAACCAGAGCGGTGATGATGCCGGCGGCAACTTCAGGGCGCTCGGTGAAGGTTTCAAAGTTGCGGGGCCAGCGGGGATCGGTCACCAGGTCCACCTGAGGACCATACATGGCGTTGATGCCCTGAGCCACCCACATCTGACGGTCCACTTCGGCATACTCGCGGATCGCATCATAGTTGCCATCGCCCATGGCGGCAGCAGCCAGACCGGGAGCATCCGGGAAGCCAGCAGAGATGGGGTTGGAAAGGATAGTCATGGGAATGGCAGGCACACCGCGCAGGGCGGCATCGGCTTCGGCCATTTCAGTGACCACGTTGTTGTACAGCGCAACGGTGGAAGCGTCAAAGTTCAGACCGCCGCGATAGACACCGGCGCGAACCTTCTGTGTGTTGATGACCACAGAGTCCAGTCCGGCGAAGCTGTTGGAGTAAGCGTTCTTGGATTCTTCACCCTCGGCAACGATGGTCACAACAGCGGCAGGATTGATGGTGCCGTCTTCATTCTTGACCATGTCCAGTTTCGGGGCATTGGGGGTGATGGCCAGAGCGTTGAAGAGGAAACCGGCCTGATCTTCCAGAGACAGTCCGGCAACCAGATCGGTGGCACGGGTCTTGGCATCCAGACGCCAGTCTTCGGCAGGATCCAGTGCCTTATTGTTGTTCAGATCTTTGAAATACAGTCCATCCTGAACGAGAACGCCCACGGTGGTCACACCGATGGTCGGGCCGTTTTCATTCTGATAGAAAGCGGGTTCCATATAGGTCACGGTCGGATCCACTGCATTGGGATCATAGGGAGCGGGAATGTAGCTGTCCTCGGCGAAAGAAGCGGGAACCATGCCCAGTACGAGCGCCAGAGCGGCAAGCAGGCTGATGAATCTCTTCATTTTCCATTCTCCTTTGTTTTGGTCTTCTCAACTCCGGACTGCGCGAGCAGTCCTCATCGACTTGATGGCATCATAGCATGTTTCCCATTGATAAAAAAGGCATTTGGCTTGAATGTACCTCTGTGAACCGTAAACCACATCTTTGTCCATTCACGACAAAAAAAGAGCGTGAACGGAATTTTCGTTCACGCAGAGTCAAAAACAGACTCAGGCATCCTGTGGCTGCATAACCACGGTCAGACGGAACACGCCTTCCTCGATCCGCAGCGTCATGGTTCCTCCGTGCTTTTCCGCGATCCGCTGGATGGAGCGAAGACCAAAGCCATGGCCGGATCCGGTTTTGGTGGTATGCGGCAGGGCGTCATCCGTCAGGCTCACATCACCCGCGAACGTATTTTCAACCTGCAGCACAATCATGCCTCCCCTGCTGTTGCTTCTCAGGGTAATCATGCGGCCTTCCGGATTCTCAATCTTGGTCACAGCTTCCAATGCGTTGTCCAGCGCATTGCCAAAGAGCGAATAGATCTCACGTTCCGTCAGGAAATTGAACAGGCTGCCGTCAATCATATAGGAAAATTTCACATGATTGGAATAGCACAGGATGTTTTTTTCAGTGAGCACAATGTCCACGGTCTGATTGCCGCATTCAATCACGGTGGAGTATTCATTGATGGAATCCTCCAGTTCGTTGAGGTACTCATCAAACCTGGCCTTGCCGGCTTCGGAACGGATCGCGCGGATCTGATGTTTCAGGTCATGGCACTTGGTCTGAAGGGAAACAATGCCTTCATGACTCATCTCATAATACCGCATCTTGTTGCTGATGAAATCGTGCATGGTGCGGTTTTCATGGCGGAAGCTGTCGAGTTCTGAAATCATCAGGAGGGCTGCATAGTTCAGCACCGTATACAGAAACGCGCACAGATAATAGAGGAAGAGCGCGTTTTTATCCGCTGTAAACACATGCCCGCAGAATTCCAGCACCATCTGCAGCGGCACAAACACAGCCGTGAGCACCATCATCATACGAACCGGCGCATGATACGGGGGTTCCCTGACCAGTTTTTTATACAGGAAAGAAAGCACCAGGCCGACACTGAGATACACCACATAGGACATCAGGGAACCAGCAACACTGTACTCTCCCCATGGAGCATCCAGCCCATTGATCATCATCACACTGGAACCTGTCTTGAACACATTCCATGCAATCTTCAGGATCGTCAATCCCAGCAGGCCGTTATACCATGCCTCGGCCTGATTGGCCCTATAGCAGAAAAAGCTGCAGCCCACAAACAAAAGATGCAGCACCATGATCTGCACACTGTAGCACATCGCCTGCAGATAGACATTGCGAATCCATTCATCCGACAGGGTTCGAAGCAGCCAGCTGCACAGACACATCACGACCATGGAGACACCGGCGCGCAGATAAAACCGGCTGCGCCTCTTTCCGGTGTTGAGCACAAGCATCAGAACAAATAATACAATGGCCGCCGAAATCCTGTGATCGACGGCCCAAACCCACAGCTGATTGGATATCATAAACTATCCCCCAGAAAACTGGAAAAACGCTTCATCAGTTCCTTGCGATGCGATTTGGAAATGGAAATGCGCATGTTGCCGATCATCAGATAATCCGACTGCACATTCGATACATGCCGCAGGTTCACGATAAAACTCCGGTTGCACATGACAAAATGATCCGGGTTCAGTTTCTCAATGACATCCCCGAGCCTGCCCCGCACCGTGTACTCCCCACGGGTGGTGTGATAGACAAGATTGTGATCGAAGACCTCCACATAGGCAATCTCATTGGCTGACAGGCTGATGGTGCCCTCCGACGTTTTGAGGGAGAACTGAGCCTTGCTCATGCCGCCGTCGAGCCGTTTCATGGCCTTGTCCATCACATACGTAATGGAAGCCATGGACGGGGGCTTCAGAATAAAATCAAGTGCATCCACTTCATAGCCCTTGATGGCAAACTGGGCCATATTGGTCACAAAAATCAGGATCGTATCCTTGTTGATTTTTCGAATGAAACGGGCAGTCTCCAGACCGTCCAGCTTGCCCATCTGGATGTCCAGAAAAACAATATCGTGGTTTTCGGTGCTGCGAATCAGATCCAGTCCGTCATGAAACACATTGATCATGGCAGCATGATCTGAAAGTTTACAGTAATTCTCCACCTGTTCTTTCAGAAGCGCAGCATCCTTCGGGTCGTCATCCACAACAGCAATCAAAAGCATGACAATTCCTCCGGCCAGACTTGTTTTCTCCGATGATTATATCACACACTCTGTTCCAAGAAAAGAATTGATCAATATTATGAAAAGACCGGCAGGCATATTCATGCCCACCGGTCGGAAAGATCAGGTTTCAGGTTATGCTTTTTTGGCTTTCTTTGCTTTTTTCGGGCTGTAGATATCGAGCAGCAGCAGAGCCAGAGCAAAAACGCTCAGAGCCAGCAGTGTCCACTGTGCAATGTTCAGGGCCATCTGCCACCAGGGAGTGATCGTGACGACCTTGGTATATTCGCTGATGCCGTCCATGCCGCGGGAGTGAAGAACAGTGTACATCACGCGCTTGGTGGATTCCCGCATGGCCTGGGCAACAGCGGCATTGGGCGTGCTGCCCTTGGGGCCGTATGCATTCAGGCTGGTCAGATCCAGCTCGCCGTCCGGGATATCATTGCCGGCCACAATCTCGTGAACGGGCACCATGTAGGAAGAGTCATACATATCGCTGACAGCAAAGCCCGTCATGCCCGCTTCGCCGCGCAGCCAGTCCGTCAGGAGGGCATGGTAAGCGCCGCACCAGTGAACACCCAGACGGTTGTAACCGGTCATCACGCACTTGGCGTCTGCATTCACGATCGGAAGTTCGAAGGCGCGCAGATAGATTTCACGCAGCGCCTGCTCCGTCACCCAGGTACCGATGCCGGCACGGTTGTTTTCCTGATCGTTCATGACGAAATGCTTGTTGTAGACATACACGCCCTTGCTCTGGATGCCGCGGGTTTCAGCGGTATCGATCAGGCCGGTGAGCATGCCGTCCTCGGAATAGTATTCAAACACGCGGCCGGCATAGGGAGAGCGATGGATGTTCAGGCCTGTGCCGTAGAGGCCGGCATAGCCTGCCCACATGGCGTCTTCACCGATCAGTTCGCCGACTTCCTCAACGAGACGGTCATTGAATGTGGCGGCGATGATGCCGTTGCAGGGATAGCAGGTGCCCTTGAGTTCCTTGCCGGGGTCATTGTTGACCGTGGCATATCCGTTCGCGCCGATGGAATACTTCTGCGTCACGCCGGAGGGGCCGTTGTGGTCGATGGTTGCAGGCTTGCCGACGCTGGTGACGCCGACCGTCTCGCGAAGACCTGTCAGGGTCACGGAAGCCAGGTCTTCATAGGTCAGCTGATCCATAAAGGTATCCCACTGGGCGTCTTCATACGGAATATCCATCATATTGACCAGCTGCAGGTTGGCATTTTTCCCCATGACAGGGAATTCCACGCCAGTCGCATCCGGAAGATCTGCATCGTCCAGCACCACATCTTTGGCCATTTCATCGGTCATGGTGAGCTTGACTGTGCCGGGTGTAACGGTGCCTTCCCAGTTGCTTCTGGAATAGTACACGATCTCATTGCTGCCCTTGCCTGCATAGCGGTTCACATCGGCGTCGGCGAACAGCGGTTTGACCTCCGCGCCGGTGCCATAGGCTTTTGCATAGGTCTCGCTGTCAAAAGCCTGATCGAAGGAATAGACCAGTGCCTCACTGCCAGCAGCGGTCATGCCGTCGGCGAATCCCTTGGCCGTCAGGATATTGTTTGCAGCCTGGTGGGCATTCTCGGCAGCCGTCAGGTAATAGGTGCCATCATCGAGGATATAGGCTCCGGTGCCGAATGTGTCATAAGAAGTCAGATAGTATTCCGGAACAGAGACAGTGACCACTTCGCTGTCGCCCGGATTGAGCAGCGCGGTTTTGCCGTACCCGACCAGTTCCACAGCCGCTTTTTCAATCTGGTTCTGACGGTCATACTCTGTGTACGGCTTCTGCGCGTACACCTGAACCGTTTTCTTGCCGGCCTTGTCGCCGGTATTGGTCACCGTCACAGACAGTGCATATGCGGTCTTCTGTCCCTCACCGCTCTTTTCCACCTTCAGATCGGAAAGCTGGAAGCTGGTATAGCTCATGCCATAGCCGAAGGGGAAGGAAACCACACCGCTGTAATTGAAAGCGCCTGCCCCGGGTGTACCCATGACCACATCTTCATAGCGGGTTTCCGTATACTTGTATCCTACATAGATGCCTTCCTGATACACGACATACTTGCCGAAGGCTGTGAGTGCCTTGAAGTTCTGCTTGTCTGCATCGGCATAGGTATAGGATCCAAAATTGTTCATGACCGGGTTCAGACGGTTGTCCATCCACCAGGTATCCGGGAGCGAGCCGGAAGGATTGACCGCACCGGAGAGCACGTCGCCGACAGCGTACAGACCGGTCTGGCCCACGCTGCCCACCCACAGCGCAGCATCCACACCGTAATCCTCTTCAAAGAGGAAGGCCGTGGAAATCGGGTTTGCGCTGTTGATGATCACGGTGATGGAGCGGAGTGCGCCGTCATCCTTGAGCTCCTTGAGGCCTTCCAGAATGGAACGCTCATCCTCATTCAGCGTCAGGTAATCGCCATCGAGGGCGTCTTCCTTTTCCGCGGTCACGTCATCGCCTTCACCGCCGACGCGGCCGACCACATAGATCGCGTCCTCGCCCTGGCCGATGGTGTCGTCGTTGTTCTTGCTGACCTTCTTCCAGCGCACTTCACCGATTTCGTAAGTGTTGCGCTTGGCTTCGTTTTCGACATAGTAATCCAGCAGCGGCTTGTCCACCACATCGAATCCGGCGCCGGTCATGACGTCATAGTAATTGGGCGCACCGGCAGCATCCACTGCGCCGGAACCTGTACCGCCGTAGACAGGATCCATAACCGTGACGCCGACCAGCGACACTTTGCTTCCCGCAGCCAGCGGCAGTGTGCCATTCTCATTCTTGAGCAGCACGATGCCTTCGCCTTCCACTTCGCGGACCTTGGCTTCTCCGGCCGCTTTCAGTTCGGCGATGGTGGCATACTTGCTGTCAAAATAACGGGAATAGCCCTCTTCCTGACCCTTGGGCAGGGTCGAAATGGTCTTGCTGGTCTTGGTGCCCAGGAACTGGTTGATCTGACCGGCGTTTTCGCCTGCAATGACGTTGCCCGTCAGCACCACGGCAAACAGCGCGGCGGTGATATTCAGGAACAGTTTTTTCAGCGTTCTCTTCGTTGAAGGTTTCATGGAGGAATTCTCCTTTCTCAGATTGCGGCACCTCAAGCCATGCGGGGCTTTTCGGGCACACCTTCGGACGGGCGGCGGCAGATGCTTCCAGGCCGCGGGCCAAGTCTGAAAAGGCTGGAATCTGACCATATTGTATGGAAGAGCGTCCTGAAAGTAAAGCAATTTCCCGGGCCGCATTTGGGCGCGAAACGCCGTAATCATTCCTTTTATTTGTTTGCGCCGTGAAATCCGTCGTTTCTGACCCTTTATGTCGTGAATGGAACAGAATCTGCCGTGAACAGCCTTCCGGCCTGCTGATGAAACCTTAACTGCACGGGAACATCATTTGAAGTGATGTCCTTTTTATGTCATAATGTGCCCAACATGGGAGGGCACCCACGTTCAATCCGGCATGGCATGCGGGCCAGACCGGATGGATGCTTCAGCCCCGGGCTTTTCCGCCCGCGTTTTGTTGATCCGATAACATGATACTCGTTCGAAAGGAGTCTTCTCCATGAGTCAGAACACCTCGAAGAAAGGCTTCGGGTTTTACGTCGTGCTGCTCGCCGCGCTCGCTGCGCTGGCTGCCGGTATTTATTTTGTTGTGATCCATGGCACATTCGGCCTGGACAGCACCCACAACGGAAACTGCTATGATCCCCTGATCACCTGGCTACTGATCGGCGGAGCCGTCATTGCTGTCGGCCTGACCGTCCTCAAGCGCTACGGTCTCGCTTCCGCGGTCACCGCCATTGTGCCCGGCGCCGCCCTGTGCCTGTTCGTGCACAAGTGCTACTGGTATGTGGTCGATGTCTTCGTCGGCATCGATGAAAAGCATGGCTTTGATCCGCGCTTTATTGCCTTTACAGTCCTGATCCTTGCCGCTTTCGTGATTGGCGAGGCTGCCATCTACATCCGCAAAGTCAAGAATGCCTGATGCATTAAAGGAGGAATCCACACATGAAAATGACGTTCCGCTGGTATGGTAGCAAGATCGACCCCATTCCGCTGAAATATGTGAAGCAGATTCCCGGCATGACCGGCCTGATGGGTCTGCTGGACAAGCCCGCCGGCGTAGACTGGCCGGAAGACGAATTTGCAGCCCTGAAAAAGGAAGTCAACGAAGCTGGGCTGGAAATTGAAGTCATTGAATCCGTCAATGTCCATGAGGACATCAAGATGGGCCTTCCCTCCCGCGATGAGTACATCGCCAATTACATTTCCACCATCCGCATGCTGGCCAGACACGGCGTAAAGGTGATTGTGTACAACTTTATGCCGGTCTTTGACTGGCTGCGCACCGACCTTGCGCGCGTCATTCCCGAGGATGGCAGCAACAGCCTGTATTTTGATGAGAAAGATCTCGGCGAAATGGGCCCGCTGGAAATCGTGCGCAAGACCGCCGAGGACAGTCACGGCTTCACCCTTCCCGGCTGGGAACCGGAGCGCCTGGCTCTTCTGGAAACCACACTCAAGCAGTATGAAAACATCTCCCCTGATGACCTCCGGAAGAACTTCAAGTATTTCCTGGATGCCGTCATTCCCGTTTGTGAAGAAGTCGGCGTGCGCATGGCCTGCCATCCGGACGATCCGGCCTGGCCCATCTTCGGTCTGCCGCGCATCACGCACAGCCAGGAAGATTTCGACAAGATGGTTCAGCTGCATGACAGCCCTGCGAACACGCTGTGCCTGTGCACCGGTTCCCTGGGTTCCAATCCCGAGAATGATATCCCGGCGATCATCCGCCACTTCGGCGAAATGAACCGAATCGGCGCCATGCATGTGCGCAATGTCAAATACCTCGGCTATCACCATTTCCGCGAGGCTGCCCATCTGAGCTCCACCGGCGACCTTGACCTGTATGAGATTGTCAAGGCCATCTATGAGACCTGCCCCGACACCTACATCCGGCCCGACCACGGCCGCATGATCTGGGACGAGCAGGGCAGACCCGGTTACGGCCTGTATGACCGCGCGCTCGGCGCAGCCTACATCAACGGCCTCTGGGAAGCTATCGACAAAGAATCCAGAAAATAATCTTCTCACCCAACACAATGTGCAAGAATAGTTAAAGAAGGGATATGCCATGAGACGGAGTGAAACCCTGAATCAGAACTGGCGATTTATCGGGCCTGACAAAAAAGAAGTATCCGTCAATATTCCCCACACCTGGAATGCAGTGGACGGCCAGGACGGCGGCAACGATTACTGGCGCGGCAGCTGCATCTACACAAAGACATTCGACGCACCGGCCTATGACAGGGACACGGAATGCGTGTATCTCGAATTCCGCGGCGTGAACGCTTCGGCCGATGTGACGCTCAACGGTGAAAAATGCATTCACCACGACGGCGGCTATTCCACTTTCCGCAAAGATGTAACAAAGCTGCTGCACGAGAAGAATAACACGCTGGTCGTCATCGCAGACAACAGCGTCAACGACCGGGTCTATCCGCAGAAAGCAGACTTTACATTCTACGGCGGCATCTACCGCGATGTGAATCTGATCGTAGTCAATCAGAAGCACTTCGACATGGATTATTTTGCTGGCCCCGGCATCCAGATCACCGCCAAACCCGCTGAGGGTTACAAACAGGGTGATGTGGAAATCAAGACCTGGACCAACTGCGAAGACGGCACGGTTTCTGTCCGCATCCTCGATGCGCAGGGAAATCAGGTCGCTCAGGGAGAAGGCACCGACCTTCATCTGACCATTGAGAACGTCCATCTCTGGAACGGCCTGAGCAGCCCCTACCTCTATACCGCTGTCGCAGAACTGACCGTGGACGGCAAAGTCGTGGATGAAATTTCCAGCCGTTTCGGCGTGCGTGATTTCCACTATCATTCGAAGACCGGTTTCTATCTGAACGGGAAATCCTATCCCCTGCGCGGCGTAACCCGCCATCAGGACAGGAAGGGCGTCGGCAATGCCCTGACACGGGAAATGCACAAGGAAGACATGGACCTCATCTGCGAGATTGGGGCCAACACGATTCGTCTTGCGCATTACCAGCATGATCAGTATTTCTATGACCTGTGCGATGAACGCGGCCTGGTGATCTGGGCGGAAATCCCCTACATTTCCGAGCATATGCCCAACGGCAGAGAAAACACCATCAGCCAGATGAAGGAACTGATCATCCAGAATTACAACCATCCTTCCATTGTATGCTGGGGCATTTCCAATGAGATCACCATTTCCACCAAGGATAAGGCGGACATGCTGGACAATCACCGTGTCCTGAACGACCTGGTGCATGAAATGGATCACACGCGCTTTACCACCCTGGCCTGCTACGCGATGTGCGGTCCGTTCAACAAGGTCGCCCACATCACGGATGTCGTGAGCTGGAACCTGTACCTGGGCTGGTATGTGCCGGGACTGTGGCTCAACGATGTATGGATGCGTTTCTTCCACATGGTCTACCCGGACCGCTGCCTGGGATATTCCGAGTACGGCTGCGAAGGCATGCCGAACCTGCATTCCAGCCATCCCCGCCGCGGCGACCACACCGAAGAATACCAGGCCATCTATCACGAATATCTGCTCAAATGTTTCGAGCGCAATCCCTACATGTGGGCAACCCATGTATGGAATATGTTCGACTTTGCAGCCGACGCCCGCAACCAGGGCGGTGAGCCGGGCATGAACCATAAGGGCCTGATCACGTTCGACCGCAAGACGAAAAAGGACAGCTTTTATCTCTATAAAGCCTACTGGAGCAGCGAGCCGTTTATCCACATCTGCTCCAAACGCTTTGCAGACCGCACGGAAAAGATGATCGACGTCAAGGTGTACTCGAACCAGAACGAAGTGACGCTCTTCCTCAACGGCAAAAAGCTGGAAACCAAGTACGGTGAAAAGGTGTTTACCTTCCGGGTGCCCCTGGAAGGCAAGGCGAACATCCGCGTCACCAGCGGCGAATACAGTGACGAAGCACAGTTCCGTCATGTGGATACGCCCAATCCTGCCTACTGCCTGAAAGACTCAGGCGACAAAGGCGCAAACTGGACAAAATAACTCAGCAATAAGGGGGATTTCCCATGTCCAAAACAACCAATGCAACCCCGGCAGGGGTCAACCGTGCAAAAATGTATCAGTTGGCGCTGTTCCCGCTGAACAACGGTGCGACCAACGTATACTTTGTTCTGATTCTGTCCTATGTCGCCCAGTTTGGTTCAAGCGTCCTGCAGCTGGGCATCTTTGCCTCCCTGATGGTGACCGTGATGCGTGTGTTCGACGCCATCACCGATCCCATCATCGGCGCCCTGATGGACCGCACCAGCACCAAGATCGGTAAGTTCCGTCCTTTCATGATCATCGGCAGTGCCATCATGGCCGTCAGCGTCATCTGCCTGTACGTCCTGCTCCCGCTCATTCCTGAGACCATGATGTGGGCAAGGTATGCAGGGTTCGTGCTGATCTACGCGGTCTGGGTCATCGGTTACACCTTCCAGACCTCCTGCACCCGCGCGGGCACAACGGTTCTGACCAATGATCCCAATCAGCGCCCCCTGTTCACCATCTTCAATACCATCGGTTCCATGCTGGGCATGGGCGTCATGCAGTTCCTGATCCCCATGATCAAGAACAATTACAATGTGCTGGACGAAGCGGGCAAGGTCATCGTGTCCGGTTACGCACGTCCTGAACTCTACCGGATCATCACCCCCATCGGCATCGCGCTTTCTGTGCTGCTCACGCTCCTCGCGATCATCGGCATCGCCGAAAAAGACCGCCCCGAGTTCTATGGACTGGGCGGCGGCGCACAGGAAAAGGTGAAGCTCTCCGAATATGCTGAAATCATCAAGAACAACAAGCCGATGCAGCGCCTGATGGTCGCCGGTGCCGGCTGCAAGCTGGCCCTCGCCATCGCAACCAACACCACCGTTCTCCTCGCTCTCTACGGCATCATGATGGGCAATTATGACAGCCTGTATCTGCCGCTGATGATCCTGGGTTATGTCTTTGCCGTCCCCTTCTTCCTGCTTTCCGTACGGACCAGCCAGAAGAAAGGCCAGAAGGCTTCCCTCACCCGGTACGTCTCGGTCGCGCTCATCAGCTATGTCGGTGTGCTGGCCCTTCTGCTGATCTCCAACCAGCAGAATCCTGCAACCGTCCTGTCCTTCCCCTTCAACGGCGGCGGTTCCATCAACCTGTACACGATCCTGTTCATCCTCTTCTTTGGCATCGGCTATGGTGCATATTATGCGACTGCAGACATGCCCATTCCCATGGTCGCCGACTGCTCGGACTATGAGACCTACCGCAGCGGCAAGTACATTCCCGGCATTATGGGCACGCTGTTCTCCCTGGTCGACAAGCTGGTTTCCTCCCTGGCCCCGACGCTGGTGGCATTCCTGTTCATGGCTTTCGCAGGTCTCTCCGACCTTCCCACCGACGCCACGCCTTTCTCCTCCGGCATTAAGATCGCTGTGATCGTCATGTTCTGTGTCATCCCGATGATTGCCTGGCTGGCAACGCTCTGGGCCATGCACGGCTACAGCCTCACAGGCGACAAGATGAAGGAAATTCAGAAAGTCAACAGTGCCCGCAAGCAGGGAATTGCTGAAGGCATGACCGTCGAAGAGGCCATGGAAAAGTGGCCCAGCAAAGAATAATCATGAATCGACCTTGAAAGGAGCAATGAAAATGAATCTTCCTCTGAATGTGGACTTTACCGGCAAAGTGGTTGTTGTGACTGGTGCAGGCGGCGTTCTGTGCGGCGACATGGCAAGGGCTTATGCTCAGGCCGGCGCAAAAGTGGCTGCTCTGGACCTCAACGAAGACAAAGTCAAACATCTGGCTGACGAGATGAAGGCTCAGGGTTATATCTGCGAAGGCTACAAGGCCAATGTCCTTGATCCGGAAGCGCTCGAAGATGTGCACCAGCAGGTGCTCAAGGATCTGGGTCCCTGCGACATCCTGATCAACGGTGCCGGCGGAAACAACCCCCGTGCCACGACCGACAACGAGTATCAGCATGAGGCTCAGGAAGGCCAGAAAACCTTCTTTGACCTGGAAGCTTCCGGTGTTGACTTCGTTTTCAAGCTCAACTTCCAGGGCACGCTGCTTCCCACCCAGACCTTTGCCAAGGACATGGTCGCCCGGAAGCACGGCTGCATCCTGAACATCTCTTCCATGAACGCGTATATCCCGCTGACCAAGATTCCCGCCTACTCCGGTGCCAAGGCTGCTGTCAGCAACTTCACACAGTGGCTGGCCACGCACTTCGCCGGCAGCGGAATCCGGGCCAACGCCATCGCTCCCGGCTTCCTGGTATCCAACCAGAACCGTGCTCTGCTCTTTAACCCGGACGGCACCCCCACCGCCCGCTCCGAAAAGATCCTGAACGGCACCCCCATGGGCCGCTTTGTGGACAGCGAAGAACTGCTCGGCGGCGTGTTCTTCCTGACGGATGACAAAGCCGCTTCCGCCATCACCGGCGTTGTTCTGCCGATCGACTGCGGCTTTGCTGCCTATTCCGGTGTGTAAAAAAACCGGATCAATCTTTCAAATCTGTTTTGCTTATGATAATATTTATTGTAAGAACATCAAAGAAAGGAAGTCGTTATTATGAAGAAGATTCTGTCTCTTGTCCTCGCAGCAATGATGCTGCTCTCCTGCACAGCGTTCGCTGAGAACCTCCTTGAGGCTGATCCCGAAGAAGTGATGAGCTTCAACCGTAAAGCCCCCATCACCGACTGGGAAGGCGAATGGGTCCTGGCTGCTGCTTACATCGGCGAAGATTTCGCTGAGGAAAACGACATTACGACCACAGGCCTCCTCGCTGTCCCTGAAAAGGCTCTTACCATGTCCGTAGTGGCTGTTCTGGACGGCAGTGCCACCGGTTCCGATGCCGGTGTCATGGTTGATCAGGCTGCCTATATTCACTCCCATGTGCATGACATCGAAGCCAAGCTGACCTTCGACGCCTCCATCACCGATGAAGAAGCAACCCTCAAACTTCCGTGGGACGGCTGGGATTGGACCAAGGACGAAGAATGGGCCGGCTGGACCGAGGGCGGCACCTATGTCAACAAGGGCGTTGGCAAGCTGAGCAAAGTCGGCGCAGATGACAAGAGCCTGTATTTCGGCAAAATCACCGGCGTGGAAAACGAAGCCATTTCCGATGAAAACATGAAGTACATGGGCATCAACGAAGCCGGCCAGCTGATCGTCTGCTACAGCGACGACAACATGGTCAAGAAAGACGGCGACGTTGCATTTGCTTACATCTTCGTAAAAGCTGAATAAGCCTCAGATCTTTTCAGGCGAAATGCAGAAACCTGCCTTTCCCGGGAAAACCCGGAAAAGGCAGGTTTTTCATATGCCGGATCCCCTGCGCAGAAATGCGCGGAAGCATGCCCTGGGGCTGCCAATGGCATCAACCCCTTCGCGATAAAGGGACGAACCGGTTTTTCAATGCAAAAAAGCGCAAAATCCCCCTGTTAATCACATGACCGGACAAAAAACGAGCAGCCCGTCAGACTGGTGATGTGCTGCTCGTTTTGCAACTCTTTTTCTGTGAAGCCCTGAAATTCCGACTTCACGTTTTATCTGCAGGATTATGAAGGATTCGCAGGCAGGACGGATTTTTCAAGCCACTCCATATTCCGGAGCAGCGTGACGGCAGGGAGAACAACATTGTCTTCCAACTTCTGATCATAACCGTTCATGATCAGTGCGAGCGTGATGCCGGTCTCGCGCTGGTAGTAGATATTGGAGGAGAGACCGCTGTAGCGGCCCTGGTGCCCATACCAGGTACCGCGTGCAAACATGGGAAGCCGTACTGTACTGAGGCCGTAACGGCTCTCCGCCAGCCCGGGCTGGTCTGCTTCCATCAGGGCCACTGTATCTTCCTTCAGAATGCGGGTGCCGTTCAGGATGCCTCCGTTGAGCATCATCTGTGCAAGGGTGGTCAGGGAGGCAGCGTTAATGTAGAGTTTTCCGACGGTATAACCGTTGTTGCCCTCAGGATCCGCCCGGTTGTTGAACTTGCGGTTGCGGTCCTGCTTTACGGTAATAGCCGCCTTGCCCTTTGCGTTCAGAAGGTCTTTTGTTGCCGTACCGTCGGGCAGCAGTTTTGGGGTGTAGGCAGCCGTCAGGTTCAGAGGCTTGAAGACCATACGGTCCAGATAATTCTGAACGCTTTCACCGGTGATCGCCTCAATCAGGCAGCCGAACAGCGCGCCGTTATAATCAGCATAGGCATATTTCGTCCCGGGCTCGACCGCTTCTTTAAAGATGGGGTCATACCCGTTCTTTCCAATGCGGGTCCATTTCGGATGATAATTGGTCGCGTCAGGGGAAAGCGAAGAAGTGTGGCTCAGCAGCATACGTGCAGTGATGGGTGTGTTCGGCCAGCCAGGATTTCTGACCTTGAAGGGCAGATACTCGCTGATATCTTTGTCCAGATCAAGCCTTCCCTGATCATACAGAGTCATCAGGCCGATTGCGGTCACCCATTTGGTAATGGACGCGATGCGGTAGCACGTATTTTCATCCGTGTCGCCAAAGGACCATGTCACAAAGGGCACACCGTTTTTCGTCAGAACCAGGGTGCCATTGACCGCGCCGCTCTCTTCAGCCATTTTCTCCAGAAAACTGACAACATCGGCGGACAGACCGGGAATCCTGGCAGCGTCGAGCGCTTCCAGCGTCCGCCATCCCGCAATGCCGTCAACGGTCAGATCGTTCGCTTTCTGGAAAGCCTTCACAGCAGCGACGGTACTGGGGCCGTATACACCGTCCACAGCCCGGGTATAGAAACCCAGTTCTTTGAGGACGTTCTGCAGCATCGTGACCCCTTCCCCGCTATCACCGGATGTGAGCTTTTTGTAGGAAGCCAGAGAAGCGACCTCCGCCTCAATGGGCTGTGCAGAAGGCTCCGGCACTACTACCTGCATTCCTTCTTCAATGATCATCGGGACAATCGACGTTCCACTTTTAGGAGCATTGTCTTCATAGAGTCTGTTCAGCGTCATGGTGCCGGCGACACCGTCCACCTTGATGCTGGCATCACGCTGGAAAGCTTTGACAGCCTCCTCAGTGCTTTTACCGTAAACCCCGTCCACGTCCCCGGTATAATACCCCAGGGTTTTGAGCGCAGTCTGCAGCTCGATCACTTCGCTGCCCTGCGATCCTCTGCGCAAGGTATCCGCCGCCTGCACAGGCAGAGCCGCGATCAGAACTGCCAGAACCATAAGAACAGCCAATATGCGTTTCATCATCAGATTCACCATCCTACACAGTTTTCAGTATATGAGAGCAGACATTCCCGACGCAGGAATCATCCGGTAAGACGAAGAGACAGCCGTGTTCCTTTCCCCGAGATTCATTATCTGAATGTATTATAGCGCATATTGGTGCTAAAGTGGGATATTTTTTCAAAATGTGATTTCAGGCGCAGTACTGAAACATCAAAGTGACAAACTCTATATTCAACACATTTTTTTTTACCGGTGAAGCAAAGACACGGATGATTGTTTTTTTCAGAGTGCTTTGAAAAAAGATGCCAGGATGCAGACCTGACATCTTACAAATGCAATCAACCACGATTCACTAAGCAACTGGATACAACTGATTCATAGCGTATCAGTGCTGTTTCGAAACAATGTGGCGCTTTTCATGTTGCCTTCCTGCAGGTACCTGTCCATTCAATTCAGGTCGGGCTGCAGGATTTGGGACGAAAGATACTCCAGCGTATATCCCTTTTCTTCCGCAAACCGGGCCGCATCGGATCCTGGAACCGTGATGACCGTCAGATTTGGCACATTGCCGAAGGCGTTCGGATCAATGTCTGTGCTTTGCGCCGGAATCTCGATGCTCCACAGATCCATTCCCGCAAACGCGCCGCTCTCTATGCTCTCACAGCTTGCAGGAAGCACTGCCCGGTTGGCTGCAGTGCCTTCCAGAGCTTCAGCTCGAACTTCCCTGGTCCCCTCTGGCAGTACCAGTGTCCCATGGCTTTCCAGACAGCACCGGATCCATGGCTCATAATTCTGTGAACTGTCATAAGAAAACTGTGCGTTATACGTTCTCCCATTGCTGCGCGTCCACACTCCGCCTTGATTCAGCCCGCATTCCAGGATTCTCCCCCAGTAATAGGGGTCATCCGGATAGGTCGAAGCTTCATAGGGTGGATTATACTGCCCTCCGTCAAGACGAAAATCTGCCAGATTCAGATCGATATTTTCCTGAACAGCCGCCAGCAGGGGTAAAGCGAGACTGCGCCATCGGCCTGAGTGCAGATAGTAATGACAGCTGAGATCATCGCAGACAACGGTGTCTCCGCCGATATACAGCATTGGAATCCGTGTCATGTTCATGTCCGCATCCGTCAGGCCGCAGTAAACATGTCGTGTAAAATCGTTATATCCGTCATCATCCCAGGTCGCATCATACAGTGCCCATTTTCCCCCAACCCGGGCCGCGTTCCAGGCATGCCTGTTGTTTTCACCGATCAGACCAACGACCCGTCTGCAGGGGATATTCAGCTCCTCACAGATCATACAGAAGGCCCTGGCATAGCTGTTGCACACGCCAATTCCGTCCAGGAAAAGAGACGCTGCTGTGTAATGGCGCATCGCATCGTCGTATACACAATGATCCATCAGCCAATCATGAATGTTTTCCACCGTTTCAAAATCACTGTCCGCCCTGCACGCATTCGCAGCCTGCCGGACTGCCATGGTTACCTCATTTTCTCCTCCATCCGTCACCTCAAACCAGAGTGTAACAACAGGGTTTTGGTCCTTCATAAGCTGGCCCGGGTCCTCAGGAGCATCATTAAGATCCACAGCATAAACAAACAGTTTCCAGTCTTCAGCCTGATAGAACGTATAGGTGAAAGAGGTTTCCGTGGTCACTTCGCTCACATACTGGGTATCCAGAAGGCCGTCCCAGTGTGAGTTGTCATCCACAGCGACGGAATAAACAAAGGCCTTTCCCTCTGTATCCCCGGACAGAATCCAGGTGCAGGGTACAGCGGTTTGTGTCTGTATGGGGCCATCCACCACGATACCCCGCTGAACCAGCCCTCCTTTTTCAGTTCTGGGTAACCCGACCACACCGCCGGTGTGGTGCCCCGCGCCGAACCCGGTTCCTGCCGCTTCCGCTGAGAACACCGGAATTCCAATCAGCCACATCGCGGCAATGAAAACCCATAGCATGATCCGTTTCATACAGGCCTTCCCCTTTTCATCCGGCAAAGACATGCCCTGCTGTCCTGTCAAAAAATGTTAGCTACGTTTTACCATACATAATTATAAATCACGTCCCGAATGATAGCAAGGCAGCTCCTCCGCGATTGATTCACTCCTGCAGAAGCAACGCTGTGATAATCGGTGACCAAACCAGCGTCATTTATCCTCTTTTCTATGATTGTAAATGAATGTTGGCAGAAGGAAAGCAATTACCGCCATGGCGCGAGATTACTATTCACTGTCATGATTTCCGGGTTGATTTCTGTACTCAAGCATACTTTGCCGGGATTCCCATTAAAACGCTTCAGGCCTGGATGGGGCACGCTGACGCAACGCTGATCATGAAAGTCTATGCGAAGCTGACAGAAGAGCAAGCAGTACCTCATGCAGAAACGTGTCCCAGACGATTTGTTCTTCTGACCTCGTTATTCATGATATAAACGAATATTGCTAAACAACAGCAATTCATTTTCATCAGCCAGAACGTTTTTTGAACCCCGTTTTGAACCCCGTAGCTTTGTAAAAATGCATAAAAATAGACTAGAACTTATTTATTTCTTGATTTCTTCTTGCCATTTCGCTGGTAATTTTTCAACATTTCTTTATGTGATGTTTTCCTGAAGCCCTTGGGACATAAGGAAAAGGAGACCTCTTACGAAGTCTCCTTTGAATGAGCCCGGCGAGATTCGAACTCACGACCTTTTGATTCGTAGTCAAACACTCTATCCAGCTGAGCTACGGGCCCGTCCTGTCAGGCTTTCGTCCTGACAGCTTCTGCATAATATCACCGTTCCCGATTTCTGTCAAGCACTTTTTTGAAATAAAATCATCACTTTATGATTTGTCATGAGAAGTCCTTTCCAGACTGAGATGCCAGGCAGCTTTTCCTCTCTCTCCACAGATCCAGCACACCAATGGCCGCCATGCTTTCCACGACGGGCGTGACGCGTGGCAGAATGCACGGATCATGTCGGCCGTGAATCGCAAGCTCTTCATTCTGCATGCGTTTCAGAGAAACCGATGCCTGCGTTCTTGCAATGGACGGTGTAGGGCGCACAGCCAGCCGGCAGATCACAGGCATGCCGTTGGTAATTCCCCCGTTAATGCCTCCTGCATGATTGGTCTGCGTAACCACTTTGCCGTTTTCCACGCTGAACGCGTCGTTCGCCTCAGATCCCCGCATGCCGCTGAGTGCAAATCCGCTTCCGAATTCAACACCTTTGATGGCAGGGATCGAAAAGAACAGATGCGACAGTACGCTCTCCACACTGTCAAAGAACGGGCTTCCCAGACCGGCAGGCAGTCCCAGAATGCGGCACTCCACTTCACCGCCGATGGAATCCTGCGCTTCAGCAGCCTCCAGGATTTCCCGGCGCATAGCTTCCCCTGCCTCCTTCGAGAGCGTCGGCAGGTCCATCTGCTTTAGCTGAGATGTGTCCGCGTCTTCCGGCAGTTCCTCAAAGAGTGTATCCCTGACCTTCCCGATCCTGCAGATGTGACTCTCAATCCGGACGCCCTGCTCTTCCAGATACTGGCTGCACAGTGCGCCAGCCAGGACAATCGGTGCGGTCAGGCGGCCCGAAAAGCTGCCTCCGCCCCGCCAGTCCTCCCATCCGAAATACCGGACATGGCCTGTGTAATCAGCATGTGCCGGACGCAGAACATCCACACCGTCCCCGTAATCCGCAGAATGCATGCCGGTATTGCGGATCACAGCGCAGATCGGCTGGCCGGTCGTTCTTCCGTTCAGCACACCGGAGATGAACTCCGGTGCGTCCGCTTCCTGGCGCTGTGTCGTCATCTGGTTCTGCCCGGGACGGCGCCGGTTCATTTCTGCCATCAGGCGGTCCATATCAATCAGCATGCCGGCAGGAAAACCGTCCAGCACAATGCCGATCCCTGCCCCATGACTCTGCCCGAACAGAGAGAGTTTCAGACAGCTTCCAAACATACTGCTCATTTGGCTGTACCGCCCAGACTCCGATAGGTTTCCAGATAGGCCGGCCAGGATTTATCCAGCGCCTCTGCGCCGGTGACCTGCACAGGTCCGCCCGCACAAAGCGCTGCCACACTTGCCAGCATGACCATGCGGTGATCGTGGTATGTATCCACTTCTCCGGATCCCTTCAGTGCTTCCACGCCGTGGATGATCATGTCATCCCCATCCTCCTGGGCATTTCCGCCCAGGGCATTGAGGATGCTCACCGTGCCCGCCAGGCGGTCGCATTCCTTAATGCGAAGTCTTCCGCAGCTGCGCAGCACGCTCGTCCCTTCGGAGAGCTGGCAGACCAGCGCGAGCATCGGAGCGATATCCGGGTAATCATTCATATTGACATCAATGGCATGACGCGCGGATGCTTTCACGGAAATCCCGTGCTCGCCTTGCACCACGGTGCATCCCATCTTTTCAAGCAGTTCCAGCACGGCGGCATCGCCCTGCAGGGAATCCCTGTTCAGGCCGCCGATCTCGACTTCACTGCCCAGTGCATCCGCGCACAGCAGCACGGCAGCCTGGCTCCAGTCTCCCTGCATGACAGAGCTCTTTGCATGGTAGGTCTGGAGTCCCGGAATCTTCCAGGAATACGGTGCCACTTCTTCGATCTCCACGCCGCTCTCCCGGATCGCCTGCACCGTCATGCGGATGTAGCCGGCCGACTCCACAGGAGGAAGAACCGTGAGCGTGGAATCGCCTTCCAGCAGAGGAAGTGCAAAAAGGAGGCCCGAGACAAACTGGCTGGAGACATTGCCCGGAAGGACATACTCACCGTTGCGGATTTTGCCGCTCACCATGAGTTCCGCTGCGCCGTCTGCACCTTCTGCCATGCGCCATGAAACGCCGCGGGGCACAAAAAGATCCCGGTAAACTTCCATCGGGCGCTGTCCCAGTCTTCCGTGCATGCGGAAAATGCCGCCGTGACAGAGCGTCAGAGCCAGCGGGACAAAGAAGCGAAGCGTGGAACCGCTTTCACCGCAGTCAAAGACCGGCAGAAGCTCCGGTTTGACTGCAAAGCCCCGGATCTTCATGGTCTTGCCCTCAAGCTCGACCACAGTGCCCAGCGCGCGCAGGCAGTTCGCTGTCGCCTGCGTATCCTCAGATGTCATAAACTGTTCAATAACCGTGTCTCCCTTTGTCAGCCCGGCACAGATCATGCGACGGTGAGCTTCCGACTTGGACGCGGGTGCATCCATCTGTCCCCTCAGGCAACCGGGCATAAAGGTGATATTCATTATTTTGCCTCCTAAACAGTCACTCCATTGGTTTTTTCATCATAACATGGAAAGGCCGGAAATGGCTGTTTTCTTCTTGTTCTTTTGCGATTGTTTTCTTCTTGTTCTTTTCATGAAAAAAGCCGGAGATCATCCGGCTTATGTGCATTATCCGCGCGGTGCATACCCGATCTTTTTCTGCACCTTGCGCAGCGTCTTGTTTGCAAGATAGGCTGCTTTCTGAGCGTTCTCATCGATCACGCTCTGCAGATAGCCCTTGTCTGCAATCAGGCGCTTGAATTCGCTCTGCAGCGGTGTCAGCGCATTAATGACACATTCCGTTGTCCTGTTCTTGAGTTCCCCGTATCCCTTGCCCTGCATGTCGGCAACAATGGTCTCGATATCGCCTGCACCGAGTGCACTCATGATGGAGAGCAGGTTGCTTACGCCGGGCTTGTTTTCCGGATCATAGCGGATCTCTCCGTCCGAGTCCGTGACCGCACGCTTGATCTTCCGGCGGATGGTGTCCGGATCATCCAGCAGCGCAATGTAGGTTTCTTCCGGATCCGACTTGGACATCTTCTTTTCCGGCTCCTGCAGGCTCATGATCTTTGCGCCGACCTTGGGGATATAGCCCTCAGGGATTGTAAAAACGTTTCCATACACGCCGTTAAAGCGCTGAGCGATATCACGGCACAGTTCCAGGTGCTGCTTCTGGTCCACGCCGACAGGCACCAGGTTGGTCTGATAGAGCAGAATGTCCGCTGCCATCAGAACAGGATAGGTAAACAGACCGGCATTGATGTTGTCGGCGTGCGCAGCACTCTTGGCTTTGAACTGCGTCATGCGGTTCAGTTCACCCATATAGGTGAAGCAGTTGAGAATCCAGGCCAGCTCGGCATGTGCGCTGACATGGCTCTGGCAGTAGATCAGGTTCTTCTGCGGATCGAGGCCGGATGCGATATAGATCGCCGCAAGCTCCAGGCACCGTCTGCGAAGGTCCGCAGGGTTCTGGCGCACGGTGATGGCATGCTCATCCACAATGCAGTAGATGCAGTCATAATCGTTCTGCAGTTTCACAAAATTGCGCAGAGCCCCGATGTAATTGCCCAGGGTCAGCGTACCGGAAGGCTGGATTCCCGAAAAAATGACCTGTTTCTTTTCCGCTGCCGGCTGTTGCATTTCAGACATGATAGATTCCCTCCAACTCATTTGAATCATATGACGCACTGATTTCAGGGACGGAGAAATAAAAAAAGCACCTTCCCTTGTCTGGGGACAGTGTGCCTGCGGTGCCACCCCAATTGAACACGGATGTGTTCCTCTCTGGCCTTTTCACGCGGGCGTGCGTCGCGGGATACTCGCTGCCTTTCCCCCGCGCCCTTGGAACCCCACCGCAGGATTTCCTCTCACCGGGCTCGCACCTGCCCCGGCTCTCTTGGGAGATTTCATCCTGCTCCTGTTCCGCATCGGTTTCACTTATTATATCGGAAAAAACGCACCAATGCAACGATAAAATGCGCTGTGACCCCCCTTTTCCCTGTGCTTCCACAGGCATTCCAGAGAGACGTAAAATAATCTTTGAATATCCATTGACAAGCGCATATGAATGTGGTTTAATATCGTCTGCATTTTGAGTTTAGTTTTGCTAAACAAAAGGTGCAGAATACATCATCTGACATGCAGTCCTGTCGTTCCTGGCGCATTTGGCGCCGGAACCCCATGGGAATTCAGCATTTACAGAGGATTCGTTCCATTTTGTTACAACTTTGTAACGTTCGGAAATTCTCTCCTGCTGAAATTGCAGTTTAATGATGTCAAACAAAGATCTGATGGAGGTGTCATATGCCATGGATATCGGAAAATCGCTCCATTCCCTGCGCCTGCAGCGCGGCCTGACCCAGGAAGAACTGGCTGACCGCTGTGAACTGAGCAAAGGGTTCATCTCCCAGGTCGAGCGCAATCTTGCCTCCCCTTCCATCGCAACACTCACGGATATGCTCGAGTGTCTAGGCTCCTCGCTCTCCGATTTTTTCAGCAAAAAGACGGATGAGAAAACCGTGTTTTCTCCCCAGGACATGTTTGAAAAAAAGGATGAGGAAACCCTGAAGGGCTCCATCACATGGCTCGTCCCGGATGCGCAGAAAAACAGCATGGAACCGATCCTCATTGAGCTCGGTCCCGACGGCGAGAGTTATGTCATGTCCCCCAGTGAAGGTGAAGAGTTCGGCTATGTGCTCTCCGGCGCGGTCTATCTCGTCTCAGGCGGCGAACGCACCCGCCTTCGGACCGGCTGGAGCTTCTGCATTCACCCTTCCACTGAACATTACCTGAAAAACGCCGGTAAAACCACCGCGCGCGTACTCTGGATTTCCACACCGCCCAGCTTCTGAGGCACGGATACAGGAAAGGAAGTAGATCACAAATGATCGAGCAGGAACACCTTATCGACCTCCAGCACATCAGCAAGGATTATGACGGCGTCACCGTCCTGGATGACATCAACCTGTATATCCGCAAGAAAGAATTCGTTACTCTTCTCGGGCCCTCCGGATGCGGAAAAACCACCACTCTGCGCATCATTGCTGGTTTCGAGACGCCCTCGAGCGGCAAGCTCCTCTTTGAGGGCAAGGATATCCTTGATATTCCGCCCTACAAGCGCCGCGTGAACACGGTTTTCCAGAAGTATGCCCTGTTCCCGCACCTGAACGTGTTTGACAATATTGCCTTCGGCCTCAAGCTCAAAAAGATGCCCAAGGATGAAATCAAGCGCCGCGTGCAGAGCATGCTGGAGCTGGTCAACCTGACCGGATATGAGAAGCGCCACGTGGACGCCCTCTCCGGCGGCCAGCAGCAGCGCATTGCCATTGCCCGAAGCCTCGTCAACGAGCCGGAAGTCCTGCTGCTCGATGAACCGCTCGGCGCATTGGACCTGAAACTGCGCAAGGAAATGCAGCTGGAACTCAAGAGCATGCAGCAGCGCCTGGGCATCACCTTCCTCTATGTCACGCACGACCAGGAAGAAGCGCTGACCATGAGCGATACCATCGTTGTCATGCGCGACGGACATATCCTGCAGATCGGCGATCCCAAGCACATCTATGATGAACCGGCCAACGCGTTCGTTGCCGACTTTATCGGAGAAAGCAATATTTTCCGCGGCACCATGGTCCGCGATGAACTGGTCGCCTTCGCCGGCCGCGAGTTCCCCTGTGTCGACTTTGGTTTCGGCGAGAATGTGCCCGTGGATGTCGTCGTCCGTCCTGAGGACATCACGGTTGTGGGTGAGGACGTAGGCCAGCTGGTCGGCACCATCCGCTCCGTCCTCTTCAAGGGTGTGCACTACGAGATGATCATCGACTGCGGAGAGTACACCTTCAAGGTGCACTCCACCACCATGCAGCCCCAGGGCAGCCGCGTCGGTCTCTCCATCGTGCCCTTCAATATCCACATCATGCGTCCCATGGATACCCCGAAGAGGGAGGCGGCTGACGATGCGGTATAACGTCTCCCTGCCATGGTGGGCTTACGCCGTGATGGGCCTGGGCCTGGCTGTGTTCATTGGCCTGGTGGGTCTTTCCATCCGCCGCAATCACGGCATCAAGCGTTCGCTCTTCTCCGCGCCCTACACGATGTGGATGATCCTGTTCACCATTCTTCCCTGCATTCTCATCGCCTACTATGCTTTCACCGATACCGCCGGTAATTTCACGCTGGACAATTTCCGCACCTTCTGGGACAGCAATTCCGAGATGAAAAAGCTAGTCGGTGAAGAGTATGCCGCCTCGATTCCGCGGGGCACAGTCAATGTGGACACCCTCGTCTACTCCCTGTGGATGGCCTTCCTGTGCACCGTCATTTCCCTGCTTCTCGGCTACCCGGCCGCCCTCTTTATGGCGGACCGCCAGATGAAACTCGGAGCATCCATTGTGGTTCTCTTCGTGATCCCCATGTGGATGAACTTTCTCCTGCGCACCATCGCATGGATGAGCCTTCTGGAAGACAACGGCCTGATCAACATGATGCTCAATGCCATGGGCTTTAAGAGTGTCCGCCTGATGTACAATTCCGGCGCGGTGCTCCTGGGCATGGTCTACAACTACCTGCCGTTCATGGTGTTCCCGATCTATACTTCCCTTTCCAAACAGAATCCGTCCCTGCATGAAGCTGCCGCCGACCTCGGCTGCTCGCCCATGCAGACCCTGACAAAGGTCACCATGCCGCTGTCTCTTCCGGGCGTTATCTCCGGCATTACCATGGTCTTTATGCCCAGCGTCACCACCTTCTTTATCCCCCGCGTCCTCGGCGGCGGAAACACCATGATGTTCGGCGACCTCATTGAGAGCAAGTTCCTCACCGAAGGCAACTGGAACGGCGGCAGCGCACTGAGCCTGATCATGATGCTGCTGATCCTGATTTCCCTCTCCATCCTGCGCAAGGCAGATCCCAACGGCGAAGGGAGTGGTATCGTGTGAGCAAGATCTCCAGATTTTTCAAACGGTTCTATCTGGGCTTCATTCTGGTTTTCCTCTATGTGCCCATCATTGTGCTCATTGTCCAGTCCTTTAATGCCGGCAAGTCCCGTGCAAAATGGGAGGGCTTCTCCTTCCGCTGGTATCAGGAACTCTTCAAGAGTGCGTCCATCATGAACGCCCTGCAGGTGACCATCACCGTGGCTGTCATCGCCATGATCGTCTCCACGATCCTCGGAACGCTCGCTGCCATCGGCATTTACTCGATGAAAAAGCGTCAGCAGTCGATCATGATGACCCTCACCAACCTGCCCAACACCATGCCGGATATCGTGACCGGTATCTCCCTGATGCTCCTCTTCATCTTCACCAAGGTGGACCGCGGCTACTTCACGATGCTCCTCGCGCACATCACCTTCGACACACCCTATGTCATCCTCTCGGTCATGCCCAAGCTCAAGCAGATGAACAAGCATACCTATGAGGCGGCACTGGATCTGGGCGCCACACCCGGCTATGCGCTTCTGCATGTCCTGATCCCCGAATGCCGCCAGGGCATTGTCACCGGTGCCATGCTCGCCTTCACCCTGTCCCTGGATGACTTCACCATTTCCTACTTTACCACCAGCCCGCTCGTTCAGAACCTCTCCACCCTGATCTATTCGGCCACGCGCCGCGGCATTGAACCCACCCTGAATGCGCTCTCCGCCCTCATGTTCATTGCCCTGCTCGTGCTTCTCCTCATTGTCAATCGCCGGACCAAGGAAAGCGATTAACATAATCTACTCTATCTATTTAGGGAGGTCTCTTCTATGAAAAAGACAATCTGCCTTTTCCTCTCTCTCGTTCTGCTTCTTCCCGTCATCGCACTGCCTGCCTTTGCGGACGGCGTTGTGAATGTATTCAACTGGGAAGACTATATTGACGAGTCCGTTCTTCAGGATTTTGAAGCGGAAACCGGTATTCGCGTCAACTATATGCGCTTTACCACCAACGAAGACATGATGGTCCAGGTCGAAGCCAACCCCGGTGCCTTCGACGTTGTGTTCCCCTCTGACTACATGGTGGAACGCATGCTCAACAAGGGCCTGCTTGAAGAGATCAACTATGATCATATCCCGAACATCCAGTATATTATGGAATCCCTTCGCGATCCGGCGTACGATCCCAAGGGTGCACACTCCATTCCCTACATGTGGGGCACTGTCGGCATCCTCTACAACACCGAAAAGGTGACCGAGCCTGTCGAGTCCTGGGGCATTCTCTGGGATGAGAAGTATGCCGGCGACGTCTTCATGCTCGACTCCATCCGCGACTCCATGGGCATCACCCTCAAGTACCTCGGCTACCCGATGAACACCCGCGATTTCAGCCAGCTGCGTGAAGCTGCCGACCTGCTGATCGCCCAGAAGAAGAGCGGCGTGGTCAAGGCCTATCAGGTGGATGAAACCAAGGACAAGATGGTTGCCGGCGAAGCCGCCCTCGCCCTGGTCTGGTCCGGCGATGCCCAGTATGCCATCGACCTCAACCCTGCTCTCGCCTACGCTGTGCCCAAGGAAGGCAGCAACATCTGGATTGACCCCATGGTCATCATCAAGGATGCCCGCAATCTGGAGAACGCTGAGAAGTTCGTCAACTTCCTCTGCCGCCCCGACATTGCCCAGCGCAACTGCGAAGAAATCTGGTACTCCTCCCCCAATGCAGCCGCCATTGAGCTGATGGGCGAAGAATACACCGAGAACCCCGTCATGAACCCGAGTGAAGAAACCATCGCCAGCTGCGAATTCTTCACCGATATTCCCGAAAACTTCCTGCCCGTCTACACCACACTGTGGAACGAGGTCAAGAACGCAAAATAAGCGAGGCTCTATGGACACATCAAGCCTTCAGGATCTCATGGACCGCCTCTCACAGGATCTGCCGCTGACCGAAATCGCCCCGCCTTTTCCTCTGGCCAACGCCATGGACTACGTCATGGACAATGACCCCGCAGAAGATCAGAAGGAACTGGTGGATTCGATCTGCGAACGCTACTGGCAGCTGTGCGATGCGGAAATCTCGGAAGCCCTCTCCCTGCATGCGCCCTCCTCTCCGGAGAGCGGGATGACCTTTTCCACCGTCTATATTGACGCGTACGGCCATCTCGTCAGTGAAGAGGAAGACTTTGATGCAGCGATCTCTCTCGCCGCATTCGGCGAAGCGGAAAGCGGGTCCACAGATGCTATCCATCAGCTCGCACTCTCCGTCCACCGGCACCGCGCGGCCACAGCCCGCGAACTGGAAAGTGAGCTGGCTGAGCTTGAGGCGCAGGATGCGAGAAAAAAGATCCTTGACAGTCAGCCGGACCTGGAAGATCTCTGATCAAAGCATGGTCCATCGTCCGGCAAATGCCGCGAACCCCCGGGATGCAGTCCGCTTCCCGGGGGTTCGCGTATCTGCATGACTCTTGCGGTTTTCCCCTGCGCGCTCTATACTGCTCTGAGCAGCAGAAAGAAACTGAAAGGAGCCCGATCCATGAAAACTGTTTTCCTTGGCAGCACGACCCTGCAGGTGCCTGCTCTGGCACTGGGCTGCATGCGCATGAAGGCGCTGG